>Ga0247815_10003409_pt1 | contig 11444 bp, 9 predicted proteins | sample UWRJL194509B1_FD_181014 | JGI IMG/M metagenome (GOLD analysis project Ga0247815, IMG submission 181014) | Plant litter microbial communities from Arlington Agricultural Research Station in Wisconsin, United States - UWRJ-L194-509B-1 | ecosystem: Environmental > Terrestrial > Plant litter >... | reverse complement strand
TGGGACACAGTGGACTTGCCACTGCCGCTACCGCCTGCGACGCCAATGATAAACGGTTGGAAGGAAATCTTATTCATGCCGAATGATACCGGAACCGCGACCGAACCGACAGGGGCCGGCCCAGCCAGCAAGGGCCGCAGTGGCTATCCGCAGCGCAGAATTCTATGGTTGCATCAGGAGAAATATACGGCGATGATAAGCTGGTGTTGGAAATATAGCCCACATTGATCCATGGTTTGGCGTGCTTCGCGGCGATAGTGGAAAGTAGTAGAATCATTCACTAATGACAACTTAACCTAAGAGCGAGCCATCCTTTGAAAGACAGCCAACCGGTACGCGCCTTGCGTGCCGCCTTGCACCGCCACATGGAACCGCTGGAGCACGGCGACCAGGACCTGCAGGGCTGGCGACATCGGCTGCTGGACGGCTTGTGCGCCGTGGCCTTCTGGCTGGGCCTGCTGGTCATGCTGCCGAGTATGTGGGGCGGCGCGCGCCAGGGGCATTGGGTGTTGGTGGCGACCGACGTGGTCGCGCTGGCGGGTATGGGCGTGCTGAATTATCGCCGCGACCTCCCATATCGGCTGCGCGCCCTGGCGATCCTGGGGATCTCGTATCTAATCGCGGTGGTGCTGCTGTTCTCGCTCGGGCCGCTGACCCAAATCTATCTGCTGGCGGTGCCGGTGCTGTGCACGGTGCTGATCGGCAGCATGGCGGCCATGCTGGCGCTGCTGTGGTGCGGCGCGACGCTGTTCCTGGCGGGTTACTTCGGCGGCATCCAGCCGGGCATGACCGTGGTGGCGGTCGGCCCGCTGGCGCACTGGAGCATCCTGAGCGTCAATTTCCTGCTGGTGGCGACCTTGCTGACGGTGTCCTGCACCTATCTGCTGCACGGACTGGACGGCGCCTTGGCGCGCCAGCGCGCGACGCACGCCCGCAATCATGAGAACGAGATCCGCTACCGGCAGACGCTGGAGGCGCAGATCGTCACGCTGCACGCGCGCGAGGCGGATTTGCGCGCGTCGCAGGCGAGCCATGCCGAGTCGTTGGCGGCGCAGCGGGCGGCCGAGGTGTCGAACGAGCTCAAGAGCGATTTCCTGGCGATGATCAGCCACGAGGTGCGCACCCCGCTGGGCGGCGTGATCGGCATGCTGCGCTCGTCGCTGAAGGATGCCGGCCTGGCCTCCAACACCCGCGACAAGCTGCGCCTGAGCCTGAGCAACGCCGAGGTGCTGCTGCAGATCATCAACGACATCCTCGACTTCTCGCGGCTGGAGGCGGGCAAGATGCCGCTGGAGTCGCTGGATTTCGACCTGCCCACCTTGCTGCGCGACGTGGTCGACCTGCTGGCCGACCGCGCCGAGGCCAAGGGGATTTCGCTGATCGCCGACGTCGATCCGGCGTTGCCGGCCTGGTGGCGCGGCGATCCGACGCGGCTGCGGCAGGTGGTGGTCAACCTGGTGGGCAACGGCATCAAGTTCACCGAGCGCGGCGAAGTGCGCGTCAGCGTGGCGGAACATCGCGGCCGCGGCGTCGTCATCACCGTGCGCGACAGCGGCATCGGCATCGAGGCCGAGGCGCTCGACCGCTTGTTCCAGAAGTTCGAGCAGGCCGACGCCGCGACCGCGCGCAAATACGGCGGCGCCGGCCTGGGCCTGGCGATCTGCAAGAATATCGTCGCCGCCATGGGCGGGCGGATTCAAACCACCAGCGAACCCGGCGTGGGCAGCGTGTTCCGCGTGCACCTCCCGTTGCAGCGCGGCGCGCCGGTGTTGACGCAGATGGGGGAGCTGCGCCGTCCGCACGCGGCCCGCCTGGCGGTGCTGTGCGCCGAGGACGGCACGACCAACCAGATCATTTTGCGCGAGCTGTTGGCGGACATGGGCCACACCGTCACCATCGTCGAGGATGGCTTGGCGGCGCTGGAGGCGTTGGCGGCGCACGACTACGATCTGGTGATCATGGATGGCCGCATGCCGCGCATGGATGGCATGGCCGCGTTGCAACGCTTGCGCGCCGGGCTGGACGGGGTGCGCGACGCGGAGTTGCCGGTGATCGCGCTGACCGCCAACGCGACGGTCGCGGAGCGGCAACGTTTCCTGGCGGCCGGCGCCAGCGGCTTCCTGGCCAAGCCGATCGATGAAATCGGTTTGCACGCCGAGATCGCGCGCCAGCTGGACGCGTTGCTGGCGCGGGGCGGGCCGTTGATCGGCGAGCAGCGCGCGATGGCGGCCGGCGCGCCGGCGCTGGCGGAATTGGACGTCATGTTCGGCGTGGCGGAGCTGGCGACGGCCGGGCGGCGGCCGGACGTGAACGATAAATTGCACCGCGCCATGCGGTCGGCCTTCCTGAGCGAGGGGCCGCGTCTGTTGGCGGTGGCGGGGCGGGGGCTGGACGACGGCGACGCCATGGCGATCGCGCTGGCGGCGCACAGTCTGCGGGGCGCGGCGGCGTTCCTGGGCGCCGACACGCTGCATGCGCGCTGCGCCCAGATCGAGCAACTGGCCGACGCCGGCGAACTCGACGCCGTGACGCCGCATCTAGCGGCACTGAGGCTGGAACTGACGCAGGCGTTGACGGAGCTGGCACCGTGCGACTAATGCTTAGGCGTTGCTATAAAACAACGCAGGGATAAAAAACCCACGCGGCCAGTTATATACAAGAAGTCAATTCAAGTGTCATAAATGTAAATTTGTTAAATTCAGCAGGTATCGCGTTCCGCCTTTATTTACGGGAGGACTCAATTTTCCGCACTGCCGTACGGCGATAACCGCCTTCGCACCCGGCGTAACACGCCATCATGGCCTTTTCATCATCATTGTCTTTGGTGATAACTACTAATTGTTCCCGCTGTTATAGTTATATCATCTGCCAAGCAACATTCGCCCGCATTCGGTGTGGCGCAGCACAAAAGTTTCTCACACTTAGGAAAGACATGAAAAATCTGAAAATCGGCTCCCGGCTAGGGATAGGCTTCGCCGTCGTTTTGCTGCTGCTGGCGGCGTTGACGGCGATCGCCGTGGTCCGCATGCAGGCCGCGTACGAGATCACCGACCGCCTCATCAACACCAGCTATAAAAACCAGCGTCTGGTTGCGGAGTGGGCCAAGATCATCGAACTGAACGCGTCGCGCACCAATGCCGCCTGGCTGGTCGTCGATCCGGTTCACCAAAAGAACTTCGAAGCGCAGATCGCCTCTTCCTCGGTGCGCTCGGCCGAAGTGCAGGAGCTGATCGGCAGAGGCATCCGCAACCCGGACGTCAAGGCCCAGTTCGAACAGGTGATGGTGGCCCGCACGGCATACGTCGCGGCGCGCAAGGAGCTGTTCGGCTTGAAGGCGACCGGCGACATCGAGCAGGGCACGAAGTTCTACGAGTCCAGCCTGGTGCCGAAGGCGGCGGCCTATCTTGAGGCCGTCACCAAGTTGCTGTCGCTGCAAATCGCCGCCGCCGACGTCATCGCCGACCAGGTGCTCGATTCCTACACCACCACCCGTACCACCATCATCGCGCTGGGCTTGATCGCGCTGGTGGTCGGCATCGGTTTCGCGATCTGGATCACCGGCACCATCACCCGCCCGATCCGGCGCGCGCTGCAAGTGGCCGAGACCGTGTCGGAGGGCGACTTGACCAGCGTCATCGAGGTCGACAGCCGCGACGAGACCGGACGCTTGATGCACGCGCTCAAGGTCATGAACGACAACCTGGTCAAGATCGTCGGCCAGGTGCGGAGCGGCACCGACACCATGGCTACCGCCTCGGCCGAGATCGCGGCCGGCAACCAGGACTTGTCGTCGCGCACAGAACAGCAGGCCAGCTCGCTGGAGGAGACCGCCTCGTCGATGGAGGAACTGACGTCGACGGTGCGCCAGAACGCCGACAACGCGCGCGAAGCCAATCGCCTGGCGGTGGACGCGGCCGCCATCGCCAACCGCGGCGGCGCGGTGGTGGCCGACGTGGTCAGCACCATGGGTTCGATCAACGATTCGTCGCGGAAGATCGTCGACATCATCAGCGTGATCGACGGCATCGCGTTCCAGACCAACATTCTGGCGCTGAACGCGGCGGTGGAGGCGGCGCGCGCCGGCGAGCAGGGACGCGGCTTCGCGGTGGTCGCCACCGAGGTGCGCAATCTGGCGCAGCGTTCGGCGGCGGCGGCCAAGGAAATCAAGGGCTTGATCGACGATTCGGTGCAGAAGGTCGAAGCCGGCTCCGCGCTGGTCGACCAGGCCGGTCACACCATGACCGAGATCGTGCAGGGCATCGGCCAGGTCACCAGCATCATGAGTGAAATCACCAGCGCCAGCGGCGAGCAGAGCGAAGGCATCGAGCAGGTCAACCAGGCCATCACCGAGATGGACCAGGTGACCCAGCAGAACGCCGCGCTGGTCGAGCAGGCTTCGGCAGCCGCCGAGGCGATGCAGGAACAGGCGGCGCAACTGGCGCAGACGGTGAGCGTGTTCAAGCTGGACGCGGCCATGCTGGCGTCGGCCGGACTGCGCCCCGCCATCGCGAGGACGGTGGCCAAGCCGGTGGTCCGCAAGGCGTTGCCGGCGGCCAAGGTACAATCGCCGACGACGGCCAAGCCAGTGCGGGCAGCGCCCGCCAAGCCCGCCAAGGCCACAGTCGGCGCCGACGAGTGGGAAGAGTTCTGACGCCATCACGAGTTGATATAGGCTGAGTACGCTTTCGTACAGATGGATGGGGCGCATGCGCGCAAGATGCATGCACTGGTCGTTTCACCGACCATCCCCACCTCAAGGAAATTCCCCATGCCGTTCCAACACGCAGTCGTCTGGCTCGACCAGACCGAAGCCCATGTCATCCATTTCACGCGCGACGACGCCGATACCGAAGTGATCAAGACCGCGTCGCAGCATCAGAAGGCCGGCGTGGTCGGCAACAACCGCGCCGAGCCCGACTACACCTACATGGACGAAGTGATCGCCGCGATCACCGATGCCAAGCAGATCCTGGTGGTCGGCCCCGGCATGGAAAAGCTGGCGTTCATGCGCCACATGGCCAAGGGCCATGCCGATACGGCGGAAAAAGTGGTCAGCGTCGAAACCGTCGATCACCCGAACGATGGTCAACTGCTGACCTATGCGCGCAAGTACTTCGTCAAATCAGACCTGACGAATTAAAAATCGCCGCGGCGATGATGCAAAAGCCACGCCCCATCCGGCTAGTCGCCGGGTGGGGCGTGGCTTTTTAATTTCCCGACACCAGCTTCAGGCCGACGACCCCCGCCAGGATCAGCACGATGCACAGCACCCGCGCCGGCGCGGCCGAGTCGCCGAGCATGGCGATGCCGAGGATCGCGGTGCCGGCCGCGCCGATGCCGGTCCACACCGCGTAGCCGGTGCCCACCGGCAAAGTGCGCAGCGCGATCGACAGCAGGATCACACTCGACAAGCCGGTGGCGACCATGAACAGCGACGGCGTCAATCGCGTGAACCCTTCCGACCATTTCATGCCGAGGGCGAAGGCGATTTCAAGCAGGCCGGCGACGCCGACCAATAGCCATGCCATCGCCGTCAGCCCTGGGCCGCGACGGCCGCCGCCGGAGTCACGCGGAAGCTCACGCCGAAGCGGTTGAAGGCGTTCATCAGGCCGATCGCGTAGGTCAGGTCGGCCAGCTCGACGTCGCTGAATTCGGCGGCGGCGGCGGCGTAGTCCGCGTCCGGGGCGTGGGTTTCCGAGACCAGCGTGACGGTTTCCGCCCACGCCAGCGCGGCGCGTTCGCGCGGCGTGAACACCGCGCCGGCTTCGTGCCATACCGGCACCAGCACCAGCTTGTCCACCGTCAGGCCGGCCTTGAGCAGGTCGCGTGAATGCATGTCGATGCAGTAGGCGCAGCCGTTGATTTGCGATACCCGCAGGAACACCAGTTCGATCAGCGACTTCGGCAGGCTGCCTTTCATCAACGTGACGTAGACGTTGCCGAACGCTTTGTAGATCTCTGGGGAGGCTTTGGTGTAGTCGATGCGATTGCTCATGATGAAACTCCTTGAATGGTTAGCTGAGGACGTCATCTTCGGGCATCTTGGACCATCTTAAAAGGACCATGAGTTGACTCCCGAACTGGACCATGATTAGGCTTGAAGTATCGTCAAAATACGCCGCCCCAACTGCTCCGCGTCGGCCTGGGAGGCGATATTGGTGAAGCCCAGCAGCAAGGCCGACGGCCCGTCGCCCGCCATGGTCCAATTCGTCAGCGCCTCGGCGTACAGGCCTTCGCGCCGCATGCGCGCGGCCAGTTGCCGATCCGACTGATTGCCGTGAAAACGCAGGATCAGGTGCATGCCGCCGGGTTGCGCGTCGATCCGCATGTGTTCGCCCAGCACGCTTTCCAGCCCCGTCACGGCCGCCGCGCGCCGCTCCGCGTAGAGTTTGCGGGTGCGCTGGATGTGGCGCGCGAAATGGCCTTCCTTGATGAAGGCGGTCACCACCGATTGTGTCAGCTCGGGGCTGCCGCCGGCGAAGGCGTGCGTGATCTGTTCGAAGCGCTCGACCTGGCTTTCCGGCGCCACCAGATACGCCAGCCGTATGCTCGGGAACAGCACCTTGCTGAACGTGCCGGCGTACAGCACCCGCCCGTCGCGGTCCAGGCTCTTCAGCGACGGCAGCGGACGGCTGACATAGCGGTATTCGCCGTCGTAGTCGTCCTCGATGATCCAGGCGTCGTTGCGGCTCGCCCAGTCCAGCAGCGCCTGGCGCCGGGGCAGCGACAGCGATACGCACAGCGGACTCTGGTGCGCGGGCGTGACCACCGCCGCGCGCGCGTCCGGCGCGGCCTTGACGCCGTCGGCGACGATCATGCCGTCGCCATCCACCGCGACCGGGACGGCGGCGATGTTCAAATGCTTGAGCAGGCCGCGCGTCGGCGGGTAGCCGGGGTCCTCCACCCAGACGCGATCCCCGGCTTTCAGCAGGGCATGGGCGATCAGCTCGATGGTGTGGCGGTATCCCGACGTGACGAACACCTGCGACGGCGCGCAGTCGATGCCGCGCGCGACCCGGAGGTAGGCGGCGATCTCGGTGCGCAGCGCGTGCAGTCCGCTGACCGGCGGGTGGACCATGTCCGATGGCTGCATGGAGCGGAAGCACCGCGCGCCGAGCCGCGCCCATATCTTGCGGGGGAATTCGTCCAGCGCGGGCAAGCCCATTTGAAACGGCAGTATCGAATCGGGCCGGAAACTGGTGGCGGCGAGCGCGCTGTTGATCGGCGGCGTCTCGACGATGGGCGCGCGCGGCCTGAGGCCCGGCGTGACGATGGTGCCGGCCTGGCCGCGCGCCTGGGTGTAGCCGTCGGCGGCCAGCAGCGAGTAGGCTGCTTCGACCGTGCCCCTGGCCAGGCCGAGCTCCTTGGTCAGCGCGCGGGCCGAAGGGATGCGGTCGCCGGGCTTGAGCACGCCGCTGTCGATCGCGCCGCGCAGCCGGTCGTAGATTTGCCGGTAAAAAGGTTCGGCCGCCGTTGGATCCAGCGGCGCGATGGGGTTGGGCTTGGCGACGGGCATGGACTGCGACAATAAGATGACTGGATGCGCAGTGTACCAAGCTTCGCCGGCGCGGCGGTCGGATCGCGGCGCCGCGCTACCGCCGCATATTCCCGATGTCTTTAAAAAACGGCGCCGGGTCGCGCCAGGAAAAAACGAAGTAGCGGGTGCTTGGCCGCAGGAAGTCAAGCAGATAGCCGATCAGCGTCGGCAGCCGCTTGAAGCGGATGCTGCGGTCGGCGATCCGTTGCGGCTGGAACAGCACCCGCAGCAGGCGCTTGGTCTCCGGCGCCATGAAGCGGCAGCGGATGCCGGCGCGGTAGGGCGCCGACGCCGGCGTCCGCTCCAGCCCAAACAGCTGGTAGGTGAGCCACGGAAAGCATGCGCCGGCGTGCCAGGCCAGCGGCAGGCTGCCCCAGAAGCGGCCGTTGATCTCCATCAGCGCCGATGCGCCCGTCACCGGATCGTGGCGATATTCGACCATGGCGACGCCTTCCCAGTCCAGTTCCCGCAGCAGCGCGATGGATTGCCGCATCAGCTCGCTATGCCACTCCGGCCCCTCCGAGACGCACAGGCTGGAGAAGCCGCCCTCCGGCGGCCATTCGTGCTCGCGCCGATGCTGGAACACGTATTGCGCCTGGCCGTCCTTCATCAGGATGAACTGGCCCAGCCCGTAGCCTGCGCAATATTCCTGCACCAGCGGATACACGCCGACCGCTTCATAGGGCCGCAGATAGCCGAGCAATTCCTCGGGCGAGTGGCAATAGTGGGTCTTCTCCAGCGCCAGGCCGGCGGCGGACAGGCATCGCGTCACCGCGTGCGGATTGGCCCATTTCAGCACCACGGGAAATCGCAACTCGCGGCTCGCCGCCTCGGCTTGCGCCATCGAGGAAAGCCGCCGGGTTTGCGGCACGCGCAAGCCAGCCCTGGCCGCCGCCGCATAGGTTTGTTCCTTGTTGAGCACGCGGCTCATGCGCGCCTCGTCGGCGAACATCATGCGGTAACCGGGCAGGCGCTCGCGATGGCGGTTCAGCAGGGCGATGTCGTTCTCGGCGATGGCGAACAGGCAGCTGACGCCCAGCTCGTCGCTCAAGGCGATCAGTTGCCGGATCAATTCCTCGTCGCCCTCGGCGCGCAGCAGGCCGCGATGCAGGTAGCGCGAGGCGAGGCCGATCGCGCCCGCCGACCAGGCGATGCCGTGGACCACGACGCCGCGCATGCCGAGGTCGCGCACGATGGTCAGGCCGATTGGTGAGTCGATGCCGAGTACGACCGCCGGCAGCAAGGGCGGGCTCATGTCAGGCTCCCGGCCGGTTGTTGACGCGCGGCCAGCAAGCGCCGTAGCCATCGCCGCAGATGGTGCCGCTTGTGCTCGGTGAAGTGGCCGATGACCACGATGCTCAGCAAGGTGGCGAGCATGACTTGCGCGTAGAACAGACTGCCGAGCGGATCGCCGTCGAACACGGCGGCGTAGAACTGCAGCAGCGGTTGATGCAGGATGTACAGGGAGAACGTGTAGCCCGCCAGCCAGCGTACGATTTTTTCACACGGCCGCAGGATCGCCGCGAACCGGTGCGCCACCGCGCGGAAGCCGATGAAGTTGGCGGCGATGATCAGGGCCAGTAAATAATCGGTGATGAAGAATTTGGAGAACGCCATCTGGTGATGCCACTTTTCGCCGATCAGGCGCAGCAGCAGCCGGCTGCCGTATTCGGTCAGCCCGTAATGTTGGAACAAGCCGTACAGCGGCCATGACGCCAGGAACAGCGTCCATCCCAGCCATGGTGGCATCCGCGCCAGCGCCGGATGCCGGTGCAGCACCACGCCGAGCGCCCAGATCGGCGCCAGCAGCATGATCTTGGGGCCGAGCATCGCCGCTACCCCGATCCCAAGCCAGAGGCGGACTTTGCCGCGCATGAAGACCGTGATGGCGAACAGCACGTAGTACCACATCTCGTAGCACAGCGACCAGTACGGCACGTTGGAAAAGGACATGATCGACACCGTCCAGATCTCGTTCAGGTAGGCCAGGCTGGTGACGATACGAAGCCAGGCTAGGTCGTGGGTGGTGCGGTCGCCGTAGAATCGCGGCGCCAGCGCCTCGCCCCAGCTGTCCAGCAGCGGACAGAGCAGGACAGCCGGAATCGTCAGCGAATAGAAGCGCGACAGGCGGCTGGCCCAGTAGTCGGCCGGCGCGGCTTCGCGCGTGGCGGCCATGTGGGAAATCACATAGCCGGACAGGACGAAAAACACGATCACCGCCGCGTGGCCGTGGCTGCTGAACGGCACTTTGTCGGCGATGATCAGCCGCACATTCGAGTGATAGACGACCACCAGCAGCGCGGCGACAAAGCGCATCAGGTCGAGGTAGATGGAGAACTCTTTTTTCATGGCGCGTCCCGCAGCGTCTGATGCAAAGCGTCGACCGCCTGGCGCACCCGGCGGAAGCAGGTGTCGAAGTAGTCGGCGCTGAGCGAAAACGGATCGTGCAGGTGCGGCATCGGCGGCGAACACCACGAGCCGAGCAGCGCGATCTGCACGTCGCTCCGGTCCGGCAGGCGCAGCCGCAGCGCGCGCGCGTGGCGCACCTCCATCGCCAGCAACAGGTCGCCGGGCAGGATGGTGAAATCGCTGAGGTTGGTGGCGCGGTGACCATGCAGCGCGACGCCCTGGCGTTGCGCGGCTTCGATGGCTTCCGCCGGCGATGGCGCGCCGGTGGTGGTGGACAGGCCCAGCGACGCCGCCGCCAAGCCGTGGCCGATGGCGATCTGCTGCGCGAACGCGCTGCGGCATATATTGCCCAAGCATACGAACACGACGCGCCGCACCTCGCGCGGGCGCCGCAGCTGGAACGACGCCAGCCCGCCGACGCCCAGCTCCAGCTGCGCCAGCGCCAGCCGCGCCAAGCCGCGCGCGCTGCCGAACCTGCGCCGGACCAGGGGCATCATCACGGCGTCCCGCGCGTGTAACGCAGCGCTCGCGCCAGGCCGCGCTCGCTGCTGAATCCGCGCTGGACCACGCTCATCATCGCGGCGTCCCGCGCGTGGCCAGCAGCGCCGCTTGCCCGTACCATTGATAGGCGGCCTGCTGCGCCATGCGGCCGAGGCTTTGCCAGCGCCGTCCTTCCAGCAGCGGATTGGGCGGTTCGCCGGGATGGGGGGCCTCGCCGGCGGCGGCGGCCATGCCGCTCGGAATGAAACGGTCCCGGTTCCGATCCAGGTAATGGCACACGGCGGCCAAGCGGGCCTGCGCGATGTCGTGGCGGCGCGCGTGCCGCAGATTCTGGTCGCGGCTTTGGATGTATTCAAACGGATGGGTGAGGATGACGACCAACGAAACGCCCAGGCTGTGCGCTTGCTCCAGCATGGTCTTCATCTCGGAAAAACTGGTGCCGGCGATGGTCAGGGCTTTCAAGTGCGGGCGGCGGCCGATGCGCCAGTCGCTATAGGTCAGCACCGGGCATTCGATGACGCCGTGCCGCTGATGGCGTCCAGCGTACAGCGCGTAACGCGGATCGCCGCTGTCGAACACGGCGAGGCCGATGTTGGAACTGTAGGGAATGCCGCTGCGCGCCAGCGCCTTGTAGAGCTTGTCGTCATGCTGCAGGTTCCCGGCGCGAAAGACCTGTGGCTTCGGCAGCCCCCAGTCGCCGAAGGCCGCGATGCCCTGGCGCAGCAGGGCTAGCGTGTCGGCTTCATCGCGGCCGAAGAAATCGTCCTGCCTGGGACTGGCGCGCACGCGGTCGCGCCAGTCAGCGTGACGGAACACCGACCAGCACGGATGCAGGTGCAGCTGGACTTCGTGGCCTTGATCGTGGATGTGCCTGGCGATCGGCGCCATCGGATCATGCTTGAAGTAATGGCGGTTGAGCGCTTCGACAAAGAAGGTGGCCGGTATGCCGTGGCTCTGCAAGGTGGCCAGCAGGAAACCGAGTCCCTCCGAACGGCCG
>Ga0247815_10003407_pt1 | contig 11449 bp, 10 predicted proteins | sample UWRJL194509B1_FD_181014 | JGI IMG/M metagenome (GOLD analysis project Ga0247815, IMG submission 181014) | Plant litter microbial communities from Arlington Agricultural Research Station in Wisconsin, United States - UWRJ-L194-509B-1 | ecosystem: Environmental > Terrestrial > Plant litter >... | reverse complement strand
AAAATCGCTGTAATAGCCTTTTTTTGCCTCCCCCGATGAGACCCGCAACGCATGATGGAATTCGTCGATCCATTGCCCGTGCATGCCCAGTCCATTGTGTTCAATGCCTGTAATATATCTGGGATCGTTCAGATCACATTCTGCGATCAGGTAATACTTCATGCCAGTATGCGCAGTCAATGCATCCGTGTATTTTCTGATTTCCTCAAGAATATGTACCGAGCTGAAGTCTTTAATGGCATGTACGGCGTCCAAACGGAGTGCATCTACATGAAAATCCCTGAACCACATCAGGGCGTTTTCTATAAAGTATTCCCGCACGCCGTATGCATTTTTGTCGTCAAAATTGACTGCGTTGCCCCATGGCGTTTGGTATTTATCAGTAAAGTAGGGGCCGAACGCTGAGAGATAATTTCCCTCTGGACCAAGATGGTTATATACCACATCGAGTACTACTGCCAGTCCTTTTTTGTGACATAAGCGGATCAGTTTCTTTAGACCAATAGGGCCTCCGTAGGAGTTTTGTACCGCAAAAGGAAATACACCATCATAACCCCAGTTTCGCATCCCAGGGAAAGCGGCAACCGGCATAATCTCAATGGCCGTAATTCCGAGTGCTACCAGGTAATCAAGTTTTTTAGCTATACCTTCAAAATCACCACTTTCTGAAAAGGTACCCGTATGCAACTCATAAAAGATGTAATCCTCCAGGGGAATATTCTTCCAATCAGATTCAGCCCGATCAAAATTCAGGACCACTGCCTGTGAGGGGCCATGTATGCCATCCGGCTGGAATACTGAGGCCGGATCCGGTAATTGTTTGCCATCTGCTAACAGCCAGTAATGGTCACCGTCGGAAATTTCCTGAGTATTCAGTTCCCAATAGCCAAGCTCTTTTTGATTGAGGTTAAATACGGCACCACTGTCTTCCAGTTTCAATTGCATTTGCCGGGCCTCTGGTGCCCAAACGCGCAACTGCCAGTTGTGCTGATAAAAACTCAGGCCTATATTTTTTCTTTTTACATCCATTTCCAATACCATTAAAACTCAGTTCTTAAAACCAATACTGTCCGGGCCCCGACTACCATTTCTGACGCTGGTTTAAAGGATTCCGGACCATCGCTGATTGCAGTATCCAGCATCCTGAATTTTTAGTTTAAAACACCGAAGCTCCTGCCTTGTTTGCAGATTTAAAAAATCCGGTGTTGCCGCTATACATGACGGCAATACCGTACTTTTGTTCCATGAACGTAGATATTGATAACAGTGGAAAAATAAATATTGAAGATTTATTGGCAATACTTCAGGTGGGTTTTATAAACCACATGAAAATATATTGGAAAGATGCGGTAAATACCCAATTTGAGATAGTTAAGAAAAAAATAGTAGTTCGAATCCCAATCATCTATGATGGCATTGCTCTTACCATCACTGTGGATCCTGATAAAATATATTTTAGTGAAATCTCAGGAGCAAACATCCAGACTGAGTTAGAAAAATTGAGGAATTGTTTGATTGACTTCCTTTCTATCCCGGTAGTACAATAGCATCTTTTTAAAGGCCCGGTTTTTCTAGTTCTTAAACAAGTTTTTGCTGGGCCATACCTCTCTGATCATGATCTGCTGTTTCATGGCAGTATAAAGGCTGTTGAGGATCGATTGAGGATTTTGTTCGGTACGTGTATTGGCCAGCATCACCAGGCTATACTCATCATCTACTCTGCTCAGGGTAGTGGAGGTGCCGGGCAGGGATCCATTAAACAACCAGTTTTGATACCCAAAGTAGGAGGTGCGCAGCAGTTCGGGACGAATCAGGTCCGCCACCTTTTTCATACCATCTATCCGCACAATTAGCCGGGCCAGGTCAGTAGCCGTCGCTACCCAACCACCATTCGCATCCATCCTGCTGATGTTCATGCCGTACGGATTGTACTCCATTTGATAATATTTAACCTCCTTAGGCAGGCGGTCGGCTAGCGTGTTGCCTCCGATGGTCATATCGGTAATGCCACAAGGTTTTAGAATCTCCTTTTTTACGTAAGCCTCATAACTCATTCCGCTGATCTTCTCAATGATCCTGCCGAGTAGCATGAAGCCGAAATTAGAATAAGAGTTGTTCATACCGGGTTTATTCGATAGCGGCCTGTTGGCAAGCAGATCTACAATCAGCTCACGCTGACTCAGACTTCCATCTGTAAACATAGGGTCTGTCGGGTTGTTTATCCAGCCGGATTTATGGTCAAGAAGGTGCTGTACTGTGATCAGATCTTTTTGAGAACCTGGCGGAACCGGACCATAATCATTGCCAAATATCGATCCCGGACCAAATACCCGCTGATCGGCTCTAAGTTTACCTTCCTGCATCATCATAAAAATTGCCAGATGGGTGATCGGCTTGGAGATGCTTGCCAGCCGGTAGAGATTGTCAGTGGTCGCTTTCTCTCCTTTTTCCCGGTCAGCATACCCATAGGATTGCACGTAAACCAATTTTTCATTCTTCACAATGGCGATAGATACTGCCGGAATGTGGAATTGGATCATTTTAGATTGAATGGCGCTGTCTAACTTGGGAAAGCCCGGGTCAGTTTGCGCCTGAACAGCGGTGGTATTGATAAAAAGCAATACGCTGGCAATAAGCCTTTGAGAAAAGTTAATTGATATGCTCATAATTCAAATGCATTTGGCACCTTGGGATAAAATTACAGAATAATACATCAGCTTTAAATATTTTTCCACAAGTGAATATTCATCTCTATTAAGTAACTTTAATAAAAATCATTCTTATGGACAAGATCATTGTATTTAACAGTTATTACAATCCAATTGAAGCGAATATCGTCAAAACCAGGTTGATCGACAGTGGCGTGCAGTGTTTTTTATCAGACGAAAACATGATTACAGTAAATCCCCTGTACAACCAGGCATTGGGTGGGGTCAAATTGCATATTTTTGAAAAGGATATAGATTTGGTAAGGAGTATTTTGGAAGATAAAGATATTGAGTTATCTGTAGAAAGCCTGGAGCAAAGTGCCGAAATTTGTCCGCAATGTGGTTCAAATCACGTTGGCTTTGTACAGTCGGTAAAAAACAAACCTGGAATTTTGACGTTACTTTCTGCTTTGTTTCTAATGCTGCTATATCCCTTTCAGACAAAAAAAGTCTATCATTGCTTCAACTGCAACCATGAGTTCTAGCAAGCTTCACAAGACATGCCGTTAAGAAAATTCTCCGAAATGCCAGAGTACTCCTGATGGATCGTGAAGAAAACATTCCTGGCCCCAGCTTTCCACACGGATTGGCCCAATTCTGACTTCCGCATATTTGCTGGTTAAGTCCATCTCAATCAATGCTTCCCAGATATCCTTCACGTTTTCAACCTCCATAAATAACATGGTATTGTCAATCCAGTCTTTCACATAAGCATCCTGCAAATAAAAACTCAATTTTCCCCATCTGAAGACCGAGAGTCCGGCATCTAAAACAACTTCACTGAAGCCCATATCCTTATAAAAATTTCTGGATCTTTCAAAGTTTTTGCTACCGATAAATGGCCGGATAGATACCGGGTTTTGTTGACTTAAGTTCTTCATCATTTATTGTTTTGATTTTCAGCTTCTCCTGCAGATGTAAATATAAGCAATGATTTTTAGCTATCTTAGTTGATCCAGAAATGCCCCACTAAGAATGAAATTATTCCATTTTGAATTCAGATTTTTGAATTCCACTTTAAATAAAATACCTGCGTTATTGTTGACTGCTTTTTGGCTTGGATCAGCTGGTGTTGCTAAAAGCCAGGATTTGGCCCAACAGAACGAACTCTTTTGGCATACCAATACCAGCCAGGGGATCACCTGGGATATCAGGGAGGAAAAGCGGTTGCCGCATGAAGACAATATCGAACTGTCCGGCTCATTGGTCTCGGGAATTGTCCGCTATAAAGTTGATCAGTCGAAACAGGTGCAGATCTTCAGGGATGTTATTTTTCCGCAGCTTCGCAAATACAGCAAATCCAGTGAGTCGATGTACAGGGCCTACCTGCGTGAGGAATACAGTGACAACATTTTGCCTGTGATTACCCTGGCTGACAAGAAACTTGAAGCGGGGATACTGGATTCAGTAACGATCAATGGCAAGATCAGTTTTCATTTTAGGCAAAAGGACGATATTCAGATTGTTCGTTCTTTTTTCCCGTCTATGGACAAACGCTGTTTTGTAGAAAAATGGACATTGAAGAATACGGGATCAACAACACAACGCCTCAAAATTGGTGCTACAGAACTGAATCAGGAGGAAGCTGGCTGGCATGGACAATACCACAGGAGGGTCAGCACAGACGCGAAGGCCGATGTAAGCCTGGAGCCCGGTCATAGCTATGAATTTGGAATTTATTTCACGGCAACTATGAATGCTGAGGCAGAGCCGAAAAAATCGTTTTCTGAAATAGAACATCAACGGGATTTGTTCCTGGACAGTATTTCACATCAGCTTGTTCTAAATTCTCCGGATAAGGTAATTAATACGTTATTTTATTTTTCAAAAATCCGGGCAGCTGAGAGTATTTTTCAGTCCCGGTTGGGACTAGTGCATTCTCCCGGGGGTGGGAATTATTATGTTGGAATCTGGGCAAATGACCAGGCGGAGTATAGCGGCCCTTTTTTTTCCTACCTTGGTTATCAGACCGGTATGCAGGCCGCGATGAATGCTTATCGCATATTTCAAAAAAACATTCCCAAAGATGGCGGTAAGATGTGGGCTTCATTTGAACTGGATGTCACCTTTCCCTTCGGGGCGCATGACCGGGGTGATGCTGCCATGATCGCTTACGGAGCAACACATTTTTTACTGGCTTCAGGCGACAAGACCAGGGCAGAAGAGATTTGGCCGTTGATTGACTGGTGTCTGCAGTATACCCACAAGAGGGTAACCGCTGATGGCATTGTTGCCTCTGAAAGTGATGAACTGGAAGGCCGGTTTCCGACTGGGGCAGCTAATTTATCGACATCTTCGTTATATTATGGTGCTTTGGTCCAGGCCGCGCGACTGGCCAAGGCGATGGGTAAACCGGCCGCTTTAAGTGCCGACTATACCCTGCGGGCGAAGAAATTGTCAGAAGCCATAGAAAAATACTTTGGTGCAAAAATGGAAGGGCTGGACACCTACAAGTATTATAAGGAGAATACAACATTAAGAAGTTGGATCTGTCTGCCGCTTGTGGTTGGGTTGAATGTGCGGAAAAACGGAACACTGGATGCCTTATTCGGCAAGCTGTGGTCAGATAATGGTGTACTGACCGAATTAAAGAAGGACCAGAACGGCGAAAAAGTGTTTTGGGATAGGGGCACGTTATATGCGTTCAGAGGTGCTTTTAAAGCAGGTGCTGCTGACCGGGCGCTTGAGCGGCTAGCATCGTATTCTACTACCCGTCTGACCGGTTTCCGTGCTCCCTATGTAGTAGAAGCCTGGCCGGAGAATGGCATGGCACATTTGTCTGCCGAAAGTGCATTGTACTGCCGGATCTTTACAGAAGGCGTGTTGGGCCTTGAACCCACTGGCTTCAATAGCTTTCATTTGCGTCCCAATTTGCCTGCAAAGTGGGATCATTTATCAATGAAGAACATTCGGGCATTCAATGCGACTATCGATATCCAGGTGGAGCGTCATAAAGAAAAACTCAGATTAAGGGTCTTCCGAAATGGACAAATTATCGTAGATAAAATCGTGAACAATAATACTGAGGTGGCCGTTGGTGTTGGCCATTAAGAATCTGTTGATTGCAGATGTTTAATATGTAATTGTGATTCCTGCCCCATAGCCCATATCGCTGTCATAATGGGTAGATAGAGAAAAGTTTTTGGTTAGGATGTAGCGCAATCCTGCCATATATTCTTTATCGGTATTTCCCATCACGTTTAGCCGGAGCCTGCTGGTTAGGGGTACATCCTCCCGCATCAGCTGGAAACGTATTTTGCCCTTGCTGTCCAGTCTTGCCTCAGCTGTCATGAGCATCGGCAAGGTGTATTGGACCCCGATTACCGCAGCCTTCCTGTTCTTCTGGTTGCTCAGTTGTCCAAAAAGGTTGTTTTCCATTTCATTGCTCATGTTGTTGTAATGGTAGTCAAAACCGACAAAAGGAAACAACCATTGCATTCTGCCAATATATCTTCCGAAATAAGTTTCGCTTTCGTTACCATGGTGGGATTTCAGTCCAAGCCGCCATTCGGTTGATAAACGGTACCGGGTGTTTGCCAGTATAAATTCTCCGTCACTGCCGTTACTTTCCAGGCCGATCGTCGCCATTGGATGGAACATCCGGTCATCGGCATTCAGTTTTCTTTGTGCCAATGCAGGGTTTGGAATTTCAGGGTTTGCTGCCGAGTTTTCATAACTGAACACCCTGCCCATGCCACTCATCATATGGTAAAGGATGTGACAATGGAAAAACCAGTCACCACCCGCTTCAGTGGCTGCAAATTCGATCGTGTCCCGTTCCATGGGCATAATGTCGAGTACATTTTTCATCGGTGCGTTTTCTCCCTGACCGTTCAGTACCCTGAAGTCGTGGCCGTGCAGGTGCATGGGATGTCGCATCATGCTGTTGTTATACAGGATAATGCGTAGGTTTTCACCTTTTTTGATCAAAATCTTGTCACTTTCAGAGACAGTCTTGTTGTCCAGCGTCCAGACATAACGGTTCATGTTTCCCGTCAGCTCAAATTTGAGCTCCCTCCACGGGCCTTTAGGAAGGGTGGTTTTATTGGGGTCACGAAGCATGTCGTAATTCAGGGTCACGATGTCAGGTTTTTCTGCTTCAGTAATTTCCGGATACATGACCGTATTCATATCCATGAGCTGATTCTGCATTTTCATACCCTCCATTTCAATCATGTTGCCCTGCATGTCCATCATCCCGTTCATCATTTTCATGCCGGCAAAATAATCCAGCTTCGGCATTTTACCGGCAGGTATTTTTTCACCCTTGCCCAGCCACAGAGAGGCAGATTTGCTGCGGTCTTCCGGTGTGACGAGAAACTCGTAGCTTTTATGGTCTGGAACAGTGACCACAACATCATAGGTCTCAGAAACAGCAATGATCAGCCTGTCCACTTCAACTGGCTCCACGTCATTTCCGTCAGTGGCTACGACTGTAATCTTACCACCAGCATATTTTAACCAGAAATAATCAGATGCACCAGCGTTTACTATCCTGAGCCTGACCTTTTCTCCGCCTTTAAACTGAGGCTGCTCATTTTGGTTTTTGCCGTTGATCAGAAAGGTATCGTAATAGACATCGCTCACATCCATCGCATTCATGCGCTTCCATTCATTGGTTACCTTAGTTTTGAAATGACCTGTTTTAGTGGCTTCCAGGTAACTCTGGGTCGCGCCTTTTTGGATGGCAAACCAGTCAGTTGCATGATGAAGGCTGCGGTGTATTTCTTCAGGTTTCTTATCCATCCACTCGCTGATTACAACAGGCAGGGTAGGAATGTCCCATTCCTTTCTTTTGTTGATGATGAAGGCACCGTACATACCGGTCTGCTCCTGTAATCCACTATGGCTATGGTACCAATGTGTCCCATGCTGCACGATTGGAAATTTATAGATGTAGGTGGAATGAGGCTTGATTGGCATCTGTGTTAAAAAAGGAACGCCATCCATTTTATTAGGTAAAAACAGGCCATGCCAGTGTAATGAAGTTTCCTCATTCATCTTATTGTGCACGTGGATCTCAGCAGTATCACCTTCAGTAAAAGTCAGTGTTGGCATCGGAATTTGACCGTTCACTGCAATCGCCCGCTTTGATTTTTTTCCAAACGTGACAGTAGTATCAGCTACATACAGGTCATAGCGCACAGTTTGCTGAGCACCTGCCAAACTGTATACAGCCATCAATAGAACGGATAGGATTAATTTTCTCACTACTAAAAGGTCTCTGTTACTTTTCCGCAAGTCAGCATGGCGCTGCCATAGTAGGGATTCTTCACTGTTTTTTCGCTGCTCAGCCAGTTGCTTTTTTTCATCGGACAGTACATTTGGTATACTGGCACATCCGAAAGCTTTACTTTTTTGGCAAGGGAAATCAGCTCATCAGAAAGTATAGCAAAATTTTCCCGCTGGGTTTTCAGCGCTTTGCTTGCTGCAATCAAACCCGCATGTTTTATGAGGGATTCTTTTACAGTTTTATCAACTGTCTTCTCATCAGCACCAGATACCGCTTCAACCAGTTCTGCAGCTTTAGTGGCGGCAAGTGTAGTATTGCCCGCTACAAGGGCATCTTTGAGGTTGTAATAGTTGGGTAGCAAATCTAAAGTATTGTTGGCAGGATATTGATTTTGACCAAAGCCAGTCTGCACACTTATCGTTGCTACAATAGCAAATAATAAAAATATTTTATTCATGTTCAAATATAGACTGGAGATATGCGCCAGGCCTTACATGATTCTTTGAAAAAATTACATAATTCCAGAGCTGAACTAAACAAGCTCAATGAATTTGTTGTTACTAATAAAAATAGCCCATGCCAGAACTACCTGATTTAGAAGTCTTCGCTGCAAACCTCGAAAAGCGGTTTAAAAATAAAACACTGGAAAAGCTCGATGTGGCTGTTTCCAAAAAATTGAATGTGCCTGAAAAAAAATTGAAGGAAGCGCTGGAGGGTCACCAGCTCCAGTCCGTGCTGCGGGAAGGTAAGACGCTGCAGTTACATTTTGGCGGAGGGAATGTGCTGGGCCTGCACCTCATGTTGCATGGAGAAATTCAGTTGATCGAACACGACGATGCCGTAAAATTCAAGATCATTGAATTCCATTTCAGAGGAGACAACAGTTTTGCATTGACTGATTTTCAAAAACAAGCGACGCCGACACTAAACCCGGAACCAGTTACTGTACCTGATGCCTTATCAAAGGAATTTAGCCTCAGCTATTTCAAACAGGTGCTGGCCAAAAAGAGTGTTCAGATCAAAAAAATTCTGATGGACCAAAAAATCGTACGTGGCATCGGCAATACCTACGCAGATGAAATACTTTGGCAAGCCCGAGTATCGCCATTTTCTATAGCCAAGGCAATTCCAGAAGCAAAGGTTAAGGAATTGTATCAAGCCGTAGAAGAAGTGTTGCGAAAGGAGATTATGAATCTAACCAAAGCTATTCCGGATAGTTTCAATGCTGAAGTACGGGATTTTTTAAAGATCCATAACCCCAAATTGAAAGAAAGTCCGACTGGTCACGAGATCATTGTCGATAAAAATGCAGGAAGAAAAACATACTATACCATAGAACAATTAGATTTCCAGTAAGTGCTAATTCTCTTCTTTTGGCGTGTCGTCTTTTTGCACTGTTACCTCTACTTTGGTTGCGCCGGCGCGGGCAGATGTTACGGACTTTCCTACTTCAGTCAAACCTTTTGATTCGTAAATTTTCATTGCAGTTACGACATCAATGGCTTGCCTGGTTTGTTCTTCCGGAATAGGAACGAAGGAAAGGAAATTAATCTTTACACCTTTTGATTGCAGAAGACCATTTACAGATTCTAATAATTTCGTTTCAAATTCTGCCTGGGAAAAATCTACAATATCTTCAGTGATCAGCAAATCACGTGCAACCTCTTTAATGCGCTTGTCTATCACGGAATTTTCAGCCGTCTCATACGCTTTTGATGAATTTACTTCGTCATCGCTATCAGAATTGATCTTACCCAAATACTTCGCTTCGCCCACGTATTTGATGGCATCCAAAATCGAATAATCATAGGTAACTTCAATCTTGGCCATTACGCGGTTCTTAAAAGCCGATTTAAAAATACTCTCGCCCTGCATAGGATAGTCAGGCACAGTAACTTTATAAGAACACATTCCTATTCCTTTAGGTAAGGTTTCACCGGCTTTAATCAATTGCCAGGATACGCCACAATTATTGGTGTATAAGGTTTGTACATTAGATTGTGCCCTGTCGCAAGAGCTGAATGATACCGCTGCAATACCGGCAGCTAAAAGCGTGTAAATATTTTTCATAGTCATAAATATATCAGTTAGATGCATATATCGTACGATTGTTAATCCAAAAATCAAGTTTTCTGACTGCGTTTTTTCGCAGTTTACTAAAAGCCTGGTACATTTCTTTTTTTAGTGTTCACGCTTAGTCGCTGATTTAACATAAACTTGTATTAAAATTCATAACTTAGAATAAGGTCCAATTGAAAAAATGACGGGTTACAGTGCTTATACTGACCAGGAATTGACTGCTTTATTGAAGCAGGGAGATCAGGTTGCGTTTACTGAAGTCTACAACCGGTATTGGAAAACCCTTTACGCCATTGCTCACAACCGTTTGCGAAATATACAGAGTTCGGAAGATGTGGTTCATGATGTACTGGTCAGTTTATGGCACAACAGGGAGACGGCTGTAGTGGAAAGTTTAAGCGCTTATCTGGCGACTGCTACCAAGTACATGATCTTTCATCTGATGAAAAGGTCTAAAAAATTCTCACAGGAGGAACATGCGATGGACCATGCAGAACTGATCATGGATCAAGAGGACCTTGAGGAGCGGGTACATTACAGAAGACTGTTGGAGATGGTTGCAAAGGAAGTGGAGAAATTGCCTGAAAAATGCCGGTTGGTTTTTAAATACAGCCGGGAAGAGCATCTTTCTGTAAAGGAGATTGCGGAAAAAATGGATGTATCTACAAGTACTGTGGAAAATCACATGAATAAAGCCCTGACTACGCTACGCGGAAAGGTCAAAAACAGCCACTTTATCTTATTTTAAAGAATTATGAATGCATTCAGACCAAATTTCCTGTCAACTGATTTGGTGACACACCATATTTCTTTTTGAAAATAAAAGAGAAATGGGAGAGGTCTTCAAATCCAACTTCCAGGTAGACCTCTGTAGGCTTTTTCTTTTTTTCAGCTAAATGATAATGAGCAAGTTCGAGTCTTTTATCTGTTAGCCATTTTTGTGGAGTAGTATTAAAAAGCTTTTTGAAGTCCCTGTTGAAGGTAGACAAACTGCGACCTGTTAAGTAACCCAATCTTTCCAGGGACATATTGAACATAAAATTTCGCTGCATAAAATTGACCAGGTCAATTTTGCCTGGTGCGTCGAAATTGCCCAGCACATCATCAATACCCGGATCGATCATCCGCAGGATATTGATGGCTTCAGCTATTTTTAAAGAAGCCAGATCTTCCGGAAATTCTCCTTCCACATCGAAGTATGGCACAAGCGATGCCATGCAGCTTTCCAGTAATGGATGATTGCTGTACTTATATATTTTCTGTTCGGGTTCGGACCTCTTTTTCACAGCTATCTTTTCGTAGAATTTTCTTAGCCGCTCAACCGATAAATGCATGACCACTGTTTTATGGGGCAGTCCATTTTTTGGATAATTAATGATCGTCGCCAATTGGTTTCTGGGAATAAGAAAAATATCTCCTGTCTTAAAAT
>Ga0247815_10003406_pt1 | contig 11451 bp, 10 predicted proteins | sample UWRJL194509B1_FD_181014 | JGI IMG/M metagenome (GOLD analysis project Ga0247815, IMG submission 181014) | Plant litter microbial communities from Arlington Agricultural Research Station in Wisconsin, United States - UWRJ-L194-509B-1 | ecosystem: Environmental > Terrestrial > Plant litter >... | reverse complement strand
AGTTCCTGTTGATAACGGTTAAGGTAGGCTTGTCCATAAATGGCGCAGTAGACGTCCACTCCATGCGGATTAGACGGGGGGTCAGTACTGTGAACCGAGCCTGTCCCGATTGTATCACTGCCTTTGGATTGGCCAGCGGATGCATCGTTGTTTGTGCACAGGTTATACTCATTTGTAGGGCGGGCAGTAACAGCAGCAATGCTATTTTGGATAAACAAGTACTATTTACATTAAAGCGGAACATATTGTAATGATATTTGATAAGATTATTTCATATTGATGCGAACGCCATGCTGAAGGTCGCCATTACCTATAAATTGCTTACCGTCCTGAATGACAAAGACCTTAACTGATCGGATTTCCTTCGCAATAGGATAGCTGCCTGCGTCTGTAAGAAGCGAAATAGCAACGATGTCATTTTCAAGTTTGGCATGAAGCTTCAGCAGCTTATAATCTCCTTTTCTGAAAGCCCATCCTTCTCCGGCATCCCAGTATAATTCCCCGCTTGCAGTTCCTTTATGATCCAGGTTGATATATAAGGAAAGATTAGCAATCGAGTTCTCCAGGGTATGCTGAATTACCTCTCCGGCCGGGATGATGGCGCCACTCTTGAGCAGTAATTTAGCCTGGTATTTATTATGCTCTTCGCCTTCTACCAAGTGTAGTTCTTCCCATTTACCCTTGGGTAAATGTGTATTTTTTGCAAAAGCAGGCACTACCATGAGATTTTTGCCCAATAAAAACGCCTGTTCCTCATTTCGCAGGGTGGTGTCTTTCGGATTATCAAAAAATAATGGCTGCATAACCGGCATACCTGTCTGATGCGCCTGATAAAACAAAGTATACAGATAAGGTAATAGGCGGTAACGACGGTTTAAAGCAATTCTGGAAGTTTGCTCCATTTCAGGTCCGAATGCCCAGGGTTCTTTATCGTTTGTACCTGCACAGGCGTGCCCCCTGGTAAAGGGCAGAAAGACCCCAAAACCCAGCCACTGGCCCCAAAGATCGGCAGAGGTGTTGCCCAGGAAACCACCAATGTCAGGGCCGCTGAAGGGTTGTCCCGACAAGCCAAGGGTTAGGGACATAGGTACAGATAACTTCATGAAACGTTCATCCGCGTAATTATCACCCGTCCAGGTAGCTGCATAACGCTGTCCGCCCAATAAGTTAGCCCTTGTCAATACAAAGGGACGCTTTTCCGGATTTACCGCCAGCACTCCGTCCCTCGTTGCCTCAACCATTAGTCGTCCGTAAGCATTGTGATACAGCAGGTGAGGTCCTGCAGGCAGATTTCCGCCACCGCGATGCGGTGTATTGTAAGGCATAGTGCCGAGTTGTAAATCTTTTGCAAATTCACTGTCGTTCACAGCCGGCTCATTCATATCATTCCATACTCCATCAATACCGGTGGCTAAAAAGTCTTTATATAATCCGGCCCACCATTTTCGTGTTTTGGGCATCGTAAAATCCGGGAAAGCGCAATCACCCGGCCACACCTTGCCATGATATTCTTTTCCAGATTGATCTTTTACCCATACATCATTGGCAGAACCGGATTTGTAGACTGAATAGGAGGGATCAGCTTTTACCCCGGGATCAATCATAAATACTGATTTGAAACCTTTTGAATGAAGGTCTGCATTTAACTGTTTAGGATTGGGAAAGTTTTGCTGATTAAATGTAAATACCCGATAACCTTCCATATAATCGATATCCATCCAGATCACATCACATGGCAGCATCCTGGCCCGAAAGGTGTTTGCAATTTCTTTGACGCGGGTTTCTGATGTATAAGAAAATCGACATTGCTGATACCCTAATGCCCACCTTGGCGGCATCTCCATTGTGCCGGTCAGTTCTGCAAGGCCTTTTACTACTTCCTGCGGCGAGTTTCTGTCGATTACAAAAATACGAAATACAGGACCTTCGCTTTCAAATTCCACCTTGTCATTTTCGGTAGTCATTTCAGCTTTCCAATAACTGTCGAAGAGAATGCCGAAGGCACTTCCATCTGCTCTTACTCCCATTACCCAGGGATGCGTTTGATACAATCTTGAGCCATCATCAACACCATAAGCACCGCTATCAGTATTCCAGAGTTTGATTTTTTTGCCATTGCGCAATAGCGGTCCGGTTACTTCGCCGCCACCATACAGACTAATGTTTCCACTAAGCATCACTGTTGCATTGGTTTTGCCATTTGCCACCGTAAATTCCGGCCTGATTTTCCAGGTCGGAGGTACAGGTCCTGATATGGCGCGCTCTTTTTTCAACATTAGAGATGGTGTCTTTTGCTGATCGTAGCCCTGAGGGATGAAAACTGCTATGCCCTTACCTACAATACCAGATTTACTGATGGGTACATTAATAGCGAATAAAGGGCTGGAGCAGATTGTAGTAAGAATAATAAATAGATATAAGCATCTGGCATATGGTTTGAATCTAACAGATTGCTTTTGTAAATGAAATTCAGACTTAGACTGCATGGTTGTAAATTTGGTTAAGCGTATTTAAACGTTGTCACAAAGTAAAAGAACAGCTAACGTTTTTAAGCCATGAAGATATCAGAGGAAAAGAAAATCAAATTGATATTATCTTCATCTAATTATAAATCAATGGAATGCGTTGTTTTTTGATATTGAAAATCAAACACGGAATAAATTAGCTTTGTTCATGTCTCTACTGTCAGTCCAGTCTTTTTTTGCAAAAAAAGATCATGTACAATTCTGGAAATCCTTAAAAAACAAAAACCCTGCTAATCGTGTGATTGCAGGGTGATATGTTGTGATAGTCTTAGATGTGATCCCGCTGGGATTCGAACCCAGGACCACTACATTAAAAGTGTAATGCTCTACCAGCTGAGCTACGGAATCATTTTTCCTTGTTTAAGGAGGTGCGAAGATAGAAAAATAAATCATGTTGTCACAACTTATTCTAATAAAAATCGGATTGAAATCAGGGTTTATGCTTAATGTATAGTATATCAATAGGTTAAAATAAATTAATCTTTATTTTTTTTCACTGCAACCAATTGGCTATTTGTATCATCTTTAACAGATGAAACATCTCATAACAATTTTCTTTACCACAATTCTTTTCTCTTTTAACCTGTCTGCTCAAAATCGACCAGTAAAAATGGCTGACAGCGTAAAAGTATTTATCGATAAGAGTTTAGCGCTGATTCAAGCGAATTCAATAAATAGAGATAAAATAGACTGGCAGATGCTGAAAAAAGATGTTTATGACAAAGCTGATGGCGCAGATGATTACGCAGCTGTAGCAGCTATATTTCCTTATATATTCGAGCATATTGACGACCATCATGGAGCACTGAAATATAAGGACAAGTCCTATTACTGGAAAAGCAATGAACCTTATCTCAACAAAGTTGTGATTACTGCCTTAAAACGGTATGATACGCTGGTAGTTAAGTTGCTGGATAAACACACCGGATATATCCTGCTGCCAGGCAATAATGATTTTAGTGGTAAAAATATTAATGAAGAAGCGCAGGCAATTCGCAGAGCGATTGCAGCAGTGAATACCAGGCAGATCCGGGGATGGGTATTGGATCTGAGACTAAATACAGGGGGGAGTATGTTTCAGATGCTCGCGGGTTTGTCCGAATTAATAGGGGAAGGGAAAATCGGCAGCTTTGTGAATCAGCATGGTGAAGAGGATGGAGAATGGATACTAAAGGGAGGAAATATTTATCTGGATCAGCAGCAGGTATCTACACTGCCCTCAACCGGATTACAAAAGAATGAACAGATTCCACTTGCAGTATTGATTAGTGGCAGAACAGCCAGTTCTGGTGAAGTTGTGGCAATCAGCACCATTGGCCGGAAACGTTCCATTTTAATCGGTGAAAATACTGCAGGATATACTACAGCAAATGAAGGTTTCAAGATTAATTGTCTTGCCGGTTTAAATCTGGCTGTAGATTACGATGCAGATAGAAATGGCAAAATATATAAAAAGTATATTTCGCCGGATGTACTGATTAATGGTGGGGATAATTTTGAAGATATCAATCTGGATATGAAAGTTAATCAGGCTTTAAAATGGCTCAAAAAACAGCAATAATCCTTGTTTGTAAGTCAGATAATAAATTAGCGCCTGCGTTTAATTAGGATTGTGTACCAAAGATAGAGCTGCTGATAAATACACGAACAATAAAGCTATTTTGTCATGTTATTCAAGAACAGATCAAATGAAATATAAAAAACTTGTATTGAAAAATACATGCTTAATAGCAGTATGTTGCGTCTTTTTATCCCTTGAGGGAAAGAGCCAGGACATAGGTATTTATGAACCATCAGAAAATGAAAAATTAAGCACCATTGCTTATGATGTCTTTAAAACGAATAAGTTCCTGAATTTCAAGGATGCAGATACTTTGAAGGAATATGTAAGTGGTATAGCATTCAAATCAACGGGACTTGATACTTTTTTTGACCGAAAAAAAGACTGGGTAAAAATCAGCGATGAAGACACTTCATCTTATCGGAGCAATGCTGAAAAATACAGCTATCAGTATACGGATTCTTCGATGACAGAAGAGTATAGCAAATACGGTTCATATGGCGTACACCGGGAATTTAAAACGGTTTACAATCCAAAAGGATTTATTATTTACCTTGAAGAACAGGTTTTTTTGAATGATAATTTGACGGAAACCAGGAGCACGAGGAATACTTTTGATCAGGATTACCGTGTGATAAAGATTATCAAAAGTATCAGGAAGAGAGGGGGAAAAGACAGTTCAGGTGACATTATTACGGTATCCTATAACGGGAACTCCGTTTTAATCAAGAGTCAGAAAAATGGTGCCGTTCAATGCATGTTCATTAATAAGCGTAATAGATAGGCAAGATTAACACTGCAGCAAACAAATTAAATCGCTGGTAGAGTTCAGCTAGCGAAGATGTGCAGTTGTAACGGGTATAATGAGTATTACAGTTGTCCCTTCATTCCTCTTACTTTTAATAGAAATGCCGGCAGGTAATCCACTTTCTTTAGCGATTATGCTCAAACGCTCTTTACTAATGGTAGTAGAAAGAGATTTATGAGATTTATCACTTTTGTGATCGTCTATCCCCTTACCATTATCCGTAATGCTTACTTTGATCATCTTTTCACTAAGGTCAAAATCAATATCGATCCTTCCATTTTTACTACCCTGATCAAAACCATGTAATATTGAATTTTCAACAAATGGTTGTATCAGCATAGGAGGGAGGTAAATACTTTCAGTATCTTCATCTTCCTGGATATTAATTGAATAGCTAAAAGCATTGTCATAACGCATCTGCTGCAGACTGAGGTAGTTTTCCAGGGCGGATATTTCTTCGCTTAAAGGAACCTGACTTTCTCTTGAAAGCTCAAGACTGCTGCGCAGCAGTTTGCCAAACTGATTAAGATATTTTAGCGTTTTCTCTTTTTCGTCAAAACGCACAAAACTCTGTAAAGCGGAAAGTATATTGAAGATAAAATGAGGCTCCATCTGCGTTCTTAACAGGCGCTGCTCTAATTGTATCCTTTCTGTTTCGTTTTTTTGCTTACGCTGTTTCTGAAAGTAATACAGTAAAAAGAGTACACTAATGGACAACAGGGCAGCTAAGGTGGTAATCAACAGCCACAATCTATTACTTTGTAGTCTGCTCCTGGTCTCACCAACGGTTTCATTGAGTGTATGGATAGATTTATCTTTTGCAATTAATTGATAGACTGTCGCCATTTCTGCCACTGTTGCAGCATTTTCATTTTCATAGAGGGACTTATATTGTTGCATCAATAGGTTTTGCTGCTTTTCTGCACCTGCATAATCTTTACTAGCGAACAGATAATTAATCAGGTTTTGCCTATATACAATAAAGTTTCCTTCATCTGCTTTTCCAGGATATTTGAGTTCAAATTTTTCACATAAATCCAGGTATTTTCCTGCACTGTCTACCTGGTTGTTTCTCAAAAAAGAAGCTGCAAGATCTGCATAGCTGGTATATAAATTCGCTGTTTGCACACAGCCTGCCATCTTACCTAATCTGGACTCTTCTTCTTCATCTATCATAAGCGCTTTTTTACGGTAAAAAATTGCCTGGGTACTTTGATTCACCTGATCAAAATACACCGCTTTTCTATCATACAAAAAGCGGGCTTTTGCTTCGTCTGGTTCCTGTTTATAGATGCGCTCCATCTTTTGGAGGTAATGCAAAAGGGAATCCGGATGGTTTTGTATGTGACTAAAACAACTTGCCATTTGACTGTAAGCTCTGAATTTTGCGGGACGGTCATCAGGAATCTGTGATAAAAGTTCCATTGCCCTGTAATTCCATGCAAAAGCATTATCAAATTGTTTAAGGTGATCACAGGATTGTGCAGCAGAAAAATAGATACCTACTTTTTGCCTTTTCGCCAGACCCACCGCAGTATCTGCATTCAGCATCTGTGCAGCCTGGTTGTAATAATAATTCTCCTGATGTAATTTCTCCTCCATATGAGCTACATTACCTAATCCAGAATTAAGTAATACCTTGATTTCATCATATCCTGCTTCTCCTTCCATAAGCTCCCAGGCAATTTCCATATGTGTTTTAAGGGAATCAATTTCATTCATCGCATAATATACACCCGCCATATTGTAGTGAATCTTGGATAAGATCACCTGATCCCTGACGTATTTTGGATTTAGGAGCTGTTTTTTCCAAAAGATGAGCTTCGGTAGTGGCGACGAACTCTTCATGAGTTCCTCATTTGCCATTTTCAAAGTATGCAGCATTTCCTTTGTATCAGTCTTTACTTTTTCCTGATTTTGCTGCTTGCATGACAAAAAACACAGCATAACTGAAGTGATGAATAAAAGAGGAGCAGTTTTTCTCATTATTTAATCATCATCATTCGCTGCATAATATATTCTTTCCTGCGTGTAGATACAGGTATCTCCTTTTTGTTTTTAAGAATTAAGTCGCCAACTTTCATGTATTTATCAACGTAGATGATGTTCACCAGATAAGATTGATGTGGCCTCAAAAACCATTCTTCCGGCAGCAGTTCATCATAAAACTTAAGTGGTTTTGAAATCAGTATTTTCTCGCCACTTACTAAATAGAACCAGGTATAACCACCGTCACTCTGACAATACACAATATCTTTAAGCTGTATCACCTGTAATGATTCCTGTGTGGCAAGGATCATCCTGCTTTCCAGGTTGCTTTCATCAGGCTGATTTTGGCTGGCAGCGATTGATAGCTTTTGTTGCTGAGTATACAGGTCGTCATCCTGCTTAATTACTATACTTTGCATCACTGCTTTAAGCTCTGATTCGTCCAGGGGCTTCAGCAAATAGTCTAATGATCCATATTTGATCGCTTTAATTGCAAAGTGATTATAGGCAGTAATAAAAATGATTTTGAAGGTAACCTCATTCAGCTGATCCAGAATGTCGAATGCTGTTCCATCCGTCAGCTGAATATCCATCAATACCAGGTCAGGTTGCGTATCGCCAATTAGTCTTAGTGCATCTTTCACGCTTGCTGCTGTTCCCAGTAGCTTGAAATTAGTTTGCTGGTTGACCAGGTATTCTATTTCCTTACGGATTGCCGGCTCATCCTCTATAATCAGTGTACGAATCATCGATGTTATTTTGTGGGTGAAATATACAAATAGTAAGTTTCTTTTGCGCTTATGCCAGTGCCTTGATTTTATTCAAAATTGAGGTTACTTTCTCTTCCTGTATAATAGGCATTAAAAAACTACCCAGGGAATTTGGAATATAAGGCGCAAGTACAAATTTGTAAGTATTGCCATTTTTTAGCTCAATCACATGTTTAGCCATTATATTTTTTTTGAAAGACACGATCTCATCTCTGGTAAAAAAAATGCGCTCACCTAACTGCCAGTTCCCGTTTTCGTTATCATCATGAAGGGTGAACAAGACAAACTTATCAAAACTATCATTGTAGGCCAAAACGTAATTATGCCATACGGTTATAATCAGCAGCTTTTTTGTCTGGTTATAACCGTAGATAAAATTATTATACTCTGCTGGATTTTGTACTGAAGTAGCAACCAGGTTTTTTAAGATCTCGTTGTGTTTATCACTGTCTTGTTGTTTTGGTTTAAACATAATGTAGATGATTTAAGGTTTATGAGTAGTATACAATTTTATTTTTCCCTCTTCTTTTCGCAACTGATTGTAAGGAGTACTGACTTCTTTTCCATTAATTTTCCTGAAGCCGGTACTTTCACAGAAACAACTCCCAACCGGTCCAAACATTCCCCAATTATGAGACGCAATAAAATCAATCCCATTTAACAGGTATAAGCGATTATTAATAGATACGGTGATGGTATCATTTTTTAAAAAGCTGTTAAAGGGAATGGTAACGTTCTCGTTTTTTCTGATCATTTTTGGCGTAATACCAATTAATTTTTCCTGCCTTACTTTTCCATTCCTAATAAGCTGAAATAGGATCGTTTTTACTTCATTTGGCTTGAAGCCTGTGGGCTGAACAGCAAATCCATCGGTAATTGTTTTAATGGTATCACATACTCCTTTTTGATAAGCGATGGCCTCCCTTTTCTTGGAATAACGGCCGTAATTTACAATTCCCCAAAATATCAGTATAAACAATACAACAGCAATGACGCCGGCAATTGTAATCATTCCTAATGTCTTTAATATTTTGACTATCATCGGTTGTTATTATGGTGAGGCTGGTTAATCTTGTCTTAAGATATTACTTTTTAAAGGAATACCGCTGATAAACGTCAATATCTGCTACTTTACCGAAAACAGGTCCTTTACTGCTCAATAGTTGTTGTGCTTCCACGCAAATATCATCCAGATCAAAACCTTGTACCGTACGTCCCAGTAAAAAGGATACGGTGTAGTCTGTCCAGTCTTTTCCTATTTCGGCCGCTTTTTCTGCTGCTGCATCAATTAGTGACCAGGCTTCTTTTTCGGTGAAGTAACCAACCCAGTAACACCATTTTGTTAAAGAAACGGCTCTGCAGAGATCCCAAGCGTAAGCAGATTTTGTTTGAAGGACAATATTTATGGGGATTTGCAGCTCCTTGCCGATCTGCCTTTGTATTTTATTAAGCTCAAGAGAAGGATGCTCAATTAATGGAATGAATTCAGTACTTCGTTTCAGTGCAATTAGTTCAGTTACGGTTTCTTTAGCCTCTGACGGGTTGTTAATTTCCCACTGATTTCTCAACCCTTCTATATATTCATAAATGTTATTTGAAGGCGAAAATCCAAGTATTTCTTCGTCTCTGTAGTAAAATAACATTGCGCCAAATGTCAATGCTCTTTTCTGGTCTTCGTTAAGTAACGCTGGTGTAGTTTGGGGCACATTTGGAGAAGGCTCGAAATTAGTTTTTTTGTTCATCATTTTATATATTGAATAGATGATGTAAATTAGAATTGCCGCCCCAGCGGCCATGTAAACGTATGTCTTTACCATTTTTATACAGTTAATAGCGATTGATCAATCCAAAATAACTCATTGGTAGCTCTTATAATATCAGATTGATTATTTGCTTGATTTCAAAACCTATCTGCTGCTGTTAATTGATTATTTGTATGTTGTTATTTGGCTAAAAGAACATTAACTTCGGCATAAATCATTCTAAATTATCCTATGAAGAAACTACAACTTTTGCTGCTATTGCTTTTCACAGGCATTAGTTTAGCTAATGCTCAGGAAAAATCATTTATTGTCAACAAAAGTTTCGAAAAAACTATCAGTTTAGTGAGCGATTTTCAAAGTAGTCTCATGAAAGATGAGGGTGGGTTTGATGCGTCTATGGGAGATAATTCATTCAAAACAGACCTCATCATCAGAAAGGAAAAATATTCTGCAGGCACTGGTAATAACTACCTGATTGTCAAGAATCAAAGTAATAAAGCTGATGTTATTTTATCCAGTACCTGGGATGTTACCATTGAAAAACTTGAGGCAAATAAAAGTAAAGTTTCCCTGTCGCTCCTAAAAATAGATTCAGAGGGTAAATCGCATATTGATGTTAATAAAACTGTTTCCAGCGGAAAACTAGAAAAACAACTCAAGGGATATATTACATCTAAGAAATAATCAGGAATAGTGCATTAGATTTCATGAAATTAAATAGATGGGGGAACAGCTGGACGATAGTGTGACGAATATAGGACGATGGTATATTAAGCCGTACTGTAGGCGATTTGACTCCGACGTAACTCCGACCATTTTTAACTAGTTAAATCACATGGAGTAGCGACGGGGCTGATATGACGCCAAGTCGTAGTAATTTACCAGCGTCTTACTATCAATAACATTTCTATCCTGACCCGATTTGATCTGCTTCAACCGGAGAGTCCTGCCTGAGCCACTGGTCTCCATTTTTATCATCAGTATTACACCTTTATTTGTGTACAAATTTTGATTATATTTAACTATGCGTACCGCGGTATACAATAAACAGTCATTATTATCTCTATTTCCACAACAAAAAAGTTATGATACTTTTATGGATTTGTTATTCCTTATTGAAGACCTGTTAGGAAGAGAGTTGAAGTGGTCACCCCCCGCAATGTGTCACTAAATACAATGACCTGCATATTTTAAAACAAGCTGAAAATGTTTGCATCTAATGTTGAATTGCTAACGCATATTTTGTAATCATTGAAATAATTACAAAAAGCTATCTTGTAGCTGGAAGCAGCAGTTTCTATTTATCAGACTTAATGGGATCTCCGCGTGGATGGTATATTCGATCAATTCTTTGATTTTTTTCTAATGCAAAATGCCCCAGATTTCTCTGAGGCATTTCGTGATCCCGCTGGGATTCGAACCCAGGACCACTACATTAAAAGTGTAATGCTCTACCAGCTGAGCTACGGAATCATTTCCTTTGTTTAAGGAGGTGCGAATATAGAAAAAATTATATTATGTTGTTATAAATAATATAATAAATTATATAAAATTTATAAAATGATCTTTTTACAAATAATACCTGTTGATTATTTGTAGTGATAAACCCATACGTAATCCATATATATACCCGGCCGGTAGTTTATTTTCAGTGACGATCTGACCAGGAAGAATACCACCAACCGCTAAATTTAAGATGGTGAAAAATGGCTTTTGAAACTCATCCTTACTGCTGATTATGGAGCTATTATAACTACATTTTTCATAAGGGATATTTTCGCTCTCTAATTTATCCTGTAAATTTTGGTCTTTCCAATATGCAATGCGTGTTTGATTTCCGGATCTCCTTTATAGCCGATCTTCGAATCACCAAATGAAGTAATCTTAATCAGATCTGCAGCATTCAGCTGGAGTTGTGATTCACCGTAAAGTGTTGCCTTTGTAATATTATTATTTATGGCCAGTGCATTGACTTTACTCTCTCCATAGGCAACGAACTTTTGCTCGGTAATATCGCCCGACTTCATTTCTAAAT
>Ga0247815_10003405_pt1 | contig 11452 bp, 14 predicted proteins | sample UWRJL194509B1_FD_181014 | JGI IMG/M metagenome (GOLD analysis project Ga0247815, IMG submission 181014) | Plant litter microbial communities from Arlington Agricultural Research Station in Wisconsin, United States - UWRJ-L194-509B-1 | ecosystem: Environmental > Terrestrial > Plant litter >... | reverse complement strand
AGGGAAACAAATTCATTAGAAGATCATTTTCCTTTTTATAAGAAAGTGCCTTTGGAAAATACTTATGGTATGTTATTGTATTCCAAATTGGAACTTCAACATACAGAAGTTAAATATTTGGTTGAAAAAGACATTCCGTCTATTCATAGCCAAATTGTTTTGCCATCCGGTGAGCGTGTTCAGATGTATGCCGTTCATCCTGAACCGCCTGTTCCAATGGAAAATCCCAGCTCTAAAGAACGTGATAAGGAACTTTTACTGGTAGCCGATCTGGCCAAAGATTCTGATTTGCCTGTGATTGTCATAGGGGATTTGAATGATGTGGCGTGGAGCTATACCACCGAACTTTTTCTGAAAATGAGTGGTCTTCTGGATCCAAGACGCGGAAGGGGATTCTACAATTCGTTTCATGCCCATTATCCTTTTTTGAGATTTCCATTGGATCACGCCTTTATTTCGACCGACTTGAAAATTAAGGAAATGAAACGTCTTCATAATTTTGGCTCTGATCATTTTCCTATTTTTATCAGCCTGCAGTATGAAGCGGCAGCCAAATCGGAGCAGGAGGAAATGCAGCCCGACCAGGAAGATACCGAGATTGCAGCAGAGAAAAAAAGTGCCGATTAAGGAATCCCAACTTTTTCTTTGTTTAAATTATGATTTTGTAAAATGTTGAGCCCGTAATATTTGAATAGTATAATCATTAAGTAAATTTCTGTAAAATTAAATTAAGCAGCCGTGGTTAAATTTGGCTATACTTAAAAATTAATTATTATGAAAACCGCAGAAAAAAATACTACAGCCACAAAAGCGAAAACCACAGCAGCAAAAACAACAAAGACTGCTGCAGCAAAAAGTAAAACGACAAAACCTAAAACAAGCGCAACCGGAGTTGTAAAAGCAAAAACTTCTGCAGCAGACGGATTGAGAGAATTGTTTGTAGATTCATTAAAAGATATTTACTGGGCAGAAAAAGCACTAATCAAAGCCTTGCCTAAGATGGCTAAAAATGCCACTTCAGAAAATCTGGTAAAAGCGCTTAAAGATCACTTAGCCGTAACCGAAGAGCAGGCGGAAAGACTTGAAAAAGTATTTTCACTGGTTGGGGAAAAAGCAGTTGCCAAAAAATGTGACGCCATGGAAGGACTGATCAAAGAAGGTGAAAGCATTATGGAAGAGACTGAAAAAGGTCCTGTTCGTGATGCCGGAATCATTGCCGCCTCTCAAAAAATCGAGCATTATGAAATTGCAACTTATGGAACACTCGCTGCTTTTGCCGTGACCTTAGGTGAAGATGACGCCGTATTGCTTTTGGAAAAAACACTGGCAGAAGAAAAAGAAGCCGACACGTTATTAACGGAAGCTGCTTACAACACCATCAATTTTGATGCTGCCGAAGAAGACGAAGAATAATTATTACCTGTTTTTCGACTTTCAATCATTAAACCTGTATTGTAATGATACAGGTTTTTTTCTTTCGCAGATTCTAAACCCTATAGGAGAAAAATACGTATATACCTCAATACCAAATGTATAATACCACAAGCAAATAAACGCCATGTCCTGTAAAAATATTTTATTGATTGATGATGATAGTGATGATGCCGAAATATTTATTGAAGCTGTCAATGCACTTGAAAAAGAAATTATCTGCCAGACTTCCTCAAATGCACTAACAGCCTTTGAAGGATTAAAAACTGCAGAAAAGCTGCCGGATTACATATTCGTGGATTTTAATATGCCCGCCTTAAACGGTGCCGAATTCATACAGAAAATGAAAGACGAAACCCGACTGCAGCATATCCCGATTATTTTGATGTCTACCCATTCGGTGGAAGTGATGTGCCAGCTGACGAAACAATTTGACGAGCTAAAGTACATGACCAAACCCAGCAGTTTTCAGGAATTAGTTGCGCTTCTTAATGGTGTTTTGTAAAACAAAATTACATAATTATGATTTTATGTAGGATAGTGAATAATTAGCTTAAAGAGACAAGTATATTTATATCATTTAATAACTACTTTTTTATTCTCGTTCTTTATTTCTCTTGCCAATAATCAACATCTGGTGTTTTGAATGGTTCTTTTCCTTTCTCCCATTTTGGGAAAACAAAACTTTTGGGAATAGAATATTGGGAAACTAAAAACTCTCTTGTCGTTGTATTTAGCTTTGCAGCTCTAAAACGCATAATCTCAGTTTTGTTTTTGGGACTTTGAAACCATACACGACCAAAAGTACTATTTCCGCTATCTGATTTTATCTTATCCATCCCAACAACCAATAAAGTCCGATTACCATATTGCTTTTGAAAAGCCAATAATTTTTTATCCAAATTATTGGGCAATACAATTTTTGCCTGATACCAATCTTGCTGATCATGCGATATCCATTGTAAAAAAAGCTCAACGGGAAGTTTTTTATTTAAATTGATATCTTCAATTCTACAATCACCATTCCAAGGAATATATTGTAAATTACCTGTTGAGTATACCAAGCTTCCTTCTTTTGTATAACCTGTAATTGCCATTTCCATATTCTGTTTATCAATCTCTTCAGTACTAAAACCAATATCATAATTATACTCTTTTTCACCTGTTTCCCAAATTTTATATGGAACGCCATGAAAATATTGATATATATTTGTTTCTGAATTAATGAATTCTTTTGATTCATAAATTTCATCCATAATTTTCTGTTGTTCCTCGCTTCCCTCATTATAAACACCTTTATTTTCGGCCTTAAACTTAATAATTTCAGTAATGATCGATCCTGATTTCATCCAGATTGTAACATTGCCACCTGGTGCTGTACCTGCAACCAAAGTAGAATACTCTTCGTTTTGACCAGTGTGAGAATCCTTTGTTCCTTTGATGAACAATGCCAGCATTTTTTTTCTTGGCAATTTAAATCCTCCTTTATACAAAAGATGATCAACGCCGCACTTCCAGCTTACAAAAACACTATCAGGAACTGGTTTAAAAACATCTCCGCCAGTAAAACCACCACTTGTGACTCCCCAGCCATTTCCTGCCCCTGTGGAAGCTCCTGAAATGCCTTTACCCCGATACAAAAACTCTACAGAGGGGGCTGAGGGGTAATGTTTAGGTGCCGAAACCCCAGCATTCCAACGAAACTTTTCTTCTTCTTTTGCTTTATCTTTTGGGGATTGACAGCTTGTTAATAAACCAAAAAAAATAAAAATAAAATTAACGATTCTCATAAATTTTTCTTTTATAACTGATATTTCCATTTTCATCTTTTGAATACGCTACAGGATGATTTATAAAACCATAGTTACCTAATAAATAATGGTCCCCGGTTTTTGAATAAAGTGCATCCAATCCGCCATAGTGTGCCGATAAGTGAACGTATTTATTGCAAATATGGCTATACATTTGGACTGGAATGGTATATGTTATATTAGCCTGTTTTTTTGCTATGTCTAACATTTTTTCTAAATAATCTTTTAATATTGTACTATCATCTGGAATTTCATGTTCAAAAGTGTTTGATATCGTTATTCCACTTTTTTCTGCTTGTTTATAATCTTCATAAAACGGAACTCCATTGTCAATTGCTTTATGAAGCATTACATACATAGGCACTAAACTGTATTTATTTGAAATTACCCGCTCATCCGTTATCATATAATGGTCAGATATTTTCCTTTCACTAAGCATGTGTTTTTTGGTAGGATCGTATACCCATTCTTTTGGAGATACGTAATCGCCTGGTCTTTGTACCTCATTGCTTTCTATTACAGGAAACCCATCATCAAACAACGGTTCTGCTGTTACTTCCCGATAATGATCGTATGTGTTTATTATATTAATTTCTTTCTCATCCTTACAAAAATAACGACTTGTATAAAATTCTTTTACTTTTTGTTTTTCTGCTAAGGTAGTAGTATCATCAACAGGAACATCAAAATAATCCACCACTGTTTTATATTTATCTAAATTGGCATAACCACCTCCAATATCAGAATGTGCACCAAGCATGTACAGCGTATAACCTGCGTCAGTAGGAGTGAGCGCAAAATTTTCTCTCCACTCATTTTGAGCTGCAATATGAAATACTTTTTTTATGCCCAAACCTACCAGACTCGTTTTTATAGTTTGTAACATTGCCTGTCCCACGCTGGTTAGAATACCAACTCCGGGAATGAATGAAAGTTTGTAGCCCAAATTATCTCTTATAACCATATCCCCAACCACAGTATCAAAAAGACCTAAAAACCTAATTTCTATTTCGTATGTTTTCCCTACTGGCTCATATCCATTTTCTTTTAGTTTTTGCCCAAGTAAACCACCAGCATGTATAATCTCTGTTTTGGCAGCCCCTTGGGTATGTCTCTCTTTAGGGATAACTTTGTATGCTGTTGTTTTTTTTACTTCATTGCAAAAATGCCTTGCAGCAGCAGCACCTCTGCTAAAGCCAAAAACATCAAAAACTATTTTTATTATTTTTTTTTGATTTTGGAACAGTACTAAATTGTTCTGTTACCATGCTTTCTATACCTTGTTCTACACGAGCCAGTATCCCCCAGTCATGCCGCCCAAATGCTGAACCCAAAATATCATCTTCTTCATCTTTTTTTGTTCCAATACCTTCTACATATTGTTTTAGAATATAATGTTTGCCAAATTGAGGATTTTTAGGATCGGTATACCCATGTGATTTTTGCTCCTTATACAAATCAAAAAGTTTTGCAACATTAGAATAAGGATTCCAATAGCTGTCTCTATCCGCTACTTTGACTTTTACATCAATTTCTTTATTATCTTCATCTTTGACTGTTTTTATAAACTTAAAATTAGAAGGGATAGTATCCGACTTATAAAATTTATCACCTGAATTAATTTTAGAATAATATGTTTTTTCAGAGTTGTATCGGTTATTCCCCGTACCGTCAAAAAACATACCTATATATACATTTACAGGATCAGCATTTTCGACGTCGTCTATAGTAAATTTCTCTGGCTTAACATCTAATTTAACTCCATCCTTTTCTCCAACCGTTTTTATTTTGTTTCCATTTGTGGTAATGTTTCCATTTGAATAAAAGGTAATTTTTCCATCGGAAGTTATTTGTGATTTACCACCTACATTTCTTTGCTTCATAATTAATAAAAATTACTAGGTTCTGAACTATTGTGAATTATCTGTTTCTGAGAGTGCTTTGTAAATTCTTCCACAGAAGAAATAACAACATCCTTATCACCATTAAATATAAGTTCCTTAACAGTATGAGATTCTAAATTACCTTCAATTCTTTCTATAAAATTACCTACAACTGTACTATTCTTATTTCCTGTAACAAATTCTGTTTTTATTCCTCCAACACTTTCGACAGCATCAACTCCTATACTGTCTGTTTTATTTAAACCAACGGTTGTTGAGAGATTATTAGAGACATTAATATCCATATCTGTACAATTAAACGAAATTCTTTTAGGCGCATTAACTTGCATGTTTCCCTGACCATCCATCAAATAAGTATTTCCACTCGGATCTTCAATTAAAATACTTCCTTCTGCATCATTCAAAATAATTTTTGTACCTGAACGGGTGTGAATTACTTTTTTATCGTTTTCTCCTGAATTATAACCCGAACTTTCACTTCCGTTATATTGTGTTCCTAAAACATACGGATTCTGTGCATTTCCTCCTTCAAAACCTATCAGAACTTCTTCATCAATTTCCGGAATAAAATAAAATCCTTTTCCTGATCCGGAATGTGGCTGTATCATTCGCATCCAGTCACTCGTTGTGCTTCCGCTTGCCCAATTGTACTGCACTTTTACACGTCCGAGTCCATCAGGGTCATTATTGTCTTTTACTTTGGCAGGCTGTGTTTCTGCTTTGGCAAATACATGTACATCTGTATAATGAGGAGCTGCAACATCGGCCGGAATTGCCTTGAAATTACAGGAATAATTTCCGTGAACCTGAGACAGATGCGATACTTCTATCACTACTAATTCATGCTCTACAGTTTGGTTTATGATGCTGATTGTCTGTCCAAGTCCTAAAGGAAAATAAGATGTTCCGCTATAATAGACACTATTCGCGTCATGTCCAGCAGTCTGCAGTTTGACCATTTCTTCGATTTCTTCACTCTTTGTGCATTGGCTGTATAAGCTCCAATACTTAGTTCGGCCTGTGTTACCGTGCCCTGATTATGGCCGACGATCGCTGAGAAACTATCTTTACTTCCTGTAGTAGTTTTGGCAGCAGCATTCCGAATATTATTAGCGCCATTATAATCATATCCCGCTAAGGAGATTTTATGGGCAGACATATTGGCCTGTATGGTAAAACCATGTAAAGAAGAGCCGTTGATGATTCTTATTTCACTTTTTTTAGTCTGTCCGAACTGCATTCGCATTCCGTCAAAATAAAACCATTGTCCGTAACGTTTTGCCAATCGTTTCAAAAACTCAAAACTGGTTTCATTATATTGGGCCATACATTTGAATTCCTGAAGATAAGTAGATTTGATAGAATCCCTCTGGTAAAATTCTCCCGGTCCTTCGGCTAAAATACTCAGTACGATATCATCCATTCCGCGCTGCTGAAAAGTCCTTGATTTTTTCATATCGTCAAGAACAATACTATGGCTTACTCCTTTTACGTGAAGACCTACAGCACTGCCGTAAAGATCTACAGAAGAAAGTTCTGTAATGATTCCTTTGCTCATTAGTTTAATTCCGGTAAGGCTTTTAAAAGTAAAAATAACTTCATCACCCAGATAATCCCTTAAAGCTTTTGCCTGATCGGCCGGATTTATGATGGCTTTGCCTGTATATTGCCAAACAAACGAAAAATGATGATGATCGGCCATCTTTTGTGACAGTTCCAAATCATGATAAACAACATTTTGAGTAAAACTTCCTATAGTGATATGAACCTGTTCGGAGAAATGTGCCATAAATTAATTCGCTTAAATTATTAGTAAGAATTTATTGTAAAAATAGAATTTAAAATTACTTTTACAAATATATAACACTAAAAATTATACAAATTTTACTACATAAAATAATTGATATATTAGATCAATTCTAATATTCTTTTAGCTTTTTTCATTTTTGATCCTCACGCGGAGCACCATTGTTTTGTGCCTGATTAAGCCGTGCGTGATACGGACATTTTGCTATGTAAACTTTTCAGGACGTGACAGTGCCGAATTCATACAGAAGATGAAAGACGAAACCCGACTGCAGCATATCCCGATTATTTTGATGTCTACCCATTCGGTGGAAGTGATGTGTCAGCTGACGAAACAATTTGACGCGCTAAAGTACATGACCAAACCCAGCAGTTTTCAGGAATTGGTTGCGCTGCTTGACGGGGTTTTGAATATATAATCAGCACAATTCATGACGGGGAAATGTACCGTATCTAAAACATTTGACTACAAATAAAATAGTATTCTAAAGGTAATTGTTAAAGTACAAGCTTCAGCCTTATGTATTAGGGTGAATACATTCTTTCCAGTACTGAATGATAGTATTGACAACAGCTTTAGTTTTGTTGTAATCACTGCCCTTGATAAAAAATCCCTGAATAGTAAGCTCGGTGTAGGCTTCGGTAACAGCTTGTTTTGATGCTGCTGTAGAATAAAAAACAAAAGGGATACTTTTTCTTCGAAGTTCCTTATCCGCATCTATCTTTCGCTTCAGCTCCAGACCATTCATAATAGGCATGTTGATATCTGAAAAAATAATAAACATCGGTTCAGTAGTGGTGCAGAGGAAAGAAAAAGCCTCAGCTCCGTTTGGTTTCCAGATAATGGTGTTGGTAATGCCAAGATCTACAATTAAATCTTCCAGTAATTCCTTATCATCTATATCATCCTCTACAATAAGGATATTCCCGTTTTTTGACATCTTTTTGTAATAAATTGTAAATCAAAGGTATAAAAGATTTAGCATAATTGCTAACTCTTGCATCTTTATAAAAAAACGAAATAAAATCTCCCTAAGAAGATTTTATTTCGTTTTCTACGTCGGTAACCAGATTACTTCCTGCCACATCAATGGCGGACTGCAGTTCTTCTTTGGTAACACCGAATTTCTCTGTCCAGTAGGCGACTTCGTGGTCTTCATTCATATTAATTCTCGACCGGTCCTGAAATCCCTTTTTGCTTAAATCATCACTCATTCTGTTTACATTTTAAGTTATAGATTGGAATGAAATTCCTAGCTGTTGGTAGCAGCACTTCCGGAACTTCCTGCTCCGCCTGAATTGTCATTGCCTCCTTTTTCATAGCGATCCGGATCTGTACCGGCTTCGTCACGTTCGTCATCCCAGTCTCCGGTGTTGGCATCCTCACGCGGATCATCATTGTTTTGTGCCTGATTAAGTTGTGCGTGATACGGACATTTTGCTAATTCTTCTCTGGTGTAGTTATTTGAATTTTCCATGATGGCATGTTTAAGTTATTAATTATCTTAAAATTAAGTTTATAGCACGACTCTTTCTTATAACAAATGCTGCATTTCTTATTAAATTATCATGTATAGGAAACGTGATGCCCATACCAACTTCTTTTCGCCTAAACAAAAAAATTGATTTATCTGTTTACAGTTTGTACTTTTGCCGTTATGAATGACAACTTTGTAAATGAATATTTTGGGATAGGCATCCACAATGGTAAAACGCCTGAAAATTTGGGTGTTTTGTGGCGGTCGGCTCAAAATTTAGGCGCTACTTTTATATTTACCATAGGCAATCGATATGCAAAACAAGCTTGTGATACGCATAATGCGGTAAAGGCAATTCCGTATTTTCACTATGATACTTTTGAAGCTTTTTTCGAAAACTTACCCAAAGGAGCACGATTGGTGGGTGTTGAATTAAATGAAAAGGCTTCCGATTTGGAAACCTTTGAACATCCAAGACGCTGTGTGTATTTATTAGGAGCAGAAGATCATGGTTTACCGGCAAGAACAATGGAAAAATGCCATCATTTAGTAAAATTCAAATCCCAGAAAAGCTTAAACGTGGCAGTAGCAGGAACAATTGTGATGTACGACAGGAATCTGGCTAAGCCGAGATCTTAAGATACAAACTTTGAGATGGCTGAATTATGCTGCATTTCACATGTATTCACTTAAAATGCTGCCCGCTATTTTTGTTTTTTAGGTTTTACCGATAACCCTTTTTGGGTTCTGTTGATTTTTTGAATGGTTCCATCTTCATTGAAGTAAAGATACTCCGCACAGGTTTCGCGCTGTTTGCCGCAAGAAGGGTTGGAGTCTATCCATTTGTGATAAAATAAAATCCACTGTCCTTTGAATTCTACAATCGAATGATGGTTGTTGCTGTTGTTTTCTTCGTCCATGATTATGCCTTGATATTTCCAGGGTCCTACAGGTGAATCCGACATATAATAAGCGAGCGTTTTATTATTTTCGGGCATGGTAAAATAGTATTTGTCTTTTCTTTTAAATACCCAAGGACCTTCCATTTTAGGTTCATAACCTCCCATATCCATTTTTATAAAATCGCCTTTAATGCTTAACATATCATCTGCCATTTCAGCAACATGATACTCTTTTCCACCAGCGTGAAAGTAGAGATAGGCTTTATCGTTGTCGTCCACAAAAAGGCAGGGATCATTGGCATACGGTTTTGTCCATAACGGAGCACCAATAGCGTCAACAAAAGGACCTGTTGGCGAATCACTGACTGCAATTCCTATTCCCATCCATTTGGTACTTTTGCTGGAATCAACACGATCTTTGGTGCCTTTGCCTGCCGGAAAACAGAAATAATATTTCCCGTTTTTGTAAGCACAATCAGGTGCCCATGCATAATTATCAGCCCAGGAAAGGTCTTTTACCGAAAGGCAGGCGCCATGATCTGTCCAGTTGATGAGGTCTGCAGAAGAAAAAACGTGCCAGTCTTTCATATAAAAATCTTCCTGACATTCTTCATCGTGTGACGTATAAAGATACATTCTTCCGTCTTTCCATACGTGTGCAGAAGGGTCTGCCGTTTTTATACTGCTCCCAAAATTTAATGGATTTTGCGCCATAGAAAGTAAGGTACAGCAAAAGGTTGTAGTGAAAATTAAAATATTTTTCATGGTTATGGTATTTTATGGTATTTAAAATGGGAAAGAATTGGTTTTGCAAACAAAAGAGTTTAGCAGTTCCTGACAAATCTAATTAATTTGTTAGCGAATAGCAATTCTATTAAATTCTTTTCTGATACCTCGAAAATATATGCAGTCGACTTATTGATAAATGCTTTATTTTTGCCTAAACGGATTTAAATAATCACCACTTATTCGCATTAAAATCTCTTTAGATGCACGAAAAATTAAGGCAACATATAGAACAAATAGTACCTCTTACTAATGAGGATTTCATGTTGATAAGTACACATTTTACCACTAAAAAATTTAAGAAGCACCAGTTTATTATACAAGAAGGCGATACGGTCAGATATTCTTATTTTGTAATTTCAGGGCTTTTAAAGCTAGTGCATACCGATAATAGCGGAAAACCGCACATTGTCTCTTTTGCCATGGAAGACTGGTGGGAAAGTGATTACTACGCCTTTTTTACGCAGACCGAAGCCACATTGTCTTTAGAATGTTTAGAAGATACCGAAGTTTTGTGCTGTACGCTCGAAGATTATAATAAACTTTGCGACGGCCTCCCAAAAATGCAGCGCTTCTTTCTCGAAAAAGCCAATTTTGGTTTTCTGGGTTCACAACGCCGAATTATTTCATGGCTTACCTCCAGCTCCAAAGAGCGTTACGAACAATTGCTCAAACAATATCCGTCGCTAATGCAGCGCGTTCCCAAAAGTCTGATTGCTTCTTATCTGGGTGTTTCGCGCGAAACGTTAAGCCGTTTATCCGCTTAGTGTGATATAGGGCACTTTATATTTGTGATGTATATCAACTCTTGGTTTACGGATAATCGGGAACTTTGCTTTGCAAATTTAAAATAGCAGTTATGAAAAAAATCACGACGATTTTAGCTGTCACAGTATTCACAATAGTGTCTGGAACGGCACAAAATAAAAGCGCAAAGCAAATGGAAAAACACATCACCAATCCGTGGAAATGGCAGGACGAACGCAGTTATGTTCAGGCTGTCGAAGTAAAACAACCAGCAGGAACCTTATATGTTTCCGGCCAGGCGGCAGTGAACGCTGATGGGACATCAAGCACCGAAGACATGAAATCTCAAATTATTCTGGCGCTGCAAAATCTGGAAACGGTCGTTACCCAGGCAGGCTACGAACCCAATGGAATTGTCAGACTCACTATTTACACGACTTCGTCAGCAGAGTTTTGGCCTCATTTTTCGCTTTTTCAGGATTGGATTGCCAAACACAACATTAAACAAGCCACCACTTTAATGGAAGTTAAAAGCCTTTTTGAAACGCTTAAGATCGAATTTGAAGCTACTGTTGTAAAGTAATTTT
>Ga0247815_10003404_pt1 | contig 11452 bp, 9 predicted proteins | sample UWRJL194509B1_FD_181014 | JGI IMG/M metagenome (GOLD analysis project Ga0247815, IMG submission 181014) | Plant litter microbial communities from Arlington Agricultural Research Station in Wisconsin, United States - UWRJ-L194-509B-1 | ecosystem: Environmental > Terrestrial > Plant litter >... | reverse complement strand
AACCACGGGGTGCAGGCGCTGGAGCGACCTCCGAAGCATGCTAGGCTTGAATGCCGTGAGATCGGCCAGCGCTTGCACTGTTAGAGGCTGAGGTGCTGTCAGAATGCACGCAAGGATCGATTTCAGTGGCTTCAGCTCCTCTGCATCGATGTTACTGGGTTTGAACGCTGCCGTGACGACCGGCTCGTAGATCGCGTCGAGCGCGACAGTAATAGCTGTACATTCAGCTGCAGCTGACACCACCCGGACAAGACGGTCACTGCGGTCGTCGTCTTCTTCTGGATCCAGGATGTATCTTAGGGCTATCGACGCGAATATGAAGAGTCCATTGGATAGTCGGACAAGAGCGTCGACCTGGCCGCCAGTGTACCAGATCGATTCTTTCGCAGAGTCGGTGAGTGTACGACTGATATACGTATGAATGTCGTGCTGCACGTCTTCGGGGTCGAAGGTATGCAATTGGAGGATCGTGCTGTGCTCGCGATCTATGATGGTCGACCGACGAATATGCATTTCTGGACGCGATGTAAGAATGAACTTGACTGGAACGTCGCTCTGAAAGTCCGCAAGCATTTTTAGTAGTTGAGCAAGCTCCCCTTCGTCACTGATCTCGTCGAGTGCGTCGATAACGAAGATAATGGGTGGATGAGGCCGAACAAGTGCAGAGAGGGGCTGCAGAAGAAGCAGTCCCATCTGCTCATGAATAGGTTTCAATGCAACGAGATTAGCCTTGTCCAGCTCGCATGCAAGTGCGGCAGCGAAATCAGGCGAGCTGTCCGCCAGAAGGAGCGCAAGCGTCGGAAGAATACATCGCGCGTTCATACGGCCGATCGAGCCGAAGGAACGCGAGCAGAAGAAACCACCGCCAAAGAACACCTCCGGCGTGCCGCGCAGCATACGACATAGGGTAATGGCGATGGAAGATTTACCAGTTCCTGCCATACCGGCGAGCCAGTAGATCTTCTGAATGCTGGTGGTCGCCCATTCGACACAATCGGACAACACTCGAACTCGTGTTCCGGGCATGCAGCCAGCGGCCTTTGGTTGTGTGTCATCGGCCGCTTTGGAGGCAATCCGGTTTCCAAGTACTGCGTTGAGGATAAGTATTCTGACGAAATAGAAAGGATGAGTCCCTCACCATCAGTGATTTTTTTGATAGCACTCTCCTGACGTCCGAGGTGTGAATACAACTGCAGTGGGCAACGACGAGACTGCGAACCTGTGCTTCGACAGTCCGAACGACGTTGATGGCCCAGTTGTTGTTCATGACGGACCCGTTGCCGACCAAGACGGTCGTATTGCTGTTTTGGTTGACAATGCCCGCCTACACATGGTTGAGCGCTCCGCAAAGGGCTGTGAGTGAGACACACTTACCAACTGGTAGAGATTGATCAAACCCGTTGAGTTGGGCGAATGAAGCCGCTATCATTAGTCAATAAATAGTTCGTTCAGAAATAGAGGCCAATTACCTGGCAGACCTTGCCCAGTCGCTCTGTCGCGGCCAGATCGTCATCGAACTACTCGCATTAGTGAGCATCGTCACACCTCTAGTACACTTCCGACACCCACCACAAATATTTCCAGAATAGATTTGAGTACTTGAAGAAGTCTCTTGACTTCGCCAACATCTTGGACATTGTGCAGAGATTGATCGCTCGTGACCCCATCGACGCTGCTTCCAAGGGCGCCCCAAATGCGCAGGATCACCCTGATAATGAATTAATCAGAGAGGATCGTCATTGAAGACTGAAACTCACTCCCCACCACCGCGGAGAAGCTTTTGAAGATCTCCGCCCGCAGCGGCATTGGCATTGGCAGCTTCTGTTGCGGACACGCCTGCGACAATCTCAAAGTCGCGAAGCCTCGCTTCGAGCGCGTCAAGTTCCTGCTTGGCACCAAGCTGACCCTGAGAAAACGCGTAAGTGTCCAAAATGTATGACATCAAACAACGCGTGTATACCTCGAGGCGGCGACCGAGCCCGATAAGGTCAGCAAGCGCAACCTGAAGCGGCACGAAGAGGTGGGTGTCGTCGAGTTGCATTGCGTCCCGCAGTAGATCGAATGGCGACGTTGTATCCTCGCCGACAGGCATGGTTTGCACTGTAGACGCTAGTGCTTTCGTTTGTGCCGCGTCGCTTGGAAGTTGAATAGGTGGTAGCGCGTGACGTCTCACCCTCGTAAAGCCTACCAGAGCAGCAAATACAAAAAATGCCGTGATGAGACCAAGTTCCCAGGTCATGGCAGGCGTAAGAGGACAAGAAGCACAACAGGCCACATTTGGGCCGACGCCCCTTGCTTCTTGCGGGGTTTGGGCTGCTGAATGGCAGATGAAATCAGTGCAATCAATCATGTGCGTTCAGCTCAGCGGGAGTCGACAGAGGCTGCAGGTTTTGTCAGAACGGAGCACTATGTTAGCACACGACGTAGGAAGAATGAACGGCCGCGCGACGAAATGCATGAGTACCGTTAAGGGTAGAAGTGTATGGTTTGATGCACGTGAGTGTACCGGGCTCGCTGGTGTAGGAAGGGCGCCAGAATAATGGCCGCCGTTGTGGGTGTGATCAGCTTCATCATCTCGACCTCGCTTCTCAGGGCCGTGGGAGTGTCACACTCGCTAGTACTTCCACGTTCGGCGGTTATAAAGCCCCTCCGCTGCTCAGAAGCTTGAGCGACTCCGTCATGCGACTATTTGGAAGTGGAAGATGGAGTCATTTTTCCAGAATCAGTTCTGGGGAACGTCACCGCTTTATTCAGAGCCGGAGTCTTCATAATGAGGGAGTGCTCGTGGTGAGGTGAAGTGCGAAACCTACGCAGTTGAATCCCACACGTAGAGCAAGCAGTGGAGCTCGTTTCTCATGTCTGAGCTGGATGTGTGTGGGCACTACGCTACTTGGAGCCTCGCATAATCCGCAAACCTTGTATTCTCAAGTGGTCGACGCTGCTCGCAAATGCTGCGCAAACAGAAGTTCAAATTCGTAAGTAGGTGCTGATGGAGCGTGCGGGATAGTATCTGCCATACAAATGATATGGTCCATTAGTGTCCTAGAAAACGTGTTTGAGGCACTTGGAGAGTGCGTGTAAAATTTATAGCTGTTCCCGAAAAGCTTGTCATCACGCGGGTTTTTCCCGCACACTGTGCATTTTTTGTGGAGCCATTGGTAGTCTATGTTTGGAGCTAAAGGGAGAGGATTCCGGTGCTGGAGGCACTAAGCCCTGTTTAGTACGATGATCGTGGTGCTACTCGACCTGGCTGGGTGTACCAAGTCCTACAAATGTAGTTTCTCACACCCACAGATACACATAGAAGTTCATCTAACGTTTGTCACACACTTTACGGTGGTTGTTGCGCACTCTCTGGCAGTTCTCAGGCCTTCAGAGCTTCACCGGTTCTTAGCGATCGAGACTAGCGGAGGCACCCGCAGCGGATCTGCGCCCGCCAAGCCCAGCAAGCGATCGCCAGGAAAAAGCACATGTTCAGAAAAAACCCGCGTGATGACAAGCTTTTCGGGAACAGCTGTAAACTGATTTTGAACACGACGATATGATCGCTAAGTGCGGGGGTATAATATTCATTTCCGACAGTTGGCCTAACAGATTTGAAAATTTCAAAGAAAGAAGACACCAAATTGAGTTCACTGAAAGTCCCACCCATCTTAGTCCCATCTCCGGCACTTTGGTTGTCACATTTTTTATTTTCTCAAAAAATCTAAAGCACAATTTGTGGAGCTTTGGGGCTGATGCAGGAGGAGGAGGAGAAGGAGGAGGAGGAGGAGGGGGTTGTAGACACAGCAGTGTACAAGTCACGTGACAGGGAAGAAAAGCGCACCTCAAAGTGTTGCAGGGATGCCCGCATGACTCTCACATGGTAAGCTACACCTCAACGAGCTCAATTTTAGTGCGGAATGCATGTGGCAGAAGGGCAGGGCCTCGCTCGGTGACCCACCTATGCTGGGAGGTCTGCGGCTGGCAGACGAATGAAGGCAGAAGGACATTGGGCGGAGCTAGCCCTGTTCCTCTCCGCCACACATGCACCACCACTTCAAATGTCGAAGCATACAACGCGCAGCACATGGTAGGTGCCCTCCAAAACTCCCACGCAGACATAGGCTAATACAAAAGCAGGAATGTGGCAGGGGAATTGCGTGGGAGCGGGACGGCGACAACACGGTGCGTTGTGCCGCCCGCACAATCCAGAAAACACGCAGCACCCATGAGCACTGCGTGTCACTGAGGAAGCTGACAAGTGCAAGGGGTCTCGTGCGAAAACAGGTCCCCTGCCAGGGTTTTTCTTTTCTTTTCCTATTTGGTATGTTATTTTGCCATGCTTTGGACAAGCAGGCCCGCCCAGCTCCCACATTGTATGAAAAGCTTTCGAAAATTGTGATTATTATTATTATTATTATTATTATTATTATTATTATTACTATTAATATTCAAAATGAGCCTAAAAATAATACAAAAATGTGAAATTCTGTGAACTCGGCATTACGAGATTTGGTGTCGTCGTTCTTCGAATTTCGGCCGTCTGGTTTCGCGCGACAGTTTGTCGTTTCATTGTTGGCGGCTTCGGGTCAAAGGGTTAACACAAAACAGGGCACAACTCCAGAAACTGAGTCTAGTTTGTCTTGATGACCGTGCACAGACCAACTGATTGCCACTTCCTACTACAGCGATAACTAACATTTTGACAGAGGGACGCAGTACGATAGCAGTGACTGTGTGGCTCAGTCCTTCCAGCAGGAGGTCCAGTTCAAGCCACCACGCAGACCATCGGCACCTACAGTAACAACAACACGACGCTCATCTATCCGCAGTGTACAGATGCCCCCCTGAACATTGTTGCGGTATTCGTGCGGAACCCACGATATGAGCTCGCCCGCTGACCCTATGAGCCAGCCGTCATCCATGGTAGCAGATGCAAATACTGCAACGGGATCGTCACCGCGTTCCGGCGCTGCTTGACAAGCCGCATCGACATCCCACTTCCGAATCGTGCAGTCCTCGGACCCAGATACAATATACTGTCCGTTGAGAGCAAAAGCTACCGAACGAACTGCCCCATTGTGCCCCTGCAGGGTTGCAAGCGATGTTCCTGTTGTTGGGTCCCATAGACGCACAGTGTTATCATAACAGCCCCCAGAGCCAGTGCCAATGAAGCGCCCATTCAGAGACCAGGCAACAGACCAAACCGTATCTTTGTGGCCCTGAAGATCGAATATGGGTTGACCCGTGCTGACGTTCCAGATGCGCGGTGAAGTCCTTATTCCCGCGCTGCATACAATATGCGTCCCATCCGGTGAGATCGCAAGTGAACGGATCATCGTGTCTACGTAGAATGATCTGTGTGCGTGCTTGCCTGTATCGATTTTCCAGAAGCAAATACGACCCATAGCACCTCCGGCAGCAATAATTCCACCGTGCGGCGAGAATGCCACGGCGCAGGGCTGATCTCCCATGGAATCCATAACAAGTGTTTGGCGTGTCGTGACATCCCATAACCGCACGGGGCTGGTAAACGATGTGGCCGCAATCCAGCGCCCATCGCATGAGAATTCTAGGGCATTGACGTCACCGGCGAGGCCGCACAGTGGTTCGCCGACTGCTTCTCCCGACTGTGCGTCCCACAGAAGAATATCCCACCCCTGTATTGATGCAATCAGCCTTCCGTCTGGCGAGATTGCCACGGAATTCCCCGTGGATGTGTCCCCAGTCAGCTGCTGAAGCATCGCCTCACCGGTGCGCCCATTCCAGACACACACAGACTTTTTCTTGTGGCCACTGACAATGACGGTACCGTCGAGCGAGATTGCCACCGAGTGCACTTCGGAGATGTGCACAGGCGATGGCTTCATAGCCTGTTTCTCATGCTCTGTGCTCCAGATCCGGATTGTACAGTCATCAGAGGCCGATGCAATCCACTGCCCGTTCGGCGAAAAAGTGGCAAAATTTACCTCGCCTATGTGACCGCTAAAATCAACAAAAGAAGCATTGCCAGGGTTGGGCTGCAGGGCCCAAACCCGAACCCCCTGCCCATGCGCCGCCACCAGGAAACGGCTGTCTCTGGAAAATTGAGCAGAGTGAATCTTGGTGTATGTGGACTTTCCAGCACCATCGGAGAAGCGGAACTTGCGGTCACCCGATAAGGATGCAATCTGCGTCCCAGTCGTGTGCTGCACGAGTGCAACATTCTTATAATCAGTCGCAGCAATCATCTCGCCGTTCGGCGCGAAGTCGACTTTGTTGTCCCAAACATCAATCCGCGGATCAAAGAGATCGAACCTGGATGGCAGCTTCAGGGGTTCGCGCACAGCCTGTCCTGTGGTGCCGTGCCATATACAGATTGTGCGATAGCTTGAAACAGATGCCAAGATCCTTCCATCTGGAGAGAAGGCGACTCCGTTGACCGCATACGTGTGACCACTGAGAACAGCAATCTGATCTCCTGTCTCAGTGCTCCAAAGACGCGCAGTTTGATCGCTAGAGGCCGATGCAAGGCGAGAGCTATCTGGTGAGAATGTGACACATTTCACATCCTGAGAGTGACCAATCAACCGGCGGTGTGTGGGGCGGCCTAGCAGAACATTCCAAAGGCACACGGTACCTTTTTGAGTACCAGATGCGACCCATCTATTGTTGCGAGCAAAGTCGACAGACAGCACCGAGCCATTATCACTGTACAGCGTTACCAGAGCTTCCTCGCCCGTATGAGTGTTCCATACACGAACAGTTCTGTCTTGTGAGCCTGAGGCAAGAAGTTGGCCATCGGAAGAATATGCGACCGAGCAAACAGCGCCGCTGTGACCAGTGAGTGTCATGCCAGCGTTGCCGCCGTAATGGCCAAAACCGATCTTCTTGACATTGATCAGACCATTGCAGTGCGGGGAGAAGTCCTGGTAGACAAGCGAACTCGTATCTGCAAACGGGAGAGCCGAAAGGTAGATATGTGGCGCGCTTCGTGCGATCGCCTCATGAGACGAGGAAAGAAAATAACCGGCGTGGCTTAGGAACCGCGAGACCTCTCGGTCAGTGACCTGTAGCAGTGTGAGCAGGTCAATGAGGGTTTTAACTTTCAACTCACGGCGGCGCCTGCAACGCGCAGCAGTCCCACCCCAAGCCCAACCTTACGCAGGATACTGAGCATTTCTAGCCAGGCAAGAAATTTTGGACGAAATTTCTGCCCAATTTCAATGTCAAAGGCCAGAGGGTCAGAGGCGGCGCTACTGGACTGTCCGAAGACGTAGGCGGCAATGTGGTGAGCCCACTGTACGCATGCATACTCGAGGGCAAGAGATATGTTATCCGGCTTAGTGGACGGGTTCTCCTTGTACGAGGAGAGGCTACGCGAGATGTTGAAATGAAGACCATTGTTCATGACGAAAAGACACCCGCGTGCCAGGGCCTGGTGGCCAATCAGCTGAGGGATCCTGATGTGGTCAGACGCGCGACCAAATAAGTAGTCGCCAAATGTCACGTGTACAGCGTGTACTCCCGGCACGTGATCGCCGACAGGCAAATGAACCACGGCGTGCAGACGCCGCAGCGAGCTCCGCAGCCTGCTAGGCCTGACCTCCGTGAGGTCGGCCAGCGCTTGCAGAGTAAGCGGTGAACGCGAGGTAAGGATGCACGCGAGGTTCGATTTCAATCGCTCTAGCTCAGTGGAGTCGATGGTGGTGGACTTGGATGCCTCGGTAATGACCAACTCGTACATCGTGTCAAGCGGCGAGGTGGCAGCTGACCCCTGAGCAACAGCTGAAGTTACGCGGACGAGACGATCACTACGACCGTCATCGTCTTCGGGGTCCAGGATGTATCTCAGGGCTGTTGAAGCGAATATAAACAATCCATTAGATAGCCGAACAAGGGTGTCGACCTCGCTACCAGTGTACCAGATCGATCCTTTCACAGACTCGGCAAGCGTACGACCGATATATGTATGAATGTCGTTTTGCACGTCTTCGGGGTCGACGGTATGCAATTGGAGGATCGTGCTGTGCTCGCGATCTATGATGGTCGAGCGACGAATATGCATTTCTGGACGCGATGTGAGAATGAACTTGACGGGAACGTCGCTCTGAAAGTCCGCAAGCAGTTGAAGTAGTTGAGCAAGCTCGCCTTCGTCGCTGAGTTCATCGAGGGCGTCGATGACGAAGACAATGGGTGGATGGGACGGGGAAAGTGCGGCGAGCGGCATGCCAAGGAGAGGTCCGATCTGTTCGTCGATGGGCTTGGACACAACACGGGCGGATCTGCCAAGCTGGGCCGCAAGCGCGGTCGCGAACTCGGGCGACTTTCCTGACAGGAGTCGTGCAAGCGTCGGGAGAATGCACCGAACATCCGTTTGGGTGATTGAGCCGGAGGAGCGGGAGCAGAAGAACCCACCGCCAAATAAAACCCCTGGCTCATCGCGCAGCATGCGACAGAGGGTGAGAGCGATCGAAGATTTTCCAATGCCCGCCACACCGGCAAGCCAGTAGATCTTTTGCATATTGGCGATTGCCCATTCAAGACATTCGGTCAGTACTCGAGCTCGCGTACCAGGCATGCAGCCAGCGGCGCTGGGCTGCGCGTCGTCAATTGCCTCGGGAACAAAATGGTCGCCAAGTACTGCATCAGGCTTGAGTAGCAGTTTCTAGTGGAAAGAATACCCAAAATCTCACTAGCAGTGATTATCTCGATGGCCTTCTGACGGTGAAGATATTAGTACCGATTCACAGTTTAAGGAAGCTTACGAACTTGTGCCCTGACGATCTGAAGAATATTTATGACCCAGTTGTTGTTGATGACTGAGCCATCGCCGACAACGATAGTGATGTTGCTGTTTTGGTTGACGATGCTCGTCTGTAACATACTGAGCGCTCCATTAGAACGTGCGGGCTGGACATACTGACCATCTTCGAGGCAGACAGGTTTAGGCACTGGAAGCGTTTAAGCACTTCTAACTCGATATATGTAAAATGAAAGACAGAAAGTACCTGGCAGACCTTGCCAAGTCCCTCTGTCGCAGCTAGATTGTCATCGAACTACTCGCAGTAGTGAGCATCGTCCCACTTTTAGTACACGTCCGACACCCACCTCAAAGATTTCGAGAATCGATTTGAGCACTTGAAGGAGTCTCTTGACTTCACCAGCATCTTGGACCGGCTGCAGAGACCGATCGATCGTGACTCCATCGACACTGCTTCCAAAGGCGCCCCAAATGCGCAGGATCACCCTGATACTCAGTTAATCAGAGAAGATAGTCATCGAATGCTGAAACTCACTCCCCACCACCGCGGAGAAGCTTTTGAAGATCTCCGCCCGCAGCGGCATTGGCATTGGCAGCTTCTGCTGCGGACACGCCTGCGACAATCTCGAAGCCGGGAAGCCTCGATTCGAGCGCGTCAAGCTCCTGCTTGGCACCGAGCCGACCCTGAATCATCTCGTAAGCGTCTAGAATGAATAACATTAAACAGAGCGTGTATACCTCGAGGCGGCGACCTAGTCCGATAAGGTCAACGAGCGCGACTCGGAGTGGCACGAAGAGGTTGGTGTCGTCGAGCTTCATTGCAGTCCGCAGTGCATCGAAGGACGACTTTGTATCTTTGACGACGAGCATGATCTGAGTAGTAGGCGCTAGTGCTTTCAGTGGTGCTGCGTTGCTTGTTGGAGCTTGAACAGGGCAGAAAGACGGAGTCGAGGACGGTGCGATGAACCTGATTTTCTAGCTGAGGGCAATTGTGAGAGCTTAAGAGGCTCGCATCTCGAGCCACCATTGGGCCGCCACTTCGCGTGCTCGGGCCTACAAAGCGAATGAGATCATGTCTATCCCCTAGAATCACGAAGCTGTTCGGGACTGCTTCAGTGCGAGGTCACAGGAGTTGTGCCGCGCTATAACGCTCAATCGGTTGGATTCAACGCGTATGCTGATACACGTGAATCCTTCCTCCCGTGACCCGTTTTCTGTTAGTCACTTGAGTTGTTTATCCTCGGCCAGGTGCTAACAACACTGCCTAGCATCGCGCTCAATCGCCCATCCATCATCGATTGGATTCGGTGCCAATATGGATCGCCTCACCACAGAGTTTGCATTGGCGTTAGGGATCGATTGCTTGCGCACTGTGACCTTCGGGACCCTAGTTGGAAGATCTTGTATGCCACTCTCAAGATGCATCGGTGGCAATCAGTGACATTCTCGCCCGCCGTTGTGATACTGCGATGTCGTGATGTCTGTGTACCCTTCAAAGCGCCCGAAACACGACGACTAGGTCTTGTGCGACGCGTTGGTTTCGGCCGCTGCCCGCCTTTCTTCGGAGACGCGACCGTAACGACCCCGTTTTTGTTCAAGCCTCGTTAAACGAACCCTCCTGTCAGATCTGTTCTTGGCGGCGTCCGAGTCTTGCACCCTGCATGTGGACGTTATCCCACTCTTGTTACGACGTTCATACATTTGGGCACTCAGATTTGCTGGGTGAGAGTCCACACTCGCTCCCCTTTCAGTACGCTATACCTGAGACTGCCGCATCCCTCGCTCCAGTTTCGGATCTCCGCCGGGCCAGATTTCTGGCTCAGAATGCCGGAACGGATTGAGGGGTCACGATAGGAGGCATTTTTACTCAGAAGGCCCGTAATCTCGTAGCCACTCAACTCCACGAAGCAGCGTCTGCATGCGGTGCGGGATCGGTAATGGGCGAGCCGGTCTGGACCTGAGTCGATAAGCGCCTGCTGTCACACCGCGTGACACCGTGCCGCTCCCGAGATTCGAGTCGCGCTCCTTGTCTTCTTACCACTCTCTGCATCGCCCGTTGCTAGTTGTTCGCCTTGCGCCTCCGATCTGAAATAAGAAGCACGATGCCCGACTACTTGCATTTGTTTCGAGATGGCTCTGACATCTACCTTCATTCTGGCGTGAAAAGCGCCTGCGTTCTCGGTCTGGGCTGGGGACTTTGGAAGACAATGTCGCCGCCGCGATCACATGTAGAAACCAAGGACGAGCGCAGACTGTGGAGTCGTGGACCGTACGAGCTGTTCTTTGTCGGTACAGTTCCGATCATCAAGGTACGCGCGCGCGCAGTTGCTGCCCTCCTCGTTACTCGCGCCCTTACACAATTTGTGCAGTCACTTGCTTGGGCGGGCAGCGTCTTCGAACTATATCGCTCGCACGAGGAACATAACTGGATGCTGAGCCCGCTGTTGTTGGTTGGGACTGCCGTGGGCATTGGAGGCGCTTGGCTTCGGTGAGCCTGGTCTCTTGGTCTCGACTCGTGCTCATCCATGACTAATCACACACACTCCCCTCTATACACCACTCAGGCAGCACTGCTTCAAGCTCCTTGGTCCGCGCTTCACCATCAACCTCGCTACCCACGCAGACGAGAATTTACCGCTTGTGACGAGCGGTCCATACAGTGTCGTCCGCCATCCTAGCTACGTCGGCGCGATCCTGTCCTGGTATGGGTATGTATCTATGGCGCGT
>Ga0247815_10003401_pt1 | contig 11456 bp, 21 predicted proteins | sample UWRJL194509B1_FD_181014 | JGI IMG/M metagenome (GOLD analysis project Ga0247815, IMG submission 181014) | Plant litter microbial communities from Arlington Agricultural Research Station in Wisconsin, United States - UWRJ-L194-509B-1 | ecosystem: Environmental > Terrestrial > Plant litter >... | reverse complement strand
GTCCCAGGTTATGGTGATGGCCGGCGCGCGCATGCTCATGGGCTTGGCGTCGACGCCCTTGGCTTTGACGCTGCTGAAAATACCGCCGGCCGGCTGAGCGGTCATGTCCGGTGGTGCTGCCGCCCACAGCAGTTCCTGGATATCGGCCGTGGTCGCATAGCGGCGGCGCAGCGCAGACGCGGCGCCCAGCTTCACGAAGGCTTCCTCGGCCGCCTTAATGGCGCCAGCGCTCGGTGCGGCGGTCGGGCGCTGATAGGCCAGCGGGTGCATCTTGGCATTCCAGCGGGCCTGCGCCTGCTCGAAGGTCTTGCCGGCCTGGATATCGTCGAGCAGCGTGGCGATCATGCTGGCTCGCGGGTGGCAGAAGCCGGATGGTGCGGCGGCGACGGCGCGGGCGACCAGGTTGCGGCCCAGCGCGTTGGGCGCGGTGATCGCGTGCAGGTCGACCAGGAACTGCGCCTGGCCCAACACCGCGTCGCTATTGCCCAGCTGGTCGTTCTTCAGCAGACGCAGCGCGGTGTCGCAGGTCTCCTTGCTGTACTCGGACATGGCCTGCAGCACGCTGCCCAGCTCCTCGCGCTTGAGCGAGGCGGCCGCGAAGGCGGTGACCGTGGCCGGGCCGCGATAGACGCGCGCGGCGGCGGGCTTGATGGCGAAGTGGGTCCAGAGGTTGCCATCGCCATTGGCGCCGCTGGCGAACTGGCCGTATTGGCGCTCAGCCGACAGGAATGGCTTGGTCAGCTTGGCGCGGCGGACGGTATGAGCCATCTTCGCGATGGCGACCTTATAGTGGTCTGGAACGTTGACGCCATCCCAGATAGCCGAGACGAGCATGCCGGTGTCCTCGACCACAGCCAGGCTGCCGAAGCGCTCGATGAACTGTTTGCAGCAGTTGCAGGAGTGGTACTGGCGCGCCGTACCTTCAGGGAAGCCGGACAGGTAGGCCTCGTACAGCCCCGTGGCGTCGGTCTCGAAGATCGGGCCGGTCAGCGCATTGAAACGCTCGTTGATGCGCAGGACGAAGGCGTCAAAGTCGTCCTCGGCATGCACGTGCGCCGTGGGCGCGGGCTGGTGGTCAATCGTGTTGGTAGGCATAGTATTCTCAATAAAATATAGGAATAAACCCGGTGGTGGCCGGGCGTCGCTGGCGCATGTGATGCCGCGCTCTCACTGGAAAAGCCCCATCGGGTGGGGCCTTGGGTGCTACCAATAATTCCGCCTGAAGTAGCGGCTCCTCGGGTCGAAATACGACATGATCGACGGCAGCAGCTCCTTGTTGGTTCTGACCACCAGCTGCGGAATTTTGCGGCTGGCCGTCGTGGCGAACTGCTTGCCCTTGCGTCGATCGACAGGCTGCAGCGCCATGGCGCTTAGAGCGGGCCGGCGTTCAAGCTGTGCGAGATCGCTGCCGAGCTGCGGCGCGTGCCCACGGCGCGGGTGATGCCGACGCCGCGCTGGCGCTGAGCGGCGCGTGCACGACGCTGGTTCTCGCGGGCACCGGTGGCCATCGAAGCCTTGAAGCGGAAGGCGTTTTCGTTGTTCCTGGCTGAGCGCACGTCGTGGTCCAGCTTCAGCAGCTCACATTCGATTTCAAGTTTGGTCTTTGGCGTCATGATGTATCCAGGTGGCTGGCGGCGCCGTTGCGCTGCCCATGAGTAGAACTATACATCAAATTTGCTGCATGTGGTGAGTATTTGTTTATTTTATTGAAGATATGTTGGTTCCCGTTTGCGCGGGAATGTGGCCGCCAGTGGTTGCGCGGCCTTGTATTACTTGCGAGCTGCTTTGCGGGCCTGCTCTTCGCGGTAGGCGAGCTGGCGCTGCTTGGTGGCGATCTTGTCTTCGGCGCGCAGCTTGGCCAGCGTAGCGCGATCCCGGATGCGATACTCGACATAGCCAGTGCCGCTCATACGCTTCTCGACCAGGTTATGCTCGATCAACCATTCGGCAGCGAGCCGGATAACGGGAGAGTGTTCGTTCATCTGCATGACGAGATCGCGCAACTGCAGCCAGACTTCTGGGTCGTCGATCTCCACCAGGATGCCGAGCAGCAGCGCAGCGGTGCTCTCGGCTTTTGGCAATTGTGGTTGGGTCATCAGAATTCCTCCTCTTTAAGTTTTGCGGCAGCGGCCAGGATGGCTGCGGCTTCGCGGTTTTGCTCCTCGATCTCGGCTGGTGTGGGTATCGCCGGTTCTGGTGCCGACTCTGGTACTGGTTCTGCTACATGCACAGCGCTGGCCCGGGTGATGACGATCGCGGCCGCCGCGCCGCTGCGTACATGCTCGCCGCCCGCCAGCCGCTTGACCACTACGCCATTCTCACGCATGTCGGAGACCGTGAACCGCATGTTCCAGAGGCGACCGTAGTTGCTCGCGGCGTGCCGGATCGAGCCCACGTTCGCCGGCGCCGGCACGGTGAATGTGTCGCCAACCTCCAGCTGCTCGAAGGGATAGAGGCGAGCACGCCCTACCCCGCGCTCACCGTCTACCGGCTCGACGCGCTTCACCTGCAACACGCCCGACGGCAACGTGGTGGTGGTGAAGTTCATACCCAGCGCGCGGCAGCGGTTGATCGCCAGGCGCACCGCCGACAGCTTCGACGCTGGCAGGTCGAAATCGCGCGTCTCGCCCATCGCCATGTCGTCCAGGCGGTGCAGCGTCGGCCGCCCTTGCAGCTGCTTCAGCTCAGGGTCAGCCTTCCGCTCGATGATGATGTGGTCATCATATACATCACAAACATAACAACGATTACGCGCAGCACCCAGCTCCGCGACCTTGTTGACCATGAAGGCCCGGTGGTCACCATCTAAGTTCACACGCCTCATATCACTAATACTCATATCAATAACAAGGCGTCTTATTGCCATTTCGGCAGCTTTTTCCATCAAAGGCATGATCGGTTCCCTTCGGTTTCGGTTTTGGTGACCTTCGGGTTCCCGTATTTCACCTTAAAAATAAGGGAAACCTCAAAAGGTAACTGGGAAACCGAACGTACACAGAGACTTACTATAACAGAAGATAGCATACTAAGCATACTAACTAACATCATAAGTTATGTTATTGTATTATCTTTCAAACCTATGGAGTGCTTACTTATATCGGTTACTTGGTTACTCTCTTATATTATTATTAGATATTTCTTATAAATATATAAGAAAAGAGAGAGTAACCGAAGCCGTAACTTTGCCGTAACCTATCAGTGACCGGCACCGCAAGTGGTTATGAGGCCATGCAGGGCCATCGTTGCCCGAATGCGACATGCCTTTGCTGCGCTATACCAGCGATATCCTGCACGCCGTGACGAATCTGCGATATGATTGCCGCAATTAAATTGTTGTCAGCGGTGTCCTACAGGGAAGCGGCATGGAATACTTCGAGATACCCGAAATGCCAGGCAAGAAGATGTTCGCCTGCGCACCGCTCAAGGCGGGAATGATGCAGGTTGCGACCTGTGCGGTCATGTGGACGCAAGCCAATGGCAAGGATGCACCGGACAGGCTCGGCAAGTGCAAGCAGTGCACCGTGGGTGCCGGGCATGCCGGCGTGACCGATGCCGCGTTCAATCCGATCCGAGGAAGCCACATGTGCAGCCGGTGCAATCGAACCGACATGCGCCTGATCGGCGGAAACATCTGCGTTTGCTGCATGAACCGGCAGTACGAATGGGTGAAGGGGAAGAACGGGAGGGGGAAGTTCCCGGTCACGCATCCGGTGCTGTCGAAACGCAGGATGACCTATGTGGTCGCCGGGATGGTGAAGACGCTTCAGCGACCGCTGACCGCAAGCCAGGATGAACTGACCATCGAGCTGCTGAGGGATAGCGACAAGAAGGTCGTCTTCGGATGGGGCAAAGGTTGCAGCGGGGCAAGGCAAATGGCGCTGCTATGATGGACGATGGCGTGCAAACAAATGTCCGTAACGGAGAGCAATTGTCCGTGCAATCCGTCTCCGATCCGAGGGGGCGCGTGCGCGTGCATGCGCATGAGGATTTCCGACTCGAGGACCACATCTGCCGAGGGTGCTTCGGACGCATCGCCAGCCGGCCTGGCGATCGGCCGGAAGACGCGCTAGGCAGCCGCATCTATCGCTGCACGAACTGCGGCCAGGTCGAGTCCGGCCACCAGCCCAGTGTGATCTGCGCCTGTGGGACGAAAGTGCGCAAGGCGACCGCTTCCGGCCGGTCTGGCCTGGCGGTGGTGGATGCCGGAATCCGGTGCCACGTGAACCCAGCGCCGACCCCTGAATTTCCCAGCGAAATAGTGGCTTCGGAAATGACCAAGTGATTACTTGACAGTCACCATGTTGCCCAAGCCTTTGATTTAAAACGATATTATTAATGCATAACAAAATAGGGCGCAGATAGGGCGCGATAGACTGGATTTTATGAAGAATTCAAATGGAAGCGACGCACCGCAACTTGCCCATCTGGTACAGCGTTTTGCTCGCAACACCAAAGGCCGCGACATTGCTGTCGGCGACATCCACGGCCACTACACCAAACTCGGCGCCGCGCTGCTCGCCATCGGCTTCAGCCACGAGGCCGGCGATCGCCTATTCTCCGTCGGCGACCTAGTCGACCGTGGGCCCGAGTCGCTGGAGGCGCTGAACTTCCTGACCTTCGTCGACGGTGCCGTCGCCGGCAACCATGAGGACATGGCGGTCCGCTGGCCGAACGGGAACATGGAGGCCAGCAACTACGCGGCGAACGGCGGCGCCTGGATGATGGCGCTGGATGTCCAGACCCAGCGCGAGGTGGCCGCGACGTTCTCGGCGCTGCCGATCGCGATCGAGGTGGAAACCGAGCATGGCCTGGTTGGCATCGTACACGCCGAGTGCCCCCTCTCCTCCTGGAGAGACTTCGTCGACGAGTTGCGCAACCCGGCACTGAGCAAAGGCCGGCGCGATGGCCTGATCGACAGCGCGCAGTGGTCGCGCGGCCGGATAGAGTCCGGCTTCGACGATGACGTCGCCGGCGTCCGCGCAGTCATCGTCGGCCACACCCCGCTGGAGCGAATGTCGTCGCTGGGCAACACGATCTACATCGACACCATGGGCTGGCAACCGCGCGGGCACTTCACCCTGATCGACCTCGCAACACTGCAGCCAGTCAAGCAACGGCCCGCCGCTGCCGCGTAAATACTCGCACGCTGCAATATTATTGCGGTACAATTGCATCATTAATTTTGATGGGAAACTCGATATGTTTGTAAATCTCAATGATGCGGTGGCGGTGCACAACGTCGCCTGTGCCGCGTGGAACGCGGACTACTTGGAGACCCTGGCGCGCGTGAAAGCATCGGGCCTGTCCTTGGCTGAAGCACATGCCGCCGCCAACACCGAAGTCATCGGCCGCCGTGGCGAGCTGCCAACCATCGCCAAGGCCATCCACGACCAGGGCGGCCCGATCTCCGGCGGTTCGGTATGAGCGCCGTCAAGACCTGGGAAGATCGTATGCAGGACAGCGGCCGGCGCGAGTGCGAGGGTCTGGCGATCGAGTTGATGCAAGCCGAGATCGCCGACCTGCGCCGCGCGCTTGACGAGAAGCCGCTGGGCCCGACCATCGCCGAGATGCAAGCCGGCGGCGCCCTGCCAGCATTTCCGCAGATCGCCCGCGACGGCGACCTCGCCGTCAGCGAGGGCGGCCTGTCCATGCGCGACTACTTCGCGGCCAAGGCGCTGCAAGGCCTGCTTTCCATGCCGAACGAGTGGCGCAACTACGTCATCCGCGACGGCGCCGGAACTTCCTGGAAGGCCGAGGCTACGCGCGCCGCCTACGAGCTCGCCGACGCCATGCTCGCCGCCCGAGGTGCCGCATGAGCACCCGCATGGACCACCGCGAGCCCAAGCCTACCCCGCGCGGCCCGATCCTGATGCGCTACGTGGCCCTTGGCGCGCTTATCGGCCTGATCGTGTGCGTCGCCCTACCCTTGATCGTCCGGAGCCTGCCATGACCCCTTCTCGCATCGCTGCGGCCCATCTGTCGCAGGCATCTGGCCCCTTCACTCCTGAGCAGGCTAGGAACCTGCTGGAGGAGCGGTCCGCCCGCGCCGCCGGCAAACGCGACCTCTGCATCATGGCGTGCGTGTTCTGCAAAGACCCGCAGTTCCGCAACTGGATGCAGGAGCTGGCCGGCGACGGCATGTACGTCAGCGAGCCGGCGGCCAAGGCCTTCATCACAAGCCTGTGCCGCGTCACCAGCCGCACTGCCCTGGACACCGACCCGGCCGCCGCCACCCGCTTCCACGACCTGATCCGCCTCCCCTTCCTCGCCTGGAAGGAGGCCCAGCATGGATAGTAAAATCGTCATCACCATGCGTTGTCGCGCCGGCGAGACTATGGCCGCCGCCCGCGCGCGCTACGAGGCCACTCTCGCAAACCCGTCCATCGTCATCGTCGAGCTGGGCCCGAACGGTCACTGCCGCGTCGAGAAGCCGGTAACCGCTGCCGACCTGGTCCCTGAGCTGCCGGCACCGGAGGGCTCGCCATGCTGATGACCCGCACCCAAGCCGCAGACACCTGGTGCCCGATGGTGCGGATTGCCCGCCATGAGGTGATCGAGGCGCGCCAGACCGACGGCCCTGACGGCGCCGAGCTGACCCTGGCGGAGCACCACATAGTCGGCGGCATCAACCATGACGCGCTCGGCGCCCGTGGCAATGCCCGCCGGATGGCCGCTGCCCATGAACCGCTCGCCTCCTGCCGCTGCATCGCCGACAAGTGCGCCATGTGGCGCTGGGTCGACAGCGTTGCCGCCGTGTTCGTGCCGCGCGACCAGGATACATGGTGGCCGATCGAGGATGAACCTCTGACCGAGCCGGCCGTCCGCGTTGCTGGCTGCCCCGCCGACGCCGTCTGGGTTCCGCTGTCCGGTGAGGGCGAAGAGCTGACGGGCGGCTACTGGGAAGAGCCAGCCGACAAGGTCGCCGCCGAGAACGACGCCGCGCGCGCCACTGCCGAGGCCACCATGCGCGGCTTCTGCGGTTTGGCTGGTCGCCCTGGAGCGGCAGCATGACCCACGCCAACCTCTCCCCCGCCGTCGCCATCGGCCAGCGCTTCGGCAAGCTGGTGGTGACGGCGCGAGTCAGCGGCAAGGATGCGCGCGCCGCCGGCTTCACGCGCGGCTATTGGGCACTGCGGTGCGACTGCGGCCGCACCACCCGCGCCAGCAACAGCACCATGCTGACGGCAGGCCGGTCCACCAGCTGCGGGTGCGCCGCCTATTTGGCCCCGCGCGGCAACGGCAAGACCGCTCCACTCAACCTGCTGGGCAAGCAGTTCGGCAAGCTGACCGTCGTTGAGCAGCTGTCCGTCGCCGGCAATCGTGGCCGCCGGTGGCGATGCGCGTGTAGCTGCGGCGGCTATCTGGTAGCTACCAGCAAGGAGCTCGTCGCCGGCCGGGGAGCGTGCCGGCCCTGTGTTCGGAAAGCCCTGTCCACCACGCAATTCGTCGACATCACCGGCATGCGGTTCGGATACCTGACCGCCGTCAGCTTGAGCCATGTCAGCTTGCAAGGCGCCCACTGGCTGTGCAAGTGCGATTGCGGCAAGGAGCGCGTCGCGCGCGGTAAGGATCTGCGCAACGGCAACACGGCATCGTGCGGCTGCCTGAAATCGCGGCCGGGTCAGCCGTGCACGAGCGCCGGTCGCGGCCGCCCGGGCGTCGTCGCCCTCGACATCGCCCGCCCATGGCGCAAGCCGGAGCCGGTAGACAACAGCTGGCTGGTGCTGATCGGCGCTGCTCCGCGTCCGGCTGGGAGAGCATCATGAGCCGCGCCGTCACCGAGCAGGACTTCCGCCTGCCGCAATACCGCGACGCCAAGGTCGAGGACTACGAGTTCCGGGGTGATGGCAAGCTCGTCCGCAAGGACCGCTTTCAGACCGGCATGCGCGACATCGCCTGGCTGTTCTTCAGCAGTGACTACGAGATCCCGGAAGTGGTGGCGCGCGTCGAGTTCATCAAAGGCATGGCCGAGGGCGTGCTCCAGCTGGCCGGCGACGCGATCTGGTCAGAGCTGCGCGGGGAGGCATCATGAGTCACCGCCGCAAGCAGGCCACCAACCGCTTCGACCACCGCGAGATGTTCACGCTGGCCGAGATGCTGATCGCGTCGCCTACCGGGCCCATGCCGGCCTGGGATGCACAGAAGCGCCACGCCGACACGCTGCACCACCTGGAACAGCTCGCCACCGCGCCGGCGCCGACCGCGCTCGACTGGCGGACCGTCGCCATGGCCGGCAACGTCATGGAGGTGCTGATGGACCAGGGTATCGTGCAAGACCCTGACGGCCTGCTGTACCAGGCGTTCGAAGCGCTGCGGGCGGCGGCGCGCCGGTTCTCCGCCGGCGGCCACATCCGCTGCACCGGGCCCGAGCTGGTCGCCGTGCGCGCGATGGTCCGCGACTGGGGTGAAATCCTGGAAGCGTGCCCGCACCGGACTTTGATCCAGGCCTTCCGCCGCGTGTACGCCGATATCCAGAAGCGCGACGCCAGCGCGATCAAGGACGGCCACCTTGCGTCGCAGCTCGACGGCTGGAGAACGGCATGACGGCGCTGCGCTGCCGGCAGGGAGACCTGGCCGTCGTCACCGGGCCCTGCCAGACGCCTGGGCTGCGCGGCCGCTTCGTGATCATCGAGCGGCGCACGTACGGCGGCGAGGTCATTGAGGGCCTGCGCGCCATGCCGGGCGACGAGCCGACCTGGTTGTGCCGTGCCGCGTCGTCCGGCGGGACATTGCCAAGGGCGGCGGTGCATCCGCGAACCGGCGCCATCGTCTACACCCCGTCTCCCGTCCGCATCATCGCAGACGCGATCCTGACCCCGATCCGCCCGGTGCCCGGCGAGGACGAAATGCTTCGCCTGGCCGGCAAGCCTCGCGTCGAGGAACTGGCATGACCGACAAGCCCGCCCACCGCAACGCCTGCACCTGGGTGGCGCCACTGGTCACGCTTCGCGACGGGCGGCAGGTGCCCAGCGACAGCGAGCCGTGGCGCTTCGAGTGCCAGGCCCGCACGATCCTGGACCTGCCGTCGAAGCACGCGCGCAAGGTGCTGCTGGCGAAGTGGGAAGAAAAGCACGGCCGCGAGTCCACCTTCGCGCTGGAGACTGAGATTTTAGCGCTGTGGCGGGCTCGTCAGCCTGCCAGCGCGGCATGACCGGCCGGGCGGCACCCGGCATCACCTGAAGGAGTTATATGGAACACATTAAAATCATGGTCGCGGCGGGTATTATCCTGACGCTGCTTATCTTGCTGCTGCTTATCGTCCGCACCAAGCGCATGCAGCGTGAAGTGAGGAAGGAAATCGAGGCCGCTCAGCTTCGTCTTGTCCAGCGCGCGCAGGCCAACACCCATGCGGCCGTGGATCGGGCGAAAACGCGGGCGTCGACGTCCTCGTCAGCGCCGACCGCCAAGCGCGCGGCGGACTACACACGGGCCAGCTCGTCGACCCGGAACGACAGCGACGCGTCGATCCCGTGGACACCCCCTATCGTCGACGAGCCGACCCGCAGCCATAGCCAAGACAGCTCGTCGCACCACCACATCAGCCCCAGCTCCGACAGCTGCGACAGCTCGTCGTCCTCGTCGGACAGCGGCTCGTCGTGCAGCTCGGATTGACCCTTTCACAACCCCCACCACCAAGGAGCATCATGATCAAACCTACCGTCGGCCGCATCGTCTACTATTGGCCCCAGCCTGGCGAAATGAGCCACGTCCATGAACAGCCATTCGCCGCACAAATCACGCACGTTTGGGGCCAGGGCTGCGTCAACCTCTCGATCCTCAACGAGAACGGCGTTCGGTACGCGAAAACCAGCGTCATGCTCGCGCAAGACCGGCCGGCCGTACCAGGCGAGTGCGGCTGGATGGACTACCAGGTCACGAAGGCCGCGCAGGAGCCGCATCTGCAGGCGGTGCTGGGCAGCTTCGGCGGCGGCGATCCGGTCGCCACGCCGCCGACGCCAACCGTTTAAACCCCAGCGGCTGGCATCGTGCTGGCCGCGTCACTTAGGAAAATCATGGAAGCACCAACTATCACTGCCGGCGCCGTCGTTCGACTCAAGAGCGGCGGGCCAAAAATGACGGTCATGTCCGACGCCGATAAAACCGCGACTTGCATCTGGCTTGCCGAAAACGCGAATGAGATGTCGCGCGATACGTTCCCGGTCACCTGCCTGACCATAGTCGCCACCAAGTCGCTGTCAGATTTCGGCGTCGACGACACGATGGCGAAAACCACCTGCAGCGCCGCCGTCGCCACCGCGCCCGCTATCCTGCTTGACCCGCACGAAATCCAGTCCGGCCACACGCGCGTCGACTGGGCCGAGGGCTTGATCCGCCAGCTGCCGGAGGACCACGACGGCCGCAATTCCTGGCTGCTGAACTACGGCAAGGTCGACGCCAAGCCTTCCAAGCTGTCCGCGCACCCGACCGCCGCGCTGCACCGCTACTGGGACGCCCTGTACGTGACCGGCCGCGATGCAATTTACGTCGACTTCATGGACATCACCCGCGCCGACGTCGACGCCGAGCTGACCAACCGCTGCGACACCTTTGGCGCGCCGCGTCATCTGACCATGACCTTTAAGGACAAGCTGCACCAGACCGCACCCGACCGCGACATGGCACTCAGCGTGGAAGCCGATGGCCGCACCGTCAATTTCCCGCTGCCAGCCACAGCTGGTGCTGACGTCACACTGCAGGTCAAGCTGACCGACGAGATGTTGGGCGTGATGGGGCAGCCTGTTCCAGCACCGAAGCCGACCGATACCGTCACCAGCTTCGCCGATTTCGTCCAGGCCGGCCGCGACTCCGGCGCGCCGGTCGGCTCCGGTGCGAATGGCCGTCCATGGTCGTTCACTTGGCACGGCTATGCCGTCAGCCACGAGAACGACGAGTGCTACCTGATCAGCGTTCCCGGCGTGCCGAGTATGGGCGTCGCCGGCACCACGCTCCGCTTCACGCCGCGCGACATGCTGGTCACGAACCATGACGGCAAGAGCCATGAGCAAATCGAAGTCCTAGCAGGCACGGCGATCCATTCTCAGCTGGCTGGTTTCACGATCCAGCAGCTGCGGGATCACTGGGCGGTCATGGTTGCACGCAACTTGGTCAGCATCACCGAAATGCTCAACGGCGTGCGCATGGTGCTGAGCAACACGGCCGTGCACGACGAGCTGGTGGCGCGCGGCGATCGCCCGATGCCCTTCTAAAACCCGCCGCGCCGGCTCGCACAGCGGCGCGGCTCACCTGGAACACTCGGCCGGCATCCGGTCGTGATGCCAACATCCGGCCATGAGCGAAACTGACCAACCTGCGCCGAAGCGGAAGCGGGACTATTCCACGCGCGGCGGCGTGCACCAGCCGCTGCGGGATCCGCCTGCGGCCGCTGCCGCGCGCGCGATCTACGAGGGCCTGCCGGGCGCCACCTGCGGCGCGGTGGCCGCGAAAATGGGCATTCC
>Ga0247815_10003400_pt1 | contig 11457 bp, 13 predicted proteins | sample UWRJL194509B1_FD_181014 | JGI IMG/M metagenome (GOLD analysis project Ga0247815, IMG submission 181014) | Plant litter microbial communities from Arlington Agricultural Research Station in Wisconsin, United States - UWRJ-L194-509B-1 | ecosystem: Environmental > Terrestrial > Plant litter >... | reverse complement strand
TCGATGCGGATGAAGGCCAGGCCGACGCGCGCGGCCAGCCATTCGCACAGCGCGTCCAAGGTCAGCAGCTTGTGCGGCGGCTGGGCCGACAGCAGCTTGCCGTGCGCGACGGCGCACAGCGGATGCATGGCGCCAGCGGCGTTCTTCAGGATCGCCTGGCTTTGCGCGTACAGGTCCTTGACCTCGGCCTTGCGGATCATGCCGTCGGCCAGCAGCCAGGTGTAGATCTGATGCAGGTCGAGCGGCGCCGCTTTAGCGCTTGCGCTTGGTGCTGTGTTTGCTGACATCGGTGCGGCCACTTTCAAAAAAGCTTACATCGCGGCGATGCCCTTCACCCAGGACTTGGCCGGCAGTTTGGTGTCGCCGACGATCTGCGCGGCGCGCGCGGCCAGCGCTTCGAGGTCGACCGGGCGCTTGCGCTTGAACGCGATGGCGACCACGTTACCATCATGTACCTGCGGCAGGCAAATGACTTGCTCGAACGCGAACTTGATCGCCTTGATGTTGCGCGCGTAGCTGGGGTGGTCGCCGAACAGGTTGACCGTCATGATGCCGTCGTCGGCCAGGCAGGCGTTGCAGGACTGGTAGAACTCGGCGCTGTCGAGCACCGGGCCGCGCGCGGTGGCGTCGTACAGGTCGACCTGCAGCACGTCGAGCGCGCCGGCGTTGGCCTCGTCGTTGACGAAGTCGAGCGCGTCCATCTCCACCACGCGCAGCCGGGCGTCGTTGGGCGGCAGCTTGAACATCGATTCACAGATCATGATCACCGACGGGTTCAGCTCCACCGCCGTGACGCTCGCCTCGGGGAAGGCGACGTAGCAGTATTTGGTCAGCGTCGCCGTGCCCAGGCCCAGCTGGGCGATGTGCTTCGGCTGTTGCAGCCACAGCATCCAGGCCATCATCTGCTGCGCGTATTCCAGCTCCGGCCAGTTCGGCTTGCGGATGCGCATCGCGCCCTGCACCCATTCCGTGCCGAAGTGCAGATAACGCACGCCGTCCTGCTCCGACAGCGTCACCGGCGCGTATTTCGGTTTGCGGGCGGGCTTGGAGGATTCTACTTGTTCGATGGATTTTCGTTTGATCAGCATGGGGGGAGGGCGGTGACGGGAGGTGAACCGGCATTATCCCGCGATGCCTTGCGGCAAAGCAAGCCGGAAAACGACAATGCCGGTCGCGGGACCGGCATTGCTGGGGTGAGGCTGGAGGAAATTAACGCTGCATCGGCTCGACCACCACGCGCAGGCGCACGCGCTCGCCCGGATCGTAGGACATCACGCTGGTGTAGTTGCGGCCGCGGTAGTCGTAGGTGACTTCATAGCCGGAGGTGCGCGATTCCCAGTGGTCGACGGTGCGGCACTGCTTGACGCTCTGTTCCTGCACGCCGCCGCTGTTCGGCAGGTTGGCGTTGTCGACGCGGTCGCCGACCAGCGCGCCGGCGATGGCGCCGGCGGCGGTGGCCACCGAGCGGCCGGAGCCGCCGCCGACCTGGTTACCGGCCAGGCCGCCGACCAGGCCGCCCAGGATGGCGCCGCCGACGCCGCGTTGCGGCGCCGGTTGCTGCACCTGGACCACCTCATTGCGGCACTCCTGGCGCGGGCGGTTGATTTGTTCCACTTGCGGCGTGACGCGCACCACGCGGCCGAAATCTTCAAAGTCGGCGGCTTGGGCCAGCGGCAACGCGGCCACGCAGAGTACGGATGCGATCAGTTTGGCTTGCAGGTTCATTTGGTACCTCGTCTCGTTCAGGGTGTCTTATCAGGGATTCTGATATTGCATAACTCGTATAGTAATGCCGCCGTCGATGTGAAACTAGTACATCTCAGGTATCTGTAGCAACAAATTGTAACAGCGACGCCGCGCCGGCGTCGCCTCCCATCGTCCAGAGGCGAAATGTGCCGATTTAACCCCTAAAACACCGCAAAAAACTTCTGTTTTTAACAAATATTGCGCTGGGCATCACATTCGTGTTGATCTGTAAGGAACAACACGTTACCCTAAACCTTGAATCAGCCATGGCGCGCGTAGACCCGCGGCCATGTAAAGTGGACAGGTGCTCAAATTATTTACTCATTAATTCACAAAATAGGCACACTCGACAGTAAAGTGGACACACCGTACATGCCAGGTCAAATTGAGGGAAACATGAGTTTGCTAATGACCGTGCCGCCCAACCTCGTGCAATCGATCCGCGCCTTCCGGGTGGTGGAGTTGCAGGAAGAGGCGGCCCGCCTGGAGCAGCACTTCCTGTACGCGCACTGCATCGCCGGCGCCACCAAGCAGCAAGTTCTGGGCATCATCGCGGAATCGTTCCAGTTTCCCAAGGGAATAGGCAAGAATTTCGACGGACTGCGGGAAACCCTGACCGAGACCATGTTCAAGGCCGGCACGCAAACGGGCTTCCTGGTGGTGCTGGAACAATTGCCGAACACCCAAAAATTTGACAAGGAAGCACGGGAAACCCTGCTCGACGTGTTCCGCGACGCCGCCGATTACTGGGCCGACAAAAAAGTGCCATTCCGGGTGTTTTACTCCTTCGAGTAAGCCGGAACCCCCTCCCGCGCGCGCGATGGAGCGGCCGTGCCACGGCCGCGCGCCGCCTGCTGCATTGCAACAAACCTTGCCTTTTTGTGGTCCTGTGCCTGTGGACAAGGTACAATGCCGGGCTATGAAAAACATCGTCATTCTTATTTCCGGTCGCGGCAGCAACATGGAAGCGATCGTTCGGGCGGCGCAAGCCGAGCAATGGCCGGCCCGCGTGGCCGCCGTCGTCAGCAACCGCGCCGACGCCTCCGGGCTGGCGTTCGCCGCCGAACATGGAATCAAGACGGCTGTTGTTGCTAATAAGGACTATGCCAGCCGCGCCGAATTCGACGCGGCGCTGCAAACCGTGATCGACGGCTACCGCCCCGATCTGGTGGTGCTGGCGGGGTTCATGCGGATTTTGACGGAGCAGTTTGTCGCGCATTACGCCGGCCGCGTGCTCAACATCCATCCCTCGCTGCTGCCGTTGTTTCCCGGCCTGGCGACCCATGCGCAGGCGCTGGCCGCCGGCGTGGCGGAGCATGGCGCGACGGTGCATTTCGTAACGGCCGAACTCGATCACGGACCGATGGTGTTGCAAGCCGCCGTGCCCGTGTTGCCCGACGATACGGTCGAAAGCCTCTCCGCCCGCGTGCTGGAGCAGGAACATGTCATCTACCCGCGCGCGGTGCGCTGGTTTGTCGAAGACAGGTTGACGATAGCGCAGGGCAAGGTCCACGTGGACCACACACAGTAAATTAACCAAGGAATTCCATGAGATTGCCACCAGCGATACTCGCCAACGCCGAAGAAGTGTTGCGCGAGATTTTGCGCTTTGCCGCGCCAGCCGACACCACCCTGTCGCGCTATTTCAAAGACCACCCGCGTTTGGGCGGCCGCGAACGCGGCGGCATCGCCGAGTGCATCTACAACGTGCTGCGCAATAAATCGTTCTACACCGACTTCTCCGAAGCCGGCGGCGGCGCCACCATGCGCCGCCTGACCCTGCTCGGCATGGCCGACGCGGTCGGCGTCGAGTCGCTGGGCGGCCTGACCGAAGAGGAAGTGGCGTGGGTCGAGCGCATCCTGGCCATCGACCGCAAGGTGATGCACAAGTCGATGCGCTCGAACATGCCGAAGTGGCTGTTCGACAAGCTGGTCGAGCAGATGGGCGAAGAGGAAACGCTGTTGCTGGCCGACGGCGTCAACCAGCCGGCGCCGCTGGACCTGCGCGTCAACACCATGAAGGCGACCCGCGAAGCGGTGGCCGAGGAACTGGCGCTGGCGCCGATCCGCAGCACCCCGACGCCGTTCTCGCCGACCGGCCTGCGCGTGTTGCAAAAACCGGCGCTGCAAAACCTGCCGCTGTTCAAGAGCGGCGCGATCGAAGTGCAGGACGAGGGCAGTCAGGTGCTGTCCGCCATCGTCGGCGCCAAGCGCGGCGAGATGGTGGTCGACTTCTGCGCCGGCGCGGGCGGCAAGACGCTGGCGCTGGGCGCGATCATGCGCAACACCGGCCGCCTGTACGCCTTTGACGTGTCGGAGAAGCGCCTGGCCAAGCTGAAGCCGCGCATGGCGCGCAGCGGTTTGTCCAACGTGCATCCGGTGCAGATCGCGCATGAGCGCGACGCCAAGATCAAGCGTCTGGCCGGCAAGATCGACCGCGTGCTGGTCGACGCGCCGTGCTCGGGCCTGGGCACGCTGCGCCGCAATCCTGACGTCAAATGGCGCCAGAAGCCGGACTCGATCGGCGAACTGCAAGTCAAGCAGGCCGCGATCCTGGACGGCGCGGCGCGCCTGCTGAAGGGCGGCGGCCGCCTGGTCTACGCGACCTGCAGCTTCCTGGACGACGAGAACGACTTCATCGCCAAGCAATTCCTCGACACCCACCCTGACTTCGACCTGGTGCCGATGAGCAAAGTGCTGGCCGAGCAGAAGATCGACCTGGAGATGGGCGACTACCTGAAGCTGCTGCCGCACAAGCACCAGACCGACGGCTTCTTTGCCGCCGTGTTCGAGCGCAAGCCGATGGTGAAAAAAGTCATCGTCAAGCAAGAAGACGAAGCGGTCGAAGAATAATGACCAGGGCCGGGAAGGTAGCTACCTCCCGGCCTTTTTTACGTTAATCTACGCATCTCTGCAATTCAGCACCTATATCAATGGCCAAACAGCAACCACTCCTGAATCTCATCGAAGACCTGACCGGCGATATCAGCGATCCCAGCCTGCTGTGGCAGCTGGCCGCGATCATCGGTTCGGTGATCCTCGGCTTCGCGCTGGCGCGGCTGCTGAAGAAGCGCTTCGGCCGCGACGATAGCCAGGGCGGCATGATGCGCTTCGGCGTTGAGAGTTTCGGCCGCGTGGTGGCGCCGCTGGCCGTGGTCGGGCTGCTGGCGCTGGCGCGCGTGGCGCTGGTCAAGTATCACTTCCACGTCAACCTGATCAAGGTGGCCCTGCCGATCTTCGGCGCGCTGGCGGTGATCCGCTTCACCTTCTACGTGCTGCGCCGCGTGTTCGCGCGCAGCGCCGCCACGGCCAGCCCGACCATGGTGGCCTTCGAGAAAATCTTCCAATTGATGGTGTGGCTGGCCTTCGTGCTCTACATCACCGGCCTGTGGTTCGACGTCTACGAGTACCTGGAGGGCACGATACTTCCGCTGGGTAAGTACAAGGTGTCGGTCGCCGACATCCTGCAGGCGACGCTGTCGGTGGTGGTGTTGCTGATGCTGGCGCTGTGGGCCGGCGCCGCGTTGGAAGAATGGCTGATGAAGGTGCAGGGCATGCACACCAACCTGCGGGTGGTGGTGGCACGCACCGCGCGCGCGGTGCTGATCCTGGTGGCGGTGCTGATGAGCTTGTCGTTGGTGGGCATCGACCTGACCGTGTTGTCGGTGTTCGGCGGCGCGCTCGGCGTCGGCCTCGGGCTGGGCTTGCAGAAGATCGCCAGCAACTACGTGTCCGGCTTCGTGATCCTGCTGGACCGCAGCCTGACCATCGGCGACATGATCACCGTCGACAAGTACAGCGGCATCGTCACCCGCATCAACACCCGCTACACCGTGCTGCAGGGTCTGGACGGCATGGAGTCGATCGTGCCGAACGAGATGCTGGTGTCCGGCGCGGTGCAGAACTCGTCGCTGTCGAACAGCATGCTGAACATCTCGACCAAGGTGTCGGTGGCCTACGACAGCGATGTCGACAGCGTCATCCATCTGCTGGAGGAGGCCGCGCTGACCGTGGAGCGCGTGCTCAAGGATCGGCGCCCGTCGGGCACGCTGCTGAATTTCGGCGCCGACGGCCTCGACCTGCAACTGAGCTTCTGGATCAACGATCCGCAAAACGGCCGCGGCGGCGTCACGTCCGACGTCAACCGCGCTATCTGGCGCGCGCTCAAGGACAACAATATCTCGGTGCCGTTCCCGCAGCGGGAGATGCGCATCCTGGGCCCGGTTCCCGGGCCGGTGGTGGGCCCGATGCAAGGGCCGCCGACCGAAGCGGAAAGCACGACCGTGCCAAAGGAATAGTGTGTAACTGTAGGAAAAACTTCCGCAAGTCAGCATTGATTCAACGTACAATATCATCCAAAAGTATGACTGACGGACCTCCTGCGCCTGTTAAAAAGGGCAAGATTGGCGGAGAGACCGCAAAGCGAGACATGCCCACTTTGGAGTATTAATGAGCTTTAGTTTAAATGCAGTACTGGATTTTTTGTCTAACGGGATCACCCGACTGACCGCTTGGCAAGTCTTCTTCTATACGATGGCGGTGACCCACATCACCATCGCCAGCGTCACCATTTACCTGCACCGCCACCAGGCGCACCGCGCGCTGGAGCTGCACGCCATTCCCAGCCACTTCTTCCGCTTCTGGCTGTGGCTGACGACCGGCCAGGTGACCAAGGAATGGGCGTCGATCCATCGCAAGCATCACGCCAAGTGCGACACCGAGGAAGATCCGCACAGCCCGGTCACGCGCGGCATCAAGAAAGTCTTCTGGGAAGGCTCGGAGCTGTACCGCGCCGAATCGAAGAACAAGGAAACCCTGGAGAAGTACGGCCACGGCACGCCTGACGACTGGATCGAGCGCAACGTCTACACCCGTTTCAGCGCCTCGGGCGTGATCTCGCTGCTGGTCATCAACTTCCTGTTGTTCGGCGTCATCGGCATCACCGTCTGGGCGGTGCAGATGGTGTGGATCCCGATCACGGCGGCCGGCATCATCAACGGCATCGGCCACTACTGGGGCTACCGCAACTACGATTGCGCCGACGCCGCCACCAACATCATCCCGTTCGGCCTGCTGATCGGCGGCGAGGAATTGCACAACAACCACCACACCTTCGCCACCTCGGCCAAGCTGTCGTCGAAATGGTACGAGTTCGACATCGGCTGGGGCTACATCCGCGCGCTGGAGATGATGGGCCTGGCCAAGGTCAAGAAACTGGCGCCGGAGCCGAAGTTCGCCAAGGACAAGCTGGAAGCCGACTTCGAGACGCTGCAATCGGTGATCGCCAACCGCTACGACGTCATGGCCAAGTACGCCAAGTCGATGAAGCACGCCTGGAAGGAAGAGATCGAACACCTGAAGGACAAGGCCCAGCTGGAGTCGCGCTTCCTTAAATCGTCGCGCAAGCTAATGCAGCGCGAGCCGGGCAAGCTGGAGGCGCCGCAACAGCAGCAGCTGGTGGAGTTGTTCCAGCACAGCAAGGCGCTGGAGACCATGCACAATATGCGCGTTGAATTGGGCGTGATCTGGGAGCGTTCGCACTTCACCCGCGACCAGCTGCTGCACAAGCTGCAGGATTGGTGCAACCGCGCCGAAGGCTCGGGCATCAAATCGCTGGAAGACTTCTCGTTGCGTCTGCGCAGCTACGCTTAAGCTCAAGTATTGATACAATCAAACGGCCCTGCGGGGCCGTTTTTCATTTGCAGAGGAATTTATATGGGATGGCGTAGTGTGGTGTTGGGGGCGGCGATGGCGATGGCGATGGCGTTGTCGCCGGCGGCGCGGGCGGGCGACTGGACGGTGCGTTTCGACGGCGCCGGCCCGCTCAAGGTCGGCATGCGGTTCGATACGGTCAACAAGATACTGGGCGAAAAGCTGGCGCGCACGCCGAAAGAATTGCGCAGCGCGCCGAATTGCTTCCAGCTGGAGCCGGCGCGCCAACCCGGTCTGCTGCTGATGTTCATCGACGACGTGCTCAAGCGGGTGGACGTGATGGAGGAGGGCATCGCTTCCGAGCGCGGCATCGCGCTGGGCGACACGGTCGACAAGGTGGAGCGCAGCTATGGCGAGGCCATCGTCCGCGCCCAGCAGTTGCGCGATCCGAACGAGCAGACGCTGACGGTCATGGCCGGCGACGGCCAGTACGCGATGCGCTTCGAAACCGGCAAGGGCAAGATCACCGGCCTGTACGCCGGCGAGTGGCGGCAGGTGCTGCACACCGAAGGCTGCTTGTCGACACGTTGATCCCGATCCAATGTTTGGCAAACGAGGTTTGCGTCGCATCTGACTGGAACTAGACTGTAAGGATGATCAGGTCTGGGAGTGTGAAATGAAAGAGGTCGATATCAATGAAGCACGGACGAATCTGTTTTTGCTGGTAGATAAAGCCGCTCATGGAGAGTCTTTTCTCATCACGCGGGGTGGCAAGTCCTTGGTTAAGGTTGAGGCGGTACCGGAGGTAACGTGCACCGCACCGTCACGCCTGGGGTTTATGGCGGGTCAGTTTGATATTCCCGAAGACTTCGACGCGATGGACGCTGAGATTGAAAAGCTTTTTCATGGTGAAAAGTGAAACTTCTGCTCGACACGCATATTTTGCTCTGGTCGATAGCCGCGCCTGCAAAATTGTCGCCTCAAACCGTGGCGCTGTTGTCTTCGCCGCAGAATGATTTGATCTTCAGTGTTGCGAGCCTGTGGGAAGTGGCAATCAAGAGCGCCACGAAAAAATTCGCCAACATGCCCGACGTGCGGGCGATGCGTCAAGGCTTGTTGAGTCATCACTATCAAGAACTACCGATCCAAGGCGAGCACACAGTCTTCCTTGCTCAATTGCCACTACTTCATCGGGATCCGTTTGACCGAATACTAATCGCTCAAGCTTGGGTCGAGGGGATGACCTTGGTCACGGCAGACAAGACAATCGCCCTTTACCCTGGCCGGATCTATCAAGCATAAATAAAAAAAGCCGCTGAGCATGAGCTGAGCGGCTTTTTTTGGAACGAAGATCGAATTACTTGATCTTGGTTTCTTTGAACATGACGTGCTTGCGTGCTTTAGGATCGAACTTCATGATCTCCATTTTAGCAGGCGTGGTGCGCTTGTTCTTGGTAGTGGTGTAGAAGAAACCCGTACCTGCGGTCGATTCCAGTTTGATTTTGTCGCGGCCAGTTTTTGCCATGGTAGCTCCTAATTAGACTTTTTCGCCACGGGCGCGCATGTCGACCAGTACGGCATCGATGCCGACTTTGTCGATGACGCGCAGACCAGCGTTGGACAGGCGCAGGGAGACCCAGCGGTTTTCAGATTCAACAAAAATACGACGGTTCTGCAGGTTAGGCAGGAAACGACGTTTGGTTTTGTTGTTTGCATGGGAAACATTGTTGCCGACCATCGGCTTCTTCCCAGTGACTTGGCAAACACGTGCCATAACGCACTCCTTAAAAGACATTCCACAATTGGAAAAACGAGAGTATATCCAAAAAACTCAGCTTTTTCAATGACTTGTGAAAAACAACTGTGTCTTGAATATCTAAAAAAATTTAACAATCGTGGATTCGAGGTGTTTCTCCTCTGTAAACCCTTGAGCGCACAGGGGTAAACTCATAGCTGGCCATGCTCGGCGAACGAATGCACCTGATGCCCGGCCACCACAAAATGGTCGAGGATGCGGATATCGACCAGCGCCAAGGCCTGCACCAGCGCCCGCGTCAGTAGCAGGTCGGACTCGCTGGGATCGGTGGTGCCGGACGGGTGGTTGTGGGCCAGCATGACGCTGGCGGCGTTGCGCGCCAGCGCTTCCTTGACCACCTCGCGCGGATAGACGCTGGTATGGGTCAACGTGCCGCGAAACATTTCCTTCGCCTCGATCAGACGGTTCTTCACATCGAGGAACAGCACGTGGAAGGATTCGAACGACTTGCCGGCGAAGGTCAAGCGCAGGTACTCCTTCACCGCCTTCGGCGAGCCCAGCGTGGCGCCCACCCTCATTTCCTCCATGATGGCGCGGCGCGCCAACTCCATCACCGCCTGCAACTGGGCGAATTTGGCCGGGCCAAGTCCATGGATCGCGGAGAATTCAGCGAGCGTCGCGCAGAACAATCCCTGCAGCGATCCAAAATTATTGACCAAGTCCTGCCCCAGCGTCACCGCATCCTTGCCGCGTACCCCAACCCGTAGAAATACCGCCAGCAGCTCCGCGTCCGACAAGGCGGACGCGCCTTCACGTATCAGGCGTTCGCGCGGGCGTTTTTCCAGTGGCCAATTCCTGATAGGCATGATCTCTCCAACCATCGGCAATCGGTTGATTATCACCCTGCTTTTTACGCAGGTACTGATATCGGATATCGAAGGCCGGATAAATATTTGCCGGCTTTTTGCGAAAAGTCAGATGGCTATAAAAAATACAACATTATTAATTTAGTTCGTCTTTATGGACATAATTTATGGGAGCATCGGTTCAAGCGCGGTGCCAGGCCGCGTTCGGGTCTTGCGATCACGTCGGATGATCGCCAGGCTGACGCTCCCTTCCGATCACTTGAACGACGTTTTGACGTTGTATGGAGGAATTATGCTGCGGCTGTCTATCGTTACTATTTTGCTGGTGATGTCGGCGGGATGCGCCTCAACAACAGGCACATTTTTCAACCGACCTGTAGTGGAGGATAAAGTGGGGGAGGTCATGCACACGGTCTCCTTGTCGGCCGATCGGCGCACCGTCATCGTCGCCGCCAGGGCGTCGGAAACGCCGAAGTTCTGCGCCGAGCCGCCGCCGGACACCGCGACCGCGTTGAAGACGGACCTGGACTCCACCTTCAAAAAAACCGGGGTTGAGCTTGGAATAAAAGACAAGTTTGACACCTCGGTCACCGTCTTGTCCGCGAGAAATGCCCCGTTGGACGCATTTCGTACCGGCATGTTCGCGTTGTGCCAGTTTTACTTGAATGGTGCGATCACCGCTGAACAAGTGCCGGTGCTGTTCTCGCAACTGCTGGACGTTTATCAAAAGACGCAGAATCTCGTCACCGAGATACCCAAGCCGAAGGACGCCACGGCAAGCACGTCAAGCCCGAGTGGTGCAATGGCCGCGACCGCGTTGAGCACACGCAACGCGGAGCGCTAGTCTTGCATAGTCGCGGCGGCCCGGGGAAGCGAGCATATTCCCCGTCGCGCCGCCATGGACCCCGCGGTGAACCAAATTGGTGCGTCTGCCATGGATCGTCACCGATATCGCCGGTTATTCGACACGGCCGGCGGGCGTTGGCGGCAAGGTGGCTTACAATATAGCCTTTGCCAGCTTACCGAGTCCCCAGTCATGTCCAACGCGCAACCCGTCGTCACCCCATCGGCCTATCTCACTCTGCATTATCGTCTCGCTTCGTTGGAGGGCACTGATATCGTGTCAACCTTCGGCGGAAATCCCGCCACGCTGATGCTGGGCCAGGGCCAGTTGGCGCCGGTGCTGGAGGAATTGCTGCTGGGCCTGGAGGAAGGCACGCACAAGACCTTCGAACTGGCGCCGGGCGTCGGCTTCGGCCCGCGCAATCCGGAGCTGGTGCGCGAAGTCAGCCGCGCCACGCTGGACGAGAACTCGGTGCCGGGCGCCGACTATAAAGTAGGCGATCTGGTCGACTTCGCCGCGCCGGGCGGCGGCCGCTTCGCCGGCATCCTGCGCGAGTTGGGCGAGGTCAACTGCTTGTTCGACTTCAACCATCC
>Ga0247815_10003399_pt1 | contig 11459 bp, 8 predicted proteins | sample UWRJL194509B1_FD_181014 | JGI IMG/M metagenome (GOLD analysis project Ga0247815, IMG submission 181014) | Plant litter microbial communities from Arlington Agricultural Research Station in Wisconsin, United States - UWRJ-L194-509B-1 | ecosystem: Environmental > Terrestrial > Plant litter >... | reverse complement strand
CAGCATATTGGAGCAACGTCGACAGGAACTGATCGAAAAAGAAAAACTGGAGACGGAACTTAAATTTTTAAAACATCAGTTTAACCCACATTTTTTATTTAATAGCATCAATTCTATATTTATCCTGATCCGTAGAAATCCAGATTTAGCTTCCTCGGCCCTGGCTAAGTTTTCTGACTTGTTGAGACACCAGTTATACGACTGTAACGATCAGCAGATAGCCTTGAGTAAGGAAATAGGTTATCTCCAAAACTTTATCGAGTTGGAAAAGCTGCGCCAAACCCATAAACTGCGAGTAACTTTCGTGGCCAATGATTTTTACGCTGACTATTTAGGAATAGCGCCTTTTGTCCTGATGACGTTTGTAGAAAATGCATTTAAGCATGTTTCAAGAGATCCGGAGATTCCGGCTTTTATTGATATCAGCATTTCCCTTGATCAGCAGTTGCTTGATCTGAGGGTAAGCAATACAATAGGAGACGGTTTAAGCACTGAAATTGGCGGTATTGGATTAATAAATGTGCAGCGAAGATTAGAACTGGTTTATCCCGGACAACATCTGCTTACCGTTACCCGTACCAAAGTATTATATTCAGTTAGTTTACAATTGGCCTTGAAAGAACTGGCCTTATCGCCCGTGCCTGAAATAATTTATTAAAAAATGATCAATTGTGTAATTGTAGATGATGAACCCCTTGCAAGAGCAGGACTGACCGATTTTGTACAAGATGTGGACTTTCTTGAATTGAATGACACCTGTGAAAACCCGCTTCAGCTAATTAAGCTACTGGAAACACGACATGTTGACCTGATTTTTCTGGATATCCAGATGCCAAAAATGAGTGGACTGGATTTTTTACGGATTACCAAAAAGCCTCCGATGGTGATACTTACTACTGCCTACCCTAATTTCGCACTGGAAGGTTTTCAATTGAACGTACTGGATTATCTGCTGAAACCTATCACGTTTGACAGATTTTTGATGTCGGCTACCAAGGCAAGGGACTACCAGCGTTTTCTGAATTTTTCTGCCGATGGAAAGAAAGAACGACCTGCACAGGTGGAAGATTACTTTTTTATCCGCTGCGGCAATAAATATGAAAAGATATTTTTTGATGACGTGTTATACCTTGAAAGCATGCAGAATTATGTGAATATTATCACAATAAAAGGAAAGTATACTACATTGACCAATCTTAAGCTCCTTGAATTAAACTTTAACGGCAACCTGTTTATGCGGGTACATAAATCATATATGGTTTCTTTAAGACGGATCGAAAGCATAGAAGGTAATGAGATATTTATTCAGTCTTTTCGCATTCCATTAAGCAGAAGTTATCGGGATCATGTTCTGGCTGTAGCGGTTAACAATAAGCTGATTGATAAAAGGTAGATCCAGATATCTGGACCTACCACCAGGTCAACGTCTTTAGGTTGTTTTATATATGCCATAATTTACAATTTAAAGATTGTTATATTAAAAATAGTGCCTTATGGAATATAAAGACTTGACCTTTGATCCCATCAACTTTACTCCTTATTCATCCTCACAATACGAGGAAAGAACTTGCCTTCAATATTAACCAGATCACTTTGAGCAGCAATTACTGTTTCGATATCCTTATACGCTGAAGGATTTTCTTCCACCGTGCCACCCAATAAGGTAACGCCCGCATTTGCCAGCATCTTCTTCATGGCTGATACCGTCATGTTATCTTTAGCCTTCTGCCGGCTCATGGCACGACCAGCGCCATGTGATGCAGAGTACAAAGCGTCACCAGAACCTTTACCTGTTACAAGATATGCCGGCGCGGTCATGCTTCCTGGAATAATGCCCAATTCACCTTTGTGGGCTGGTGTTGCACCCTTACGGTGAATAATTACCTCCCTGCCATCTGCTAATTGATCTTTCCAGGCAAAGTTGTGATGGTTCTCCACTACATGCAGTGCCTTTAAGCCCAGGGCGTTTAACAGGTTTGCATGAATACGTTCATGGCAAGCCTGGGCATAATCCCCAGCCAGGGTCATGGTAAGCCAGTATTCCTGACCTGCCTCGCTATTCATATCCAACCAGGCCAATTGCTGGGCGTGCCGCGGCAGATTACAGGTATTCATGGCAATCTGCGTATAATGCCTCGCTATGGCAGACCCTAATCCACGGCTGCCTGAATGCGTTAACAATGCTGTATACTTCTTTGGAGGCAAACCTAACGAGTTATCTTGTAACAGTTCGATCTCGCCAAATTCAACAAAGTGGTTACCGTTGCCAGATGTACCTAATTGTCTTACCGCTTTACCGCGCAAAGGTTTTAGAAATGGAATCTCGTTAAACAAAGGACTATCTAAAATCTCGTGTTCCTGCCTGTTTTCCAAGCCGCCTTCCATACCAAAATGTGTATGGCTTTTTAACGCCTGTTTGATCTGGTATTCAAACCTGCTCAAATAACTCTCGCTCTCATCAATTATTGAGAGTGCCATCCTGCAGCCGATATCCATCCCTACCGCATAAGGGATTACAGCATTATCTGTTGCTAACACGCCGCCAATTGGCAAGCCAAAACCCATGTGTGCATCAGGCATCAGTGCGCCCTGGACACTTACAGGCAAAAGGCTGGCCAGTTCCATTTGTTTTTTAGCCGACGCCTCTATGCCTTTGCCGCCATAGGTTTTGCAGAACACAGGCTCATCACGCAGCTCAAATGTTTTAAACAAACGCGCTTTCGTTTTGCCAATTATTTTTTCGGCTATTTTACTCGTCAATTCGTTACCCAGAAACGCCTCAGGGTTATTTTTAATATTTACTAATAGATCAAGCAACTGCGGCGCAGTGTAATGCTTGAAATTTTTTGAGACTATACCAATGACTAGACTTCGCAGCTGATCATTATGATAACCTATTTTACTTAAATCTTTTGTTCTTAAATTTCCCATTTGGGTTATATATCTAAATCCAGCTAAGCCTGTTTTCGGCTACACCTGGGGATTTTATTAAATTTGTTAAAGTATTTTTCTGAATGATTTCAGAGGACAGTTCTTCCTGAAATAAGGATAAACCCTTTTAAGCGCTCTGAAAAATCAAAAAGCAATTGAGGCAAGGCAAAATAAGCGCAGGCCGCCTAAGCAACCGTTTTATTTATTAATAAATTACAGGATTTGCCTGCCTGATTAGGCAATGAGCGAAAGGGGCGATATGTAGATATATGCTGTCATGATTCCTTAAAATTAAGAGGTAACTAATTAGGAACTAGCGCAAAGATATCAAATAATCGTAGCTATCCAAATCCTTTCTGCCAGTATTGCCATGCGATTTCTCTGACCAGTCTTGCAAACCCCTTTACATTTCATACTCTTAATTAGTGTAATATATGCTGTACTCAAACATTTGAAGAATTTCTCAGTTATACTGGAGTTCCACTAATTAACGCTAACCGAATTGAACGCAGAACAACCAAACATTGTAGAAAAGGGATTTAACGTCTCGAAATTATTGTTGATCCTTGGCCTGAGCGTGCTTTTAGCTGGCGAGGCCTATTTTGGTTATCGGCTACACACGCTTTCTGATCAGCAGGAAGTAATCAAAGAAGATTATTCAAATGTTAATAATATCACTTTCGGCCTGTTTTCGGTAGACCAGTGGCATGATAAGGTAGCCGGTATTATCAACCACCAGGTCCGTCATTTCACAATGACTAAAAAACAAAAAAAGGCACTTCAACTCGAAGTTGAACAAATCATTCTTGCCCTTATCAACAAAGCGGAAGCGCTGGTAAACAAACCGCAAAAGTCGGTTGGCGGGAAGCTGAAACGTTTTGCTGTTAAAACCTTTGTGAACACCGATAAAATCAAGGCCCAGGTACCTTCTTTTGCAAAAAACATAATTGCCAGGGTTGATAATCCGGCAAATAAAAAGCAGCTGAGTACCATGGCGATGGGCAAATTCACTGCTGTGGAACAAAGCGGTTATATTGATAGTACTGTCACCGCAAATCAGGCCGTGATCAATAAAATGTATTCGAAGTACCGCGTTTCTTCAAGAGAGGGATTGAATAACAAACTTACCGCATCACTGGAAGACATAAGAAAGACCACATATAACTATTCATTTGGTATGCTGGGCTGTATTGTTGTGGTATTATCGTTGTGGTGGATATTACGTAAACGGGTAGAATTACAGGCCACCCTTTTTATCATGTCATTATTATTTGCATTTATGCTCCTTGCTGTTGGTTTAACGGCATCGATGATTGAAGTTGATGCCCGTATCAAATCGCTCGACTTTGTATTATTGGGCGAACATGTGGTTTTTGACAATCAGGTATTATTCTTTCAAAGTAAAAGTATACTCGATGTTGTGCATGTTTTGGTGAAACAACCGGCTATCGACTCTATTCTTGTCGGTATTTTAATCCTCGTGTTCAGTATCCTTTTCCCAATCATGAAATTAAGCTCCACCGGTATCCATTTGCTCAGCAAAAAGAAAATTGCGGAAAATAAATTCATTAAATATTTCGCATTTCAATCTGGAAAATGGAGTATGGCAGATGTAATTGTGATTGCGATATTAATGACTTACATAGGCCTGAATGGTTTATTGGAAAGCCAATTGTCCAGTCTGAATATCAACAGCGATTCATTAAGCATTATTACAACAAACAATACGGCTTTGCAACCGGGGTTTATCATATTTATCAGCTTTGTTTTGTATGGGCTTATTTTATCAACAATACTGAAGTCTATCACACCACATAACACGCATTAGATTTTTTAATTAAAGTTCAAACTACAATCTAATAATCAAAACCTTGACAACTCAGCAAACCACCCGACCGGCAACAAAATTTGGCTTGCCAAATATTATACTCATTCTTGGATTAAGTATCCTGCTTTGCGGCGAGGCATACTTTGGCTACCAGCTACATGAGCTTTCCCTACAACAGGAACAGCTCAAAGAAGATTATAGCATGTCTAACAATATCACATTCGGACTCTTCTCTGTTGATCAGTGGCGCGACAAGATATCTGCAGTAATTCACCGGGAAGTACGGGATTATAAGATGACGGCAGCACAGAAGAAGGCTCTGCGTAATGAAGTTGAGGACCAGCTAAACGGGCTCGTTAATAAAGCTGTTGCTGAGATTAACAAGCCACAAAAAACAATTGGCGGAAAGCTCAAAAAATTCGCCTTTAATAGTTTTGTGGATGCTGAAGATATAAAGGCACAGGTACCTTCTTTTGCAAGCACGATCATCAATAAAGTGAATAGCCCTGCCAGTACAACAAGACTGAAGAACATTGCTACCAGCAAAATAAAACAGCTGGCTAGTGAGACGTATGACAGTACTAGCGTTGCCAGTGCCCAGGTTACGAAATACATGTACAATAAATACCATGTAGCAGATCAAAAAACATTGAACAAACAACTGAATTCACGACTGAACTCTATTCGCATTGTAACTTATAACTATGCTTATGCCATGTTGGGATGTGCTGTGCTGGCACTTGCGTTGTGGTGGTTATTGCGTAAACAGGAACATTTGCAAAAAACCTTGTTTGTAATGGCCCTGTTATTTGTACTTGTACTTTTGGCGATTGGAATTACTGCATCTGTAATAGAAGTTGATGCACGGATAGGATCGCTTAATTTCATGCTGATGGGGGAAAAAATTGTTTTTGAAAATCAGGTGCTATTTTTCCAGAGTAAAAGTATACTCGGCATAGTGAAGGTATTAATTAATCAGCCGAAGCCCGATGCGGTTGTTGTAGGCGTATTGATACTATTATTCATCATCATTCTGCCCCTTCTGAGAATTATTGCCAAAGGTCTTCACATTTTAACCAGGGATCCGGTAGCCGAAAATAAAGTGGTAAGATACCTGACCTTCGAGACCGGCAAGTGGGATATGTCTGATGTAATGGTTGTAGGTATTATGATGACCTATATTGGCTTAAACGGTATATTAAAAAGTCAGCTCTCCAATTTGGATATACATAATGATTTTCTAAATACCACAACGGTGAATTATACATCGCTGCAACCCGGATTCATCATCTTTGTAGGTTACGTAGTTTTTGAAGAAATCCTCTCGTTTATTCTGAAGAGGATTACACCTCCAGAGGAAGCAGGTCCTCAGCCCTCTGGTCTGGCATAGGTTGAAAATGTTTTAGGTGAATCCTTGAAATAATTGCTATATACGCATTATTTCAAGGATTCACCTAAAACTGGTTTAAAAGCGCCGAATTAAAGCGCAATATTTTCGATTGCTTTGTCCAGGGCTGTAGCCTGCATGTCAGGTATAGACACACCTTCTACCCTTAAAACAGTCACATCAGTCATTCCTAAAAAGCCTAAAACAGCTTTTAAATAAGGTGCTGTAAAATCAAACGCGGTCATCGGACCTTCAGAATAAATTCCTCCTGAAGAAATTGCCAGATAAACCTTTTTGTTTTTGATTAATCCTTCTGGACCTTGTGCAGAATAAGAAAAGGTTACGTTTGCACGCGCAATATGATCAATCCATGCTTTAAGTGTAGAATGGATATTAAAATTATACACTGGTGCACCGATAACAATAACATCGGCATCATGAATTTCAGCAATTGCTGTATCAGAGTGTTTCACAGCTTCTGCCAATTCTGGTGACCTGCTTTCTGCCGGAGTAAAGAAAGAGTTTAAATGTACTTCTTCCAGATGGGGAAATGCAGTTTTTGTAAGGTCGTGGATTTTTACACTGCTGTCTGGATTTTCAAGTTTCAACTTTTCGACAATTGCGTTTCCCAGTTTAATACTGAATGAAGCCTCGCCGCGCGGGCTGGAAATGATATGTAATATGTTCATCTTTTTTATTATTTTGATATGTCCGACAAACTTATGTACATTTGATATGAAAAGGATACTACTATCCTAAAGGATAGCGGTATCCTTTGGGATAGTCACGTAAATCATTAATCATATGTTTAATCGCCCGGATCACTCTCCAGAAGCTTGCCTTGCAAGTATAAACGCCATGAAGGATGCCCTTTATGTGCTAAATGGCAAATGGAAACTTCCTTTAATTGTCGCGTTGTCTAACGGCCCTAAAAGGTTTAATGACATTCAGCGTGCTTTAGGAGACATTACCCCAAAAGTACTTTCAAAAGAATTGAGGGAACTTGAACTGAACGAGTTTGTTGCACGTAAAGTGTTCAGTACTTTTCCGGTTACGGTAACCTATGAACTTACACCGTACAGTGACACTCTGGGTCCAATTATTGAAGCATTAAGCACCTGGGGCGCGAAGCACAGGCAGCGGATTGTGGAAAGCAGAAAACAGGAACCTGTTTTAAATCTTCTAGGTAGCTGATAATTGCGCCCCTCCGCCTGACTGCGGATTTTTATGGCAGTCTAAACTGGAGGGGAACAACGCTTAGTTTTCCTCAGGTGCTATGTCTGGAGGTAGTAATTTATACATCACCGGGGTTACAAGTCGAGACAAGAGCGTAGAACTGATTAGTCCGCCGATCAATACCAGCGCCAAAGGAGAATACAACTGACTGTATTCAATCACCAACGGAATCAGGCCACCTATCGCCGTTAGCGAGGTGAGCAAAATTGGCACGAAGCGAATCTCCCCTGCTTCGATAACAGCTTCTTCAATGCCTCTGCCCTGGGCCCGCAATTGATTGGTAAAGTCCACAACGAGCAGGGAATTCTTAACCTCGATACCAACCAATGCAATAAAGCCAATGGTAGCGGTGAAGGATAAAGTTTCGCCGGCCAGATACAACATGATTAAGCCTCCTACGATTCCTAAAGGGATTACCGACAGTACAATGAGGATACTTTTAAAGGTTTTAAATTCGAGAATCAGCACGCCCAGAAATCCGAAGACGGTTACAATCAGTATCACCCCGAGATTTCCAAAACTTTCATCTTTGCTTTCTTTTTCGCCCGCTACTTTAAATGTAAAGCCTTTAGGAAACTTATACTGATTGAGCTGCGCAGTAATTTGCTCATCCAATTGGGCCACATTGTAACCCGGCTTAACAAACGCAGATACGGTAACATACCTATCCTTATCATAGTGCCTGATCTGGTTAGGCAAACTTTCGAAACCTATTGAAGCCACATTTTTGATCGGTATGTTTACTCCTGTTCCTGAAGGTACATAAAGCCGGTCGAACATACTCAAATCCTGGTTACTGCCATTTTTAGGAATGGAAACATTGATATTATAATTATCTGCTTTTCCTTCATCCTCGCGATATGTTGCCACATTCAGACCTACAGATCCCAGCCTTACAGTCCTGTCGATATCACCCGAAGCCACACCCAGTACTCCTGCTTTTTCTTTGTTGATACTAACTTTTAGGTCGACCGGCTTTACCAGTAATGGGTTGTTCACATAAATGGTACCATCTACTTTACTAATCAATGCGGCTACTTTAAAGGCTGTTTCACGTAAAGCCCCAAGGTCGTCTGAATAAATGCGGTAAGCAAGAGGTGCCTCCACAGGGGCGCCCTGTTCAAAGTCTTTCACCTTAATCACCGCACCGGGATATCCAGCCAGCTGTTTACGTAATTTCTCTATCACGTCAACTTTTTCTGTGGTCTCCAGGCCTTCTACCTGTACAAAGATCTCTGCAAAGTTCTCGCTTTCATTGTGAGGCACAACATTATAATAAATCCGTGGATTTCCTTTTCCTACGTTGCTGGCAAAAGAACTGATTTCGGGTACTTGCTTCAGTTTGGATTCCACGTAGCGGGTCACCTTGTCTGTTACGTGTATATTGGTTCCCTCGGGCGTTTCAATCTGCACGAGGAACATTGGCTTTTCTGATTTGGGGAACAGGCTGCTGCCTATGACAGGCACCAGCATCAAAGAGCCAATGAAAATTGCACCAATAACTGCCAGCGTTGTTAAAGGACGCGCCAGCGCTATGGTAAGCACCTTTCCATAGGTAGTGTGGATACCCTTTTTGAGCATTCTCAGCAAAAAGTTACCTTCTTCGCTTTCATGGGGTTTAAGGATCATACTGGCCAGAAAAGGTACAACCGTAAGCGATACAAGCATAGAGGCAAGGATGGTGGTTATAACCGACATAGGTAAACTGCGGATAAATTGTCCCGCAGCTTCAGGCAGAAATACGATTGGCATAAATGCGAAAATTAACAATACGGTACAACCTACTACAGCAATCCCGATTTGTGAAGTTGCCTTAATGGCAGCATCTACTTTTCCATAGCCCATCCGCAGGTATCGTTCTATATTTTCGACCACCACAATACTGTCGTCAACAAGGATACCAAGTGCTACAATCATGCCTACAATACTCAGCTGGTTCATATTATATCCGAGTAAGTTCATCAGCGTTAAGCCGATGGCCAGCGAAAGCGGAATGGAAATCATGACCACAACAGAAGCACGTGTGCCCAGTGGCAGTAAGGTAACCAGTACCAGCAGGATAGCAATACCAAAATCCCTCGCGAAATGTGACAATCTGATATCCACACTTTTTGCCTGGTCGAACACTTTTACCAGGTCAATACTGGCTGGCAGTTCTTTTTTAAAGGCATCAGTTACCTGGAGTACCTTATCCTGCACATCAATAATGTTCTCCTTATCTTTCAAACAGGCACTGACAAATGCCGACCTGTAACCGTTTAACCGGGTAATATGTGTCTCGTCTTCATAACCTAAAGTAACATCGGCGACATCCTTAAGGTAAACTACCTTTCCTTCAGAAGTGTAAATTACGGTATTTTTTACTTCATCCAGTGTGCTGTAATTACCGCTGGTTTTAATGTTGAGCTTCCGGTTGGCCATGGTAATACTGCCGCCGGGAATGTTCACATTTTCGCTTTGCAGGGCAGCGATAACGGTTTGCTGTGTGAGCTTTTCCTGCGCTATCTTTTGCAGGTTAAGCTTAATATTTACCTGGCGTTCAGTAACGCCTTCATAATCTATTTTTTTGAGGGCCTGTATTTTTTCAAGCCGTTCTTTGAGTTCCTTTGCATATTTCTTCATCGTCGCCGAGGAGGCATTTTCGCTCACCAGTGCGAATTGATATATACTTACATCCGAAGGGATCTGTTTGTCTATCCTGATGTCGGTAATGTCTGAAGGCAGCTCGCCACGTAAACTATTGATCTCCCTCACTACCTCCTGGTACTTATCATCCGGATTGGAGCTGAATTTGTACTGTATCTGCATCACCGCCAGCCCGTTGCTGATATCGGTAATTACATGTTTGATGTTATCGAGGTCGTGGATCTTTTTTTCCATCGGTTCGACTACCAGTTGTTCCATATCCTTCGGATTGGTGCCAGGGTACACCACCACAACCGTGAAGTTGGGGGCATAGGTTTCCGGATCTTCACTTCTCGGCATGGTAAACATTGAATAAATGCCCAGCGCCAGTACTGCTACAAATACGATCAGGGTAAACTGATAATTTTTTACTGCGAATTCAGGTAATTTCATGATCAGTATTATTTAATAACTTTAATAGTTGAACCATCTGCGAGATAAGCAGAGCCTTCCCTGATTACACGGTCGTTGACCTGGATGCCTGAAGAGAGAAAAACCTTATCGCCTTTGAGATAAGCCACCCTGACTTTCTTTTTCAAGGCTTTTGTACCTAAGGCTACAAACACATATGCACTATCATTTTCACCTTCTACCAACGCATCCATTGGAACCGACAACAGATCGGTCTTCCCTGGCGGGTAAATTTTCACCTTTGCAAAAAGTCCTGAAATAAGTTTCACATTTTCAGGATTGAACCTGATTTCTACCTGGTACAAGCCTGAGTTCCTGTCGCTGCCCTGGGCAAGGGCTTTTACCTTTCCAGTAAAAGTTTGCGGATAGGCGTCAAAATTGATTTCCGCATTTTCGCCCCCACTGATCCTTGCCCGGTCTTTATCTGTGATGCCACATTTGATTACCCAGTCTTTACTGGCGATGCTGCTAATGAACAATACAGGTGTGCCACCGGCAATTTGTTCGCCTTCATTGGCCAGTTTTTTTAACACGACCCCATTTGCATTGGCAACAACGGTAGACTGACCGGTATTGTACCTTGCAATATCCAATTGTTTTTTTGCTATGCTGAGAGCGGTTTGCATATGTTCATATTGTTCTCTAGTACTCACGCTGTCTCTATAGAGGTTTGCGGTACGTTGTGCATCCCTTTTTGCTTTATTGAAATTTTCCAGCGCCTGGCTCAGCTGGGCATTAATTTCTGTCATATTGAGCTGTGCCAGTACCTGGCCTTTATGTACATGGTCGCCTTCTTTCACCAGAATATTGTTGATTATGCCACCAGTTTTGAATGAAAGGTTGCTTTGCTGTTCTGAAGAAAGCAGGCCTGAGGTTTCGAGGGGCTCATTTTCCTGAAGCGATATGGCAGAAATCAGTTTTACAGGAATGGCACTGTCCGTTTTTTCTACAGGCGCTGCATGACGGCAACCGGCGATCGCT
>Ga0247815_10003398_pt1 | contig 11461 bp, 9 predicted proteins | sample UWRJL194509B1_FD_181014 | JGI IMG/M metagenome (GOLD analysis project Ga0247815, IMG submission 181014) | Plant litter microbial communities from Arlington Agricultural Research Station in Wisconsin, United States - UWRJ-L194-509B-1 | ecosystem: Environmental > Terrestrial > Plant litter >... | reverse complement strand
CTAAAGGAAAAGGTAAACTGACATTGACATTCACTCCTGAAGATGGTAGTGAAGTACAGTCTTTTGACGTATACAATTTCCAGGGTGACGGTGTTGCTTTGGCAATGTACAATACTGACGAAAGTATCCGTGGATTTGCACATGCTTGTTTCAATCAGGCATTGATCAAAAAATGGCCTTTATATTTGTCTACAAAAAATACCATCCTTAAAAAATACGATGGACGTTTCAAAGATATCTTCCAGGAGATCTATGAAAATGATTTCCTAGCTAAATTCAAAGAAGCAGGTATTACTTATGAGCACCGTCTGATTGATGATATGGTTGCTTCCGCATTGAAATGGAACGGTAACTTTGTATGGGCTTGTAAAAACTATGATGGAGACGTTCAATCTGATACAGTAGCTCAAGGTTTCGGATCATTAGGTCTGATGACTTCTGTACTGGTTACACCAGATGGAAAAACTATGGAAGCTGAAGCTGCACATGGTACAGTTACCCGTCACTACCGTGATCACCAGGCTGGAAAACCAACTTCTACAAACCCAATTGCATCTATTTTTGCATGGACCAGAGGTTTGGAATTCCGTGGAGTACTGGATGGTAATCAGGAACTGATCAACTTCTGTCATGCATTGGAGCAGGTTTGTATCGAAACTGTAGAAAGTGGAAAAATGACTAAAGATTTAGCTGTTTGTATCCATGGAAATAAAGTAGAGCATGGTACGCACTACTTATATACTGAAGAATTCCTGGCTGCAATTGATGAAAACCTTCAATCTAAATTGGGTTAATCAATTAGTCATCCTTATATAATACCTAAAGGGCCGCTTCATAGAGATATGGAGCGGCCCTTTACTTTGTGCCGGGTGCCACATCTGGTTGCCTGCTGCAATTTTTCACCAGGTTTTCGAAAACAACCCATTCATTCACTTGTTAAACAATCTATTAATAACTACACTATGAATAAAAACTTCCTCTTTTTTGCTGCTGTACCGCTTTTTTTAGCCTGTAACGGACAGACAAAAGAATCTACAGCAAATGCTGACAGTACAGCAATCGATACTGGAAAAAAACAAGCGTTAAACCTTCCTGCGCCTGATGAAAAGGCTGCAAAAACAAACTTTAGCAAAGTGATAGGCTGGCCTGCTGGCAAAACACCTGTAGCGCCTGAAGGATTTACAGTGACTAAGTTTGCTGGTGAAATGAAAAGCCCGAGGAATATTTATATCGCTCCGAATGGTGATATCCTGGTAGTACTTTCTAATTCCGAGCGTAATACTAAAGAAAAGATTGCCAATGCGCTAAGTGGAAAAGACAAAGCTGAAGTGAGCGGGTCAAGTGCCAATACAGTACTATTGTTCCGCGACAGCAATAAAGATGGTAAATTTGAATTGAAGACTACATTTTTATCTGGGCTTGACCAGCCATATGGTGCATTGATTATTGGCGACAGCTTTTATGTAGCCAATACAGATGGACTATACAAATACCCTTACCACACTGGCGACACAAAGATTACCGGTAAAGGCCAGAAAATAGTAGATCTTCCTGCCGGCGGATACAATAACCACTGGACAAGAAACCTGATTGCAAATAAAGACAACTCCAAGATTTATATTACTGTAGGTTCTGGCAGTAACGTTGGAGAAAACGGAATGGAAAATGAGCTGCGAAGGGCAAATATCCTGGAAGTGAACCCAGACGGGACAGGAGAAAAAATATATGCTGCAGGCTTGAGAAATCCGGTTGGAGTGGCATGGGCCCCAGGTACAAACGTATTATGGACAGCAGTAAATGAACGCGACGGTTTGGGCGACGATCTGGTTCCAGACTATATTACCAGTGTGAAACCAGGCGCATTTTATGGATGGCCTTACTCCTATTATGGCCAAAATGTAGATCCACGAATGAAAGGTCAGCACCCAGAACTGGTAAAGGCGGCTGTTGTTCCAGATTTAGCTGTTGGATCACACACAGCTTCTTTAGGCCTTGCTTTTTATACAGGAACTAAATTTGCTGACAAGTACCAGGGTGGCGCTTTTATAGGTCAACATGGTTCATGGAACAGGTCTGAACTGGCTGGCTACAAAGTTGCCTTTGTACCTTTTAAAAACGGAAAACCGGGAGAGCTTGAAGATTTTCTTACTGGCTTTATAGCTGATAAAACCAAAAGTGAAGTTTATGGTCGCCCGGTAGGTGTGGCGGTAGCAAACGATGGGGCATTATTGGTAGCAGACGATGTTAGCGGTATCATCTGGAGGGTTGCAGCCAAATAATGAAGAGAATTTTAACACTGTTTTGCCTTATCTCTTCATTAACAGCATTAGGTCAGATTAGACCCGATACTGCCACAAAGTTAAAAGAAGTAACCATACGTCCCTATTTCTCGCTGCAACCTTTAATGAGGTCGACAGGTGCGGTAGGCACTTTGGATGCAGGAACCATTGAGCTTCAGTCAGGAAGTTCATTGGTTCCTGCAATCAACACCATTCCGGGTGCCCGCATGGAAGAACGGTCGCCGGGTAGCTACAGGCTTTCCCTGAGAGGTAGCTTACTGCGCTCGCCATTTGGGATTAGAAATGTAAAGATCTATTTTGATGATCTTCCACTCACCGATGCTGGCGGTAACAGTTATCTTAACGCCCTGGACATCGCAGCTGCTGGAAATATCACCATTCTAAAAGGGCCTCAGAGCAGTGTTTACGGCGCAAATTCTGGAGGAGTAGTACTGATCCAGCCTCAAACGCTTACATCAGACAGCACAAAGATAAACCTGAATCTTTTGGGCGGATCTTTTGGCTTATTCCGCGAAAATATCAATCTGGGCAAACAATGGAAAGATTACCAGCTCAATATTACACAGTCGTACCAGAGAAGTGATGGTTATCGCGACCACAGTAAAATGGAGCGGAAGTACATCCAGATCAACCAGAAATGGGACTATGATAAATCTGCCAGCCTCAGGGCAATGATATTTTATTCAGATTTGTATTATCAGACCCCGGGAGGTTTAAATGCAACGTTATATGCTCAGGACCCTAAACTATCAAGGCCAGCTGCTGGAGCTATCAGAAGTGCAATTGACCAGCAGGCAGGAATCTACAGCAAAACTGTTTTTGGAGGGGTAACCAATGATTGGCAGATTAGTCCTGACTTTAAACATGTTGTTTCCGTTTTCAGTTCCTATACTGATTTAAAAAATCCGTTTATCACCAACTATGAGCATAGAAAAGAGTTTACAATAGGTCTTCGTACTTATGTTGAATACGAAAAGAAAACTGAAGATATCAATTGGAAATTTAACGTGGGACTGGAAAGCGGAACCACTTCAACTGATGCAGTCAACTCTGATAATAACTATGGCACTCCCGCGGCCTTACAGGCTTCTGATAAGTTAAGGGCAGCAACAAATTTTGGCTTCGCCAATTTGACGATGGATATTTCCAGAAAGCTTTTATTGGAGCTGTCAGCGAGCGGAAACCTGTATAAATATCATTACGAAAGCAGTTACCCTGTTGTTATTGCCGAGCAAAAGAAGAGATTTGACTTGCAATTTATGCCACGGGCCGCTCTTTCCTATGTGTTGGACAAGGCCGTAACTTTACGTGGATCAGTGAGCAGAGGATATTCTCCACCTACTCTCGCCGAAATCAGGGCATCAGACAATGTGATCAATGTAAATCTCCAGCCGGAAAAAGGATGGAATTATGAAACCGGAGTCCGTTACCAAACCAGCGATAAACGTATAGCGTTAGACCTTACGGGCTTTTATTATCATTTAAAGAATGCCATCGTAAGACGTTTGAATGAAAATGATACTGAATATTTTATCAACGCTGGCGGAACTAAACAATGGGGATTAGAAACTTCCTTGTCTGCCTGGATCATTCCGCAAAGTAATGCAAAATTTCTGAGGGGCGTATTATTGACTAATGCTTACACCCTTAGTCATTTCAAATTTGACGACTATGTTAGTGGGAGCACAGACCTCTCAGGCAAAGACCTTACAGGTGTACCAAAAAACGTCGTGATCACAGGCCTGGAACTAATGTTTCCCAAAGGCCTCTACGTTTTTGTGCAACATAATTATACTGCTAAAATCCCTTTAACTGATGCCAATACGGTTTATTCCGCCAGGTACCATTTGGTACAGGGCAAAATAGGTGTCAAAAACGTACGGATCGGAAAAGTGCCTGTAGAGATTTACGCAGGTGCGGACAATATCCTCAACGAGAAATATAGCCTTGGCAACGATTTGAATGCCGCAGGCGGCAGATATTTTAATGCTGCAGCCAGCAGGAATTTTTATGGTGGCCTGTCTGCACATTTTTGAGTTACCGGGAAGCTGGCCTTGGCCGGCCTCCCGATTCCTCCCTCATCAACTGGCCCCATTATAATCAATTGTCTCCTTATAACTGATAGCGGTCTACTACCTCTAATTCATTCACAACTACTTCAATTGAAAATCGCTGATCACCATTTTTATCAGTATAGGTCTGCGTACTCAGCTTGCCTTCAATGCTTACGGCCATTCCTTTTTTAAGTGCACCTTCAACCAGCTGCACTTTCTGGTTCCAAAAAATAAGGTTAAACCATTGTGTTTGATCAACTGCTTCGCCAAGGCTGTTTTTGTAGAATTCATGTACCCCTATACTAAACCTTGCCATCTTTTTCTCACTGGCAAAATTAACAATTACCGGGTCTGCACCAACGTACCCGGTTAACCTTACACTGTTCCTTGCTTTTTCCATAATCTGTTTATACATCCATTATTGGCAACATGCCATAGACAAATATGAAAAGCGTCCAACCCATCAATCGTGTTTTAAACGTTTAAAATCGGATAAATGAATTTATTTTGGATAAATAAATAACTTAGGATTAATTTTAAATGTGTAATAATTAATAATATGGAATTTTGCCTGGACTGCGGAAGTAAACTAATTGGACGACTGGATAAAAAATTTTGCGGCGACCATTGCCGCAGCCACTACAATAATGAATTGAACAGGGACAGGAATGCGGCGCTTAGGGAAATCAACCGCATCCTTCGGGGCAATGCTGGTGTATTGGAGAGATTGACTGCACAGGGTATAAACCAGCTCAGCTATAACATGCTCAAGACAACAGGCTTTAATTTCAACTTTTATACACATCAGGAAGTTTACAACGGGAAAATGTATTTCTGTTGTTATAATTATGGCTACCATTACGTCAATGATGAAGAAATTGTACTGACCGCACTGCCGGTATTATCAAAATGAATATAGCTTCATTAGTCCCAAATGCTAAATATTACGTACGTTTACTTTACATCCTTTAGTATATCTGAGCCATGAGTTTTTTAACCGCAGAATGGAGGAAATTAGCTATAGCCAATTACTCCATTGACAAAAACCTGCTTACCCCATATTTGCCTGTTGGTACAGAATTGGACCTCTGGAACGGCACCTGCTATGTAAGCCTGATAGGTTTCCTCTTCAAAAATACACGCCTTCTGGGCTTTAGTATTCCATTTCATGCTAACTTTGAAGAAGTAAACCTGCGCTTTTATGTAAAATATAAGGATGGTGAAAACTGGAAGAGAGGCGTGGTCTTCATTAAAGAGATTGTGCCAAAATTTGCACTTTCGGTGGTAGCTAATACCATTTACAATGAGAACTATGAAACGATGCCGATGACACACAGTTGGTCGGAAACCGAGGATGAAAGAAAAGTGGAGTACAGCTGGCGCTGCAAAAATATTTGGCAGTCTTTCCAGGTAACGGCCAACAAAAATTTGTCTGAAATAACTACTGGCTCTGAGGCAGAATTTATAACTGAACATTATTGGGGTTATGCGAGATACAATGCCACCAAAACCAATGAATATGAGGTAAGGCACCCAAAATGGGCGCAGTATAAAGTGAAAGACTTTAAAATTACGGTCGACTTTGGTTTGGTTTACGGCGCAACATTTGAATTTCTAAACCGCCAGGAGCCGGTTTCTGTGATGCTGGCCGAAGGCTCTGATATTTCTGTGGAAGGCAAAAAAGTAATACTTGCATAATAAATGATCTCAACAGAAAATCTTTCAGCCCTACCGGACAGTTCACCACTGCAGGCCGCATGCAAGGCGATGTCCCTTCTTGATGCTATATTATGCCAGGACTGGGTTTACCGCTATTATTCTTACAACAGTGAATGGAGTGACGACGAAGAATTCTTCGAAATGCGTAACGGCGAAGGCGATCAGCTATTGATCTTATTCAAAAAAGAAGGCACGGTGATAAACGGCTATTTTGCTGAGGCCACGCAAGCAGACAAAGGGCAGCTTACTGCCCAACTTCCTGAAATATTTCATGAATTCATGTTTGGCGAACCGGTTAATTCTGCTGGCACCACCTTCTGCGTCTGGAAAACACCTGGTATGGAATGGCAGACTGGGATCAATCCATCGGAAGACAATCACTCGGAAGAGCTGTTGAGTCCGCTTGATGGTAAACCCTCAACTTATATCAAATGGGCCACTGAATATTTCAGGGGCAACTACCACAAAGACGGAATTGCCGCGGCAGTTGTAGAAAGCATTTTCAACCACGAAACACTCACCAAAGAGATGGTCTTGCTGCTTGTAGATGAACTTGAAGACTGGGGCCAACTCATTGAGGATCTGATAGAAATTTCATACCCGTATCATATAAATAGCTAAAACGATTTCCATCGCAGTAAATTCATATTTTTGCAAAAAAAATTGCGCAAGGTATGAAGCTTCTCAAATTGATTTCAAACACAAAAACAAGTCTGATCACACTCTGCCTCGGTGGTATAAGCCTGGGAATGACAGAATTCATGATGATGGGCGTCTTACCTGATGTAGCAAAATCCCTTTCTATAAGCATACCCGCAGCTGGGAACCTGATTGCTATCTATGCGTTAGGCGTAATTGTAGGCGCGCCGGTAATGGTTGGCGTACTGGGCAAGTATCCCCCCAAAAAAGTATTGATCGGCCTGATGATTACCGTAGCCGCCGGAAATATATTGTTCAGTATTGCCCCTTCTTATGCACTTTTACTGGTGGCCCGCTTTCTGGTAGGTTTGCCACATGGTGCTTTTTTTGGAATTGGCGCGGTGGTGGCGAGCCGGCTTGCCGACCCGGGAAGCGAAGCTAAATCCGTATCTGTTATGTTTGCCGGATTAACAATAGCGAATATTATTGGTGTACCACTGGGTACATTCATCGGTCACAACTTTAGCTGGAGAATATCTTTTGTACTGATATCCCTTATTGCCCTGATTACTGCGGCAAGTATAAAACGCTGGCTACCAGCACTACCCTCCCAATCGGATACTAAATTCTCTGACAGCCTGAAAGTATTTAAAAAGGTAGAACTATGGATTATTATTGGTATTTCGGCAATCGGAACTGGTGGGCTGTTTGCCTGGATCAGTTATATTGCCCCGCTAATGACCGAAGTTGCGCATTTCAGCAGCAATATGATGACGCCGATAATGGTAATTGCAGGTTTAGGTATGGCGGTTGGAAACTTCACAGGGGGCCGTTTGGCAGATAAGTTTTCACCACTTAAAACCACCAGCTATTTATTGTTAACTATGGTTATTGTGTTAATATTGGTAGCATTGCTCAGCCAGTTTAAAATTGCCGCCCTGATACTCACATTTATTACAGGCGGCCTGGCCTTTGCGGTAATCGCACCAATGCAGATGCTGATGATCCGCGCAGCGAAAGGAGCCGAAATGCTGGCATCTTCATCTATGCAAGCCAGTGCCAACACAGGGAATGCTTTAGGTGCTTACCTGGGCGGTATTCCTATTGGCCTTGGTTACGGTTATACATCACCGGAATATGTAGGCGCGCTACTGGCCTTCGCAGGTTTTATGCTTTGTCTGCTACTCACGTGGATGTTTACCACCAGGACTAAAACAACGCCCGCTATTGCGTAAAGATCTCCATTTTTGTGGAAGGTTCTTTCTTCAGGTACATAATAACAAGGCCGGTTAGGATAAACGGAATACTTAGAATCTGTCCCATATTAAGGAGAAGTCCTGCTTCAAATGCAGATTGGTCTTCTTTAATAAATTCTACAGCTAGCCTGAAGCAGAAAATAAGGAAGATCACCATCCCGAAATAAAACCCAGGCGACTTTGGATATTTTTTAACCATAAAATAGACAATGGAAAAAATCGTCAGGTAGGCAATTGCCTCATATAATTGTGCAGGATGGCGCGGGATGTTGTCATCCTTGAGAAAAATAAACGCCCAGCTCACATCGGTAGGTTTACCAATAATCTCAGAGTTCATCAGATTTCCCAGGCGGATAAATGTTCCGGCAAGTGGCACCACGAGGGCAATCTGGTCTAACATAAACCATAGTTTAAGCTTGAATTTACGACAGAAAAGTATCAAACTCACCATGATGCCTATACCGCCTCCATGACTTGCAAGTCCTTGAAAACCGGTGATGCGAAACTCAGGCGTGAAAGTAAAGGGAAGGATAATCTCCAGCGGATGTTGCGAATAGTACGCAAAATCGTAAAAGAGACAGTGCCCCAGCCTGGCACCAATCAATGTTCCCAGTACCACATACACAGTTAAGGGATCCATTAGTGCTACATCAACGCCGTACTTTTCAAATTGCTTTTTTACAACGATATAACTGGAAACAAAAGCCAGCAGAAAAAACATGGAGTAATACCTCAATGCAAAAAATCCTAAATCTATAATGGAATCACTGGGATCCCATATTATCGTATCTATAACCATGTGTAACCTGCTAATTGAACCAGTTAATATCTGCAAATATAGATCATCCGCAGACATATGCAATGTAGCATAACTATATCGCCACTGGAATTGAAAAGGGAATCTTATCTTTGTACACTGACCATTTGCCTGTATTTCCTATTCACCTATGCTTAACCGGCTCAATATTAGTTTTTTATTTGCTTTGATTGCCATATGTGCAGTTCATTTTACCGCGTGTGCACAGAAGACAGTAGAAATCGACGATAAGGTAAACCAGCATATGTTCACTTTCGGTGAAATTGACTGGCTAAAAGACAAGGATAATACATTGAGTTTTGATCAGGTGAGCAGTAAAGCCTTCAGCGGGCGTTTCCAAACCAACCTGAGCAGTACACCACAAACGAAAGACCTCAGTGCCACTTACTGGTTCCGTATCAGGATTAAGCACAACAGCAAAGCCGACAAACAGTTTATCCTGGAATTCTTTGATCAGACGATAGATCATGTAACAGCTTATCTGCCGCAAAAAGACGGCAGCTACAGCAAGAGCGAATTTGGGGATACTTTTGCCTTTGGCCAAAGGGAACTGCAACACAAAAATTTCGAACTGCACATTCGCAATGATTATGATGACGCAAGGTATTATTACTTTAAATTCAAATCATCACAGATATCAGATGTAATTATCGTCTTGCGGACTGTCGACTGGTTCATATCCTATGCGCTGGATGAATACTTTTACTTCGGTATTTTTTATGGAATGATCCTCGTGTTCAGCTTTTACAACCTGATCATGTTCATCGCCATGCGCCAGAAGCAATACCTTTATTACGTATTGTATAACCTCAGCGTAGGTTTTTTTGAAATGAGTACAGATGGCATTGCCTATCAGTATTTGTGGTCTTACGCACCCCAATGGAATCAGTTGGCCTATGCATTTGCTTTATATGCTACCAGCGTGTTTGCCCTGCTGTTTACTCGTGAATTGCTCTTTGTTAGAGCAAAGGCCCCGCGCTTAAATCAATTGATATTGTATATAATAGGATTGAGGACACTACTTTTCCTTTACAGTCTGCTCCTGGATCAATCATTGTTCACCTATAAGTTTATTGAATTTATACCCCTGTCCGTGGCGTTTTGCACTGGCATATACATCTATAAAAATGGGTACAAACCCGCGCGCTTTTTTGTGCTGGGGTATAGTTTTCTCTTTGCCGGCTTTATATTGAAGCTGCTGATTATGCTTGGTGTTGCATCACTCAACTTCGGTGCAATCAGCTATTACAGCCTTAGTTTCTGCTTTGTGCTGGAAATGGTCTTTTTATCTTTTGCTATAGGTGATAAATTGAGGATCCTAAAGCATAAGAAAGAAAAAGTGCAGCGACAAATGATCAGGCAAATGGCCGAGAATGCCAAATTAAAAGATTCATTGAATTCCAGGCTGGAGGCCAAAGTAGAAGAACGCACCAAAGAGGTATTCCATAAATCGCTGATCATAGAGGCTAAAAATGCAGAACTGCTGGAGGCAAATGATCTGCTGAAGCAGCAGGCGGAAGAAATTTCACGGATGAATGTATTGCTGGAGCAAGACAACCAGGAGCTTCAGTTCAATGTAGAAAAAGTGACGCGCGACAGAGTAATGTCTGCCGATGTGGATTTTGAAGAGTTCAGTAAAATTTATCCCGACAAAGAAAGCTGTAACCAGTTTCTCTCTGAACTGAAATGGAAAGACGGGTACCAATGCCGCAAATGTAAAAATACGCATTACTATAATGGTCATATTCCCTACAGCAGACGATGCAGCAAATGCGGTTACGAGGAGTCTGTAACGACTTACACCGTTTTCCACAATACGCGTATCCCTATTAATAAAGCTTTCTATATGATCTTCCTGATTTACTCTACCAAAGGAAAAATCTCTTCGCATAAGCTGGCAGAAATCCTGAATATCCGCCAAAGTACATGCTGGACCTATGGATCCAAGATTAAACTGCTAATGGAAGAAAGAAAATCAGTGCTTAAGAAAACAAATAAAAATGGCTGGAGCAAGCTCGTACTTGAGTAAAATATAATGGCCGGTACGCTCTATAACCTACCACAATCTACTTTTCAACTTTAATTTTGATCTTTTTTAGATCAAAATTGCAACCAAATTGCCCTGGTATCATAGCGTATCAAATACAGATATAGTTCATACCCTGTTATAACCTTTAAGTGCTCATTTACAGCGCTAAACACCCTCTCATATTCATGGTATTAAACCGTATTAAAACAAACACAATACACTATCTATCAGTAAGTTACGCAAATAATTTATGTGTATTTACTTGTTTTTAACATAGAATTGCACGTAACTTTACCTACCAAATAAAAATTAAACAAAGCAAAATCATGAGAAAAAAAGTTACTCTTTTTATCATTTGCCTATTATGCGGGATCTCTGTTGTTATGGCACAGGGCATCACGATAAAAGGCGAAGTCAAAGATCAGCAGGGTCTGCCGTTACCGGGTGTCTCGGTATTGGTGAAAGGCTCTAACCAGGGAGTGGTAACAAATGCAAATGGGGTATATATCTTATCTGCCCCGAAAGATGCCACTTTGGTTTTCTCTTTCATAGGTTACAAAACCATAGAAGAGGCCGTAGCCAACAGGACTGCTGTAAACATTAAACTAACTGATGATAATCAGCAACTGAACGAGGTAATTGTTGTA
>Ga0247815_10003397_pt1 | contig 11461 bp, 17 predicted proteins | sample UWRJL194509B1_FD_181014 | JGI IMG/M metagenome (GOLD analysis project Ga0247815, IMG submission 181014) | Plant litter microbial communities from Arlington Agricultural Research Station in Wisconsin, United States - UWRJ-L194-509B-1 | ecosystem: Environmental > Terrestrial > Plant litter >... | reverse complement strand
TACCTCTCGTGTATGGGCAAGCGGATCATCCATTGCGGTGACTCGGGAGCAGGATTGGCCGCGAAGATCTGCAATAATGCACTGCTGGGTGTACAACAAGTGGCGACTGCTGAGGCTATGCTGCTGGGGAAAAACCTTGGGCTCGATCCAGGTCCGTCAGGCTCTAGACTGGAGCTTGACACACAAACTGAATGCCCTGTTATTAGCGGTGCTTGCAGCCGTGATCAACAGGTGACGCCCCGTTGCTCGACCCCGGCGGTCGATCGCTGACGTCCGAGTTCTTGTTCCAGCTCGACGGGTGCATGCTGGGCATCAAGCGTGAACAACCCAATCTCGGCAGCGGTGCCGGAGCACAATCCGCCGTCAGGTCGTGATTTTGAAGGCAAGTCCAGCCCGCCGCTTTCCCACGCGAAATTCGCTTCGAAATTCGCTAACACCCAAGTACAGGTGGCTTCGCCACTCAGCTGATGCTGAAGGTTCGCATGCACGGCGTAACCGTGGATGGTGAGAAGTACTGTCACTGAAGCGCGGCTCTTTCAGGACATGAAGCTCGCGGCGCAAGCTGCGCAGGAAGTTGATAGCCCGATGCCACTCTGCGAGGCGACCAAATTCCTGTATGAGGAGGCGGTCAAGTACGATGGTGGACGATTTGCCGGGAAGGATTTCTCGAGCATTTATCAGTTTTTGCAAGAGGTAAACGCGGAAGCTGAGGAGGTGGACACTGCTGTAGAGTGACAGACGTATATCGCCGATTCACCCGAAAGACAAATTGAACGCTGCAAAGCCACACGCAGAGGCGAGAATCGAATCTGAGGTGTGTGACGTACTCAACTTCCGCCGATAAGCATGAGGAGCTGTGGCGCGGAGCGCGCATACAGCGATCAGAAACTACTGTAAGTGTTTAGTTGGCGGCCAGCCGGGTTCAGTTTAAGAGACCGGTGTTCGGAGTTGATACAGCCCGCCTGCTTGTCCGCGTTCTGCTTCCTCTTTCTCCATTCTCGCTTCTTGCCTCTCTCCCTCTCCCTCCCACGCGTCCTTCCATCTCTACAATGTCTACAAAACCCGCTGTTCTCATCTGCGGTGCGCATTAGTCGCTGCATGGCTCGGCGCATTCTGAAAGAGACACCGCGTACAGGTGGCCTCAACACGGTCTCACGGGCGATCGCGGAATATCTCGTCCCTGCAGAGGGGGATGCACTCGTCTCGGTACACTTTTACGCCATCCCAGCGTGCATTGGCTATGCTCACACTCGTGCATGCAGTATCTGCGTGTTGTAGACAAGTTCGCTGTTGACCCGACGCCTACAACGTGCGTCTCAACTTCCAATTCGACCGCAAACTAATACGGCTGGCACACAGATTCGTTGGGAGCCACTTCTCAAGGCTGCTCAAGAAAGACAATGTTGCCTATCAACAGGTCAACCTTACTGTCCCTAGTGAGTGCGCCGCGCCGCGCCATCCCCGGACCCAGCAACGCGCTCATTAATCTTCATACGTCCACAGGCAACCTCGCAAGTGTGTTCGAGCCCGCAGAGGGCCAGGCACCTTTCAGCATTGTCTTTGACTGCACCGGCGAGACCAGCTTTGATCGCACAGAGGAGGTACGCCGGCGCGTGTCGCCCGGGCGGTGACAACGAGATCGCAAGCGCATGTGGCTGACATCTTTCTTTTTCTTGTTGGTCATCACTGGCCGCGCCGTCGCCGTCTCCAGCACCAGAATGTGCACACAACCCAGCTCGCGTACGGTCTCGGACAGGAGGCCGCGCGACGCAAGGTGGCCGCATACATCCGGATGCAGAACCCGTTCTACGAGTGTACCGCGGACAAAACCGACAAGCCAGCTCACAGCGAGCGTGACGCGCTCAAACCTGAAAACATCCGCGGCGCGTACTGGCACGAGACTCTGCGTGTCCTCGGAGCGATCAAGGAGTGAGTGCTTCGCCGGATATTGGGCGCCTCGGTCCCGCTCATCCGGTTTGGTGTGTGCCAGCTTGAACCTGGCCGTTGTACGCGTCGGCTCTCTCTATGGGCCTCGAACGCTCTACGGCGAAGGTAAGATAATCTTCTGTCGGCTGGACGCGATTTCACGGTTTACTCCACAGTCACATCGTGCCTAATTCTGGGCGCTGTATACAAGAAGGATCAGGAGGAGCTCAAGTTCTTGTGCGTCAGCGCTCCATTGCTCTCATGCGCTCCATCCTCACACTGACCACCTCCCAGGTACCCAGGTCGGTAGAGGTTCCCAGGCAGCGTCATAATTGCTCATGTGCCTGCAGGGAACCGCATCAACACCGTCCACACGGACGACGTCGCAGCCGGCGCGTTCGCCGTTGCACAATGGATGAGTAAGATTGGGCGTGCCGAGGCCGACAAGATCGCAGGCGAAGACATCGCGTTCACGATGGACAAGGCAAAGGCTGCAGGTATCCCCGGCGAGCCAGGCCCCAAGGAGAAGGTCATCGTCCCCCTGTTCAACCTGGTTCGTACCTCCCACCGGCGCTGCGAGGCTAACTCCGCGGCGGGCAAAAGCTCACGCGCTACGACAGGTCGACGACTCAGATGCAACGCAAGGTGGCATAGCAAAGATTGTTGCCGAGCTGTTCGGCATCAAGACTGGCTCGTTCAACCTTCTTGTCGGGACCTTTGCTAAGGTTCGCGAAGCTTCACTTTCGAATTGCGAACTATGTCGCTTAAAGCAGTGTTACAGATGAGCGTCACGGACGTCGCGTACCAAGCGAACGCAGAGCATGGCGAGACGTGGTTGCACATTGTCAATGCGGCGAATCCGCCGCTGGCCCGGGGTTACACGCCGCTCACAGCTTACCTCGACCCACATCTGTTCGGCAAGCGCTCTATCTCATTTTCGTCCTCCAAGCTCAAGAAGATCATTGGCTACGAGCTGCGGCGGCCGTTACTCACAAAGGAGACTGTGACCGAGGTCTTCGAGTCGTACAAGGCTGAAGGCATCTGGCCAATGCCTGCATGACCGATCCCCGGCCTCTCGGCAATTCCGTCAATCTGTTTCTCGCACATCGGTACCTCTCTTCACGCCCGTCATCACGTCATTTACTGTTAACGCCTCCCCCAACCAACCCCATCACATCGTTATTGCGATACCCGTAATGCGGCTCGGGAGGTGGCTCGTCCGCAACTTTCATCAAAGTCCTGTCATCGCGGGATACAACCCGTGTGACTGGCCTTGGGAAGGAGCTGCTCGGTCCCTCTTGGTCGAATGTAATACCTCGAGATGTTAATGCTGAACGGAGAAGTTTGAACATGGCCTAGCAACTTCCTAAAGCGCGTTCATCGTCACTAGACCTTCTGGCAACCAAGCAGACCACGAGGTTAACAACTTGCCGGCGGCGCTCAGCCGATGCCGTACAGTAAAAATTAAGCAGTTATGTTATACAGCGACGGCGAGAATACAAACCGAATCCATGGGAATGCAAGGATAGCGGTGCATTCCTTGGGCATTCGCCGACGGATGTCAAGTGTTAGCCATAACAACGTCCGGAACCTCGACGCGCACAGGTGGGAGATCCAGACCGGCCAGTGATGAGGCTATCGCCCGCGTCCAGGCTTCTTGGACGATGTAGCCACCCGCACGAAACACGCCATCTGCGTCTGCTGTAGCAAAGTCGCTCAGCGGATCGTCATATGCGTCGCGAAGCGTGAACTGGTCGCTATAGTCCCACCAGTCGTCTGCGAGCGGCTTATGAGGTGGGTCTGCGATGGTTGATGACATCCGGGAGCGAAGCAACTGCGAGGACGGGCGTGTGTTGCCCGTTACAGCGCGCTGAGCCACCCGCTTCTGTGCCTCTATGCGCGACAGCTTGATGACCTTGTGTGCAGGTGCATCACTTGACTGCAGCTGGTCAATCAGAGAGCGGCGCTCCTGCTCGCGTGCCGCACGCTCTGTGTCCTCTGCCGCCTGCAGCTCGCGTGCGTTCAGCTCGCGCTGAGCTCGGTCGCGTTCTTCTTCCTCGCGCAGCTCGGTCGCGGTATGTTCTTCGAGACGCGCGTTCTCCTCAAGAATAGCTGCGTTCTCGGCTTTGAACTGGGCGATCTGTGCTTCAGTCTCACCGACGTCGACCTCGTTGATCAGGTTGAACGCTGTAATGACGGGGCGTCAGAACTACAACGCTAATGGTTGGAAGGTCAAATACGCACTCATCTCCTCGACCCATTCCTGATAATCGTTGTATGCACGGAGGTCAATGAAGTCCTCGGGTCGTTTGTTGAAACTGCGAGCATGGCGGTCCGAGTCAGCTCCCCATAAGCTGACCAACCAACTAAACGAATGAAACGAACTCTTTATGCATTCTCCGCCGTACAGCGACCTCCTTTTCGACGTCGAGATCTTCGAAAGTCTGTGGCGCAAAGCCCATTTTGCGTTGAATCTTGCCGCAGCCTGGTGTAGGACATGGCGCGGGACCTAGTGTAAAGATTCTGTCGATGCATGACTCGCACCTGGAAACGGAACGCGCTCGTTAGGGTCGCACACAGGCTTGAGCACTTGAAGGCGCACATTTTGTGGTAGCAAGAGCTGACAAGCAGGCGTAGCTTAGCGTTAAGGTAACGGTCGCTCTTACAGATCGGACATGTGTCGTCTATACAGTTACACTGGTTAGAACCAGCTGCATGTATACGTGAGCATGCGCGTACCATCAGAGCGAAACTCTGCGGTTTTGCCAGAAGGATCGCGTACGCCACCATTGAGCGCGGTGGCATACAAGCTGGTCGCGCTTTGTTGTGGCTGGGGTGTTGCAGCTGCAGACGATGCGCGCGAGCTAAATCCGGAGCCTCCAGAGCTATTGCGTTTAATGCCACGAAGCCACGACTTGACTGGCGGGGCGTGGGCTGCCATTTGCGCGACCGACTGGGATACAGAAGGCTAGGATACTTTCCGGCTATCAGCGGCGCGTCACAGGCTCTTACCCTCCTGCTCTATTGCCCAATCGCGTGGCTATCGTCTCAACATTCACGCGAACACCGCGCGCTCTGGTCTCTCGAGGTACTCATCACATATGACGCCGCGGACTCAGCCTGCTTATAAAGCCCGCCCTGATCGCGCATCCATTTTGACATTGCTTGATCCCTGAATAGGCTGCTTCTTCTCAGCCTCTCTCACGTCTCTCCACGCGCTCGGGCTGCTACTTAAACCGCGCGGGTGGCACCTGGCCTATCGTTCAATCGTCCCCTCGCTGCATGCGCAACGTCGTCCGAGCTTATTGGAAGCTTGCTGTTGGTGTCGCGCTCTTCGCCAACGTCGCCTGGAAGTACTCGCCCACCACGTTATCCTATCTCCAGCGCAGCTTTTTCTCGACATCTTCCGCGCCAGCTATGGCTACCTCCCATCCTATAACTAAAGCGCAGTGGCGTGCAGCTCTCGATGAATTGCCTACCTCTTCCAAGATCCCCGCTTTCTTCTTCGCCCATGGCCGTACGTTCACGAGTCTCCACACGGCATCGAACTTCAGCCGACTGACTTGCACGCACACTAGAGCCACTGCTCGTCTGGCCGGATTCTGCTGGACCGCCTGCATTTGACGCGGACATTCAGTCGCCAAACGGACCGCTGGTCCAGTTGTTCGTGCATACACTCAACAGGACGAATTTCGCTGACGTTTTGGATTCAGCCTGGAGGATTTTGGTCCTACGCTACTGAAGAAGTATAATCCGAAGGCGATCGTGGTGTTCAGTGCGCACTGGGAGACCGATGAAGAGACTTTGGGTGGGTTATCGCCCATGCTGTTTTGCCGTCGCTGACCGAATCAGTGAGCGACTGGGGCGATGAGCCCGGCGCGAACGGCGTGTACCATGACTTCTACGGCTTCCCGGCAGCGGTTCGTCGGTGCCTTCATTTCATTTGCTCGTCTCCAACAACACCCTGCAGGTCTATGAAGCAGCGAACTTCTCGTCACGAGGATCCTCAGCCCTCTCCAAGCTCGTTGTCGATCTAATGAAGAAGGCAGGCATCTCGGCTCGTACATCTGTGAAGCTTGAGCCACGAGGGCGCGATGGCCTCGGCAAGGTCGTCGCTGGCTTGGATCACGGCTGCACCGTGCCGTTTGTCGTGCGTAATATGCTGTTCAGGTGGATTGCCACAGCCTAACCACTGCCTCGCAGCGCATGTTTGGCAAGACGTTCAACGACATCCCGATCATCGAGGTCAGCATCGATAGTTCACTGAAGCCCGAGAAAGAGTGGGCCCTAGGTCGCGCGCTCGATTCTCTCCGCTCAGACGGTGTTCTGTAAGTGCAGTGACGGCCTTTGTGCTCGCTTTTCATGAGCTGACTGCCTTGCGACAGCATCCTTTCTGGCGGTCTCCCAGTTCATACCTTCCGCGAACCCGCTGCATTTAGTCTGTCAACTGCTCGACCGATTTTCAAAGAGTTTTGCCAGGCGATTTTGGACGCTTCGAGCATTCAGGAGGTGCGTTTTTGTGCCCCAGTTTTCTGTCCGCTCCACATCATCGCCGACGCCCTTCAATTACAGCCCCACGCGCGCAAACAGGCACTGTTCGATTTGACAAAACATGCAGGCTTCCGTCCAAGCAACCCACGCGAGGAGCACTTTGTTCCGTTGTACATTGCCGCTGGTGCTGGACAAGACGGCGGTGCGAAGGTGTTGGCTGCTTTGTACGGGGCACCGACAATTGCGTTTGGCCTGTAATCAGTCAATGTCGCGTCTGCTATGTTTCTTGTGAATCACAGTGATTGGTATGAAGTGATCGACGGCGGAATGATTGTTGCGTTCCGGGGTTCGGATGAACTAGCCGCGCACGGTACGGTCACCCCGGGAATCTGCGCCGCTCGGAGACCACCCTCTTTCTCTCCCAGATCCTGACAACACTCGTCCCGCACAGGGTCTGTGCAAGCCTCTTCGGCGCATTGCCGAGCAAGATACATAAGGCCCGCTTGCGTTGAGCTTCTTTGGCGCGACTCACCTTGATCTCGTTCACGCACTCACCAACTATGGACGCTACACCGCAGGCACCACCATGCAAGCTGCCCACTGGTCCGTGCGCACGACCTATGTGGTCTTTTGGCTAACTGTAGCTATAGAGATGTGGTGTGCGATTGCGACTTGGTTAACGCAGCCCGGGGACATCGCCGCGTTCATGCGCACCTGTTCCTTCTTTGCGACCATCGCGCGACCGTCGCTCTACACACGTCTCGTCTGGTCCCATGACAAATTTGCAGCCAGTTCTGCACTGCTCATGCATGAGCCAGCTCTTGTTCAACGTGTTCGTCGGCTTGAACTGGATGGGTTAGCGTTCGGGCCCGAGACACAGGGGGATGCCATGATGCATGCCTCACCCAGCGACCCGATCCGTGCTCTTCGCAATGTGGTAGACCTACTGCCGCATATGACAGGGGTGACGACGATGGTCCTGTCTCGGGTGCACTTGCCACAGAACTTCTACTACGATATCGCGGCGCTGCCGGCGCTTAGTTCGCTCAGTCTGCGTGGGTGCCACCTCGCCGGCGCCGCGCCCCGGATGAACTCTGGACTCGGCCTGCGCACGCTGCGTATCACGGGACTTCGCTGGACACACCACACCGAATCGGCACGCGACTCGGTGGCTTCTCTGGCGTGTGCCCCAAATCTCCAGCGTCTCGACGTTGACGGCACCCTCGCGCCGGCTGTATTCAATCTTATGTCGTCGTACGCCCTTGAGCTCGGCTCGGCTCTCGTTCTGCGCGACCTCCTCACTGAATCTCGCACGGATGAGCCTGGTGACTTTGTCTTTCTGTCAAACTTTCTCACCAACACGCCCTCCATCGAGCGGCTGTACCTGCGTCGCGTGCCCAAGTCGGTGGCGCTCAGCCCGCTCGCGCTGCCGAACTTGCGCGCATATGCCGGACCTGTCCACTCGATCGACGCGTTTACCGTTGGCCGTCCTGTTACGCACGTTCGGATTCTCGACCAGTTGCCTGCGGCGAGGCATCATCAGAACGCGCTGCTCACGATGCTCGGCAACAACCCGAACGCAGCCGCCGCTGCCGGCCTGGGAGGAGCAGCGATGCCCTGGCCGGGTCCACCTGGAGGAGCGCTCCCTGTGGTGCCACAGCAGAACGCGGGGCAGCCACAGCAAAACATTTTGAACCTCACAGTCGCGAACGTGCTTGCAGGTGCAGGCGCCGGTGCTGTTCCTGGTATGAATATTCAGCTCCAGCAGGCGTTTCAGCAGAATCAGCAGAACTTTTTATGGATGCAGCACCCGCCAGCAGCGGCCGTCAATGCGCACGCCAACAACATTGCCGTCGTTCCTGTCGTTCACAACCAGCTGGCGCATGCGGTTGCAGTAGCTGGCGGCGCGCACGCGAACGGCTTCTTTCACAATGCTCACACAATGACGACAAATGTCCTCAATCCCGCAGCACCTGCTCTCGCCGCTAACGCGAATGGTAATCCGAACCTCCAGCAAAACCCTGGTCCGACTGGTCCGTCGTGGCCGGAAATCGTATCGGTGCTTGAGCTATTGAAGGGTCGCGGACCTCCACTCGAGCGACTCGAGTTCCGCGTGGCAACGTACGATCGCGAAATGCTTTATATGATGGTCGCGCTGTTCCCAGACATCCAGGACCTAAGGATAACTTGGCGCGACGAGCGCAAGCGGCCTGGCTCGCGTGGGGGCGACAGCGCAGCATCTTCCTCGGACCTCGACGCGGACGAACGGGGAAGCAGCCCATCCGCAAGCAGTCCAAGCCCGGACATGCCGTACAAGTACGGAATGGACGACGACTTTATGGTCGACTTTGCGAGCCAGTTCTTGCGCGAGTTTAAGGAGCTGCAGGTGTTACATCTGTATTGCGAGGGCTCGCGCGCGCGTGGGGTACCACAGCAGCCGATGTTGCAGACTCAAACGCAAATACCGCGGCGGGGACCAGGCGATCAAGCAACGGGCGAGGTCGACAGCGTCGAACTGCGCGATGTATCGGATAGCGCGGCTGTGGCGAGGGCACGGACGCGGATGCCGAGACGCCGATTCACGCGGACAGACGGCCCTGCAACATCCCCATCGAGTTCGAGTTCCGTTGCCCCTACAACACGCCTCGCCTCACCTTCACCTCCTCCGCCAAATCACCCTCCGCCCGACGTCGTAGATCGCGAGACACGCGGTCTGCTTGGGCTTTGGGAGAAACTGCATGGGAACCTGAGCGAAGTGGCCCTTGCGAGCGATACAGTGTGGACAAAGTGGGGGCCGCGCGATTGGGTGGCGGATGGGATGCACGGACGCACGAGCTTCTTCGACGAGGTTTGAAGACACGACGATAAACAACACACGCATGCAAATACGCTGCGAAAAGCGGCGCGCACACACGGAGACGGCACATTCGATTCATGTATGGTACACCCTGTAGTTTTTTCGACGTTTTGGTTATGCGACACCTGGTGACGCCTGTATCTACTGGAGTATCAGACCCGATGAGTCTAGATCTCGACATTGCTTCGGCAAGACTGAAACGTCACGCGACGGATGCGTTTGAGTTACGCGTGTTGCTTGAAATTTGCGAGCCGGCGAGTGGGAACCGTGGGGTTCGCTTCGACGAGAGAACGGTCTGAAACCGCACGGCGGGCTCGCTTGGGTCCAATGGCTTGAATAACTCTGCGTCATGTAACATACGCGAGACATGGCATATTGGAGAGTGCATTGGGATGCGAATGCTGGTTGAACATGCAATGCGAAAGAGATGAGTGGGTTGGGATGGGGGTGGGATGGGAGCAAAAAGTCCGTGCAGGATGCGGCGATTTAGACGAGTGACGAAGTCCGGTTGACACACGCGCGGCATGTGTGAATAGCATGGTCGAGGGGGAAAAGGCGAGTGCGTATCACTTCCGCCTCCTAAGGAGAAAGAGCGAGCAAGTGACGGCGGCGACAGCGACTCCTCCAAGTGCACCTGCGATAAACCCGTAACGCCATTGCGGGTCCTGCCAGATAGCCTTTGTCGACGAATGCTTTGGGTAGACACCGCCAATGCTACTGAAGCGAGGGACGGTGCGGTTCTTTTCCCAGCCCTCGTCGAGGAGACGTTCTGCAAGGTGGTCGTCGAGCAGCGACAGCTCCTCAAGGGTCCACTTCTCGCATACGGACGACATCCAAGACATTCGATGTGCGACCTCTGCCCCGAGCATCCCAGGGGCTCGCTCGCGTAACCGCGACCTTAGGTGTCCTACGCGTAGGATAGCGTCGCCTGCGTTTTGTGGCAGGTCGGCCTCGATGCGACGACGAATGATGTGTGCGAGCCTGGGTCCGTTCCCATTTGTCGACACCATGATCTGGAGCGGACCCTGGCGGATTTGGGAGCCAAAGTAAAAGTCGCAGAGGGCGGGAATATCTGCTGCATTGACTGGAATACGGCGTGTGCGACACAGTCCAACGATGCGACGACTCGTGTCTACATCGTCAATGCACACCATGACGAAAGCCACTTCGTCGAGGTCTGTATCCTTAAACATGCGGTCGCGATATGAAACGCGGTGCGGGTGGTACTTGATTGTGGCCACAGTTGAGGGCTCGAGGCGGTCGCGTGGTGCAACGAGGGTCACGGTTGCGTCTGCACTGAGTACAGTTGCAAGCCTGCCAGACGCGACATCGCCACCGCCAACGACGAGCACATGTTTATGCTTGAGCTGCCATGCAATAATAAGTGAACCGCCAGGCAAGATGCGGTCTTTTGAAGCTGGGCTGGAGCGTCCACTGTCCATTTTCGACTGTTACACAGGGTCTAGGTGGTGAGCACGTGCTGTTCCGGAATTAATACAAATACTCGCGAGGATATGCGAGGATAGTAAAACGAGGCGCTGTTCGAGGGTGTGCCTGTCCAAGTGCGTGTGGTCGGACTTTTGGGATCGGGCCGAGCTCTCTCCCTCTTGTTGTACCGTCGAGCGGTCCCTCCGTTCTTTTCATTTCGAGCCCGGCGCTTTCTTGTCTCCTTGCTGTTTCTCCCTCTCGTTGCTGTGAGCCATCCTTGCCCTCACGACTTAACGCCAGACCCACACGACTTGCACATATACCAACTCACGCTCTCTTGCTCCCAGTGGCGTTGACCGCTCACTCTCCGCACACACACATCCACATATCCCGCACTCGTTCGAACACGCACACAAGACCACCACTCGCTGCCGCTGTAGGTCGCATTACCTGGAACCCGTCCGTCGCCGCGCACTCATTTGCGTGGTTACAGAGAGATCGAACATGACCGTATCCAAGTCGTTGTCTGCCGTTTGGGCCCTTTTCGCTGTCAGCCTGCTCGCAGCAGGCGGCATCACCATCGCATTCTCTGTCATCTGGGACATGCCCAACCTGCTCATTCACTTTGTCATCGACACTGGTTTCCTCAAAGGTGCGCACAGAGTCTGGACTGCCGCGCAGGTGCCGCGCCGGATCACACCCCTCTGACAACCTTCACTACCTACCTACCTGTGCGGACTCATCTTACAGTCGGCCTTG
>Ga0247815_10003396_pt1 | contig 11462 bp, 13 predicted proteins | sample UWRJL194509B1_FD_181014 | JGI IMG/M metagenome (GOLD analysis project Ga0247815, IMG submission 181014) | Plant litter microbial communities from Arlington Agricultural Research Station in Wisconsin, United States - UWRJ-L194-509B-1 | ecosystem: Environmental > Terrestrial > Plant litter >... | reverse complement strand
TCAACAGTTATAGCGTATAAATCAAACTCACAGTAGCAGACGCAGTTGCTGCAGCTGTTGCAGTGCCGTGAAAGCCCTGGACAAGGTTCTCGTTCTCGCGCTGCCAGAGCTGGACCGCGTCAGCCAGTCCCTGCAGTCGCTCTCGTGCTTCGTCATCTGTATCTGGGTCGAGTTCGGTGCCGTGACTGAGGATTTGGTTGATGCGTTCTTCGAGCTCCATACGCTGAGCTAAGAACTTCTGGCCCAGTGACGACGCGAGACTGAGCTGCTTCTCATTGTCATCGAGCAACGTCTGCAGCATCGTCCGCATGTCCCCCATCGCCGTCACCCCATTCAGGCTTGTAATCGAGCTGGCCGCGCTGTGAGTTGGGCGTCCACCGTCGCTGAACATCGCCATACAGCGACCAGAAAGAGAAAGAGAACACCGGCGTTTGGTTTGCGCCTGTTTGGCCTCCTCTTCTCCCCCTCTCCGCCCGAATCACCCGTCCTTTGTACCCTCTCTGCTCCCACACTTGTGACGTGCTATTAAAGTCCATGTGCTCGTCTGCATGTTCCGCGTTGCTCTCTCCACGACCGCCACCGCAGTTGTTAGCGCCGGCTACTTGCTTCCGGCAGCTCCGACTTCTCACGCGTTCTCCGTCGGCTTGAGCGTCTCTCGCTTGTCAACTAATGATTGGAGGCCACTGCATCATTTGATTCAATATCCTCCGCCGCCCTAAAGCCCGTGATCGGCTTTATGACTGGTGCGACACTTGCAGCCACGGCCAACACCGGCATCTAAACCCACCTAGTTCCCGAACCTAAAGTCTCGTCTGGCACCATCATACGATTCTTTAATCAACTTGCTTCATTTTCAGACCACTAAATGCGACATCTGACCCCCCGAGATGTGTCACGGTCACGTGATCGGTGTGACAGGTCCGAGTGCGGAGCTCTCCACGTTTAGGGGTAGGCGCGTTGGTCTGACATGGATCTTCACTTGATCTTCACAGTTTGTCAAGTTGCCCAGAACACAGCTTTGGGGTCGGACAGCATAACACCAGCCCGACAGCGGATCTCTCGTTACACATGCATTAAAGCTACCCGCTCGTGAGCTCAAGTTGATTTGATATGAAAGATCAGTACTGGTGCTAGATAGCCCCTCAAAATTTCTTTCCTACAAATTCCAAGCAGGCTCAGTATTACCCGATCTCTTCAATTAAGCTTTGAGTTGACCAACAATATATATATTCTCTTGCAAAATGGAAGACATGACGACGACGATGGTCATACAGCAGGACGCCCCGTGCCGCGCCAGCATTTTGTCCACCGATCACCCCAGTTCAAGCCGTCTCCTGCCTCTTCGGTTCTGAGTAGAACGTGATCTAAACCGATGACCATCGAACATGGAGGTAGCGCGGTGTAAGCGCGGTATTCCAATGGAAGCCACAGGAGCAATTCGCCCGATGGTCCCACAAGCCACTTGCGTTCGAAATCGTCGGCGCCAAGCGTGCTAGGCGGGTTTTGTTTGCTCGCTTTGGCCAGCAGGAGAGCCGCTTCAACATCCCAGACGCGAATCGTCCCGTCAATATCGCAAGACACAATTGACCGACCGTTCGGCGTGATGTGACCGCAGCCACCCAGTTTGAGTGACGTATCAGTGACGCAAGTCTGACCCCTGTCTGAGCATCCCAAAGGATGAGGTTATGGTCCCGCGACGCACTGACAATGTAGCGACCGTCTGGTGAATATGCGACAGAATATACATAGTCGAGATGTCTGTCAAGAGCGAAGACTTGAAATCCACCGGCGATATCCCAGACACGAACTACATTGTCGGTTCCTCCAGCCACAACTGTCATCGAGTCAGGCGAAATCTCTATACTGGTAATTCCGTAGGAATTCGCCTGAAGAGGTGTGCGTGCTAACTCATCAGTCCCCACTCGCCAGAAATGAATGCATCCACCATGGTCCGCGGCAGCAAAGAGCCGACCGTCAGGTGAGAAGGAGACTGAGATGACCCATCCCGTACATCGAAGTGGGCCAAATGTCGCCATCTGTCTCGTTGCGACGTCCCATATGCACACGGTCTCGTCGCTTGATCCTGAGGCTAGCCACCGAGCGTCAGCAGAGAACGCCACCGTCCACACTTTGTCCTCGTGACCTCGTAGTGGTTCTCCAACTGATTCGCCCGTATTTACGTCCCAGAGCCTGACAGTGTGATCCGCTGAAGCGGATGCAATCAGGCGACCATTTGGTGAGACCGTCACCTCTAAGACCTGGTCATGGTGCTTCGGTATTGACTGTAACTTCTCATAACCAGTATGCGCATCCCAAATGCAAATCGAGCCATCGATCAAGCCGGAGACGATCAACGTGCCGTCGGAAGAGACCGCTACTGCACCTGTGGGGTAGGCACGGTGTTCCTGCCGTGGCTCAATTGCGAATTCAAAGCTGCCCGACGTATCCCATATCTTGACGGTTCCATCGAACGAGCCTGAAGCGAGGAATTGGCCATTCTGGGAGAAGACAAGGGAACGAACGTAAGCTGAGTGACCAGTAAACGGTCTGGGAGAAAACCCTCGTCCACTCTGTAGATCCCAGAATTGGATGGTGTCGTTCCCAGACAACACCAGCATTAGCCCATCAGGCGAGAATGATATCGACATTAAAAGTAAATGGATGCTGATCACAACAGAAGTAGGCTGCAGTGTTGCGATATCCCAGACTCGAGCCCGGCAGCTTTGCGTTGATCCTGCTGCCAGCCACTTCCCATCAGGTGAGAAGCAGAGAGACGACATGGCTTCTTTGCTGTCAAGGGGGTTTCCAATTGCCTCACCATTATGTGAGTGCCAAAAACGAATAGTCTGGTCATCTGAGGCAGAAGCGAGGAATTGACCGTCAGGCGAAAAAGCTATGCCAGTGACCCGGTCTGTATGGCCGCTCATCACAGTGATTTCAAGGCCAGTCTCGGCCCCCCACAGGCGAACAGTCTTGTCGCAAGAGCCTGATGCAATGAGCGTGCCATCGACAGAGAATTTAACAGAGGAAACCAGATCCGAGTGACCGCGTAGAGGAGGCAGAGCTGCACGACCAGTCAAGATGCTCCAGACATGTACCGCATCGTTTATTCCCGCAATAACGCGCTGACCGTTCGGAGAAAACGCAACTGAATGCACGCTGGAAGTCGAGTCGTCGCTCCGCAGCGCAGGATTGATCTCCTCCCCGGTTCTTGTGTCCCAGATCCGCAAAGTACCGTCTGCTGAACCTGAGGCAGAAAGGCGGTCATCGGGAGAGTATGCGACTGAGCCGACGGTTGCTTCGTGGCCGGCGAGCGTTGCGACAAGACGACTGTGGCGTTCAATGCCAGTGGCTGTGGCGGAGATACTGCTGGTGAAAAATGGTGCAAAATTTTGGTAAACCAGGGAGTCCTTAGCCGCAAATAAAAGTGCCGAGAGGTATATGTGAGGTGCACTTGTTTTAATGGCCTCGTGCGAGGATGCCACAAACGCGTTAGCATCGCGAAGGAACCGCGAGAGGGTAGCTTCTGTCACCTGTTGCAATGTAAGCAAGCGAGAACATAAATCGTATTTCCGATCAACTTACAGCCGAACTGGCGATCCGTAGAAGTCCCGAGGCAAGTCCAACCTTACCGAGAATGCTGAGTACCTCCAACCAGAATAGGAACTTGAGTCGAAAGATCCCATCAATGTCTTCATCAAACGTCAAGTAGTTTGATGCAGTCAATGTGATGGGCCCAATGCAGACAGGCGTAGATAAGAGACAGCGGAAGGTTCGGCACAACCGCTGAGTTTGGCATGAACGATGATGGGCTCCGCGAGACATTGAAGCAGAGGTCATCCTGTGCGATTCTACGTAGGCATCCACGTGCAAGGATATCGTGACCATACGACTCGGGGATGCGAAGATGGCTGACCGCTCGGCCGAATAAGTAGTCGCCGAACGACGCATGTAAGGTGCGCAGGCTAGCTTCTTCGTCGTCATCGGGAACATGAACGACGGCATGTAGGTGACAGAGTCTGGCGCGTAAATCGTCCTTCGGCGACTCCAGGAGATCTGCCAATGCAGCTACTGAGAGCTCCATCCGCGCGGAGAGAAGTACTCCGAGGATCTGCAGTATCGCTGGGAGCTCATCGGCCTCTGTGTCACCGACTCTGACCGCATCAGCCAGAACCAAAGCATACATGAGATCAAGTGGTGCCGCTGCTCTGGCGCTCAGACTGTTGCGAGCAGCATTGATCAATGTCTTGAATCTGACCGCTGCAACATCGATGCTGGGACCGAGAGTGTACTGCAGAGCGGTGGCTGCAACAATGAACAGACCGTCGCATAATTTAGCTAGCATGTCGACATCATCGCTTGTGAACCGTGAGCACAACTTAGAGCTGCTTAACAGTCTCGTGGAGATGTATAGCCGGATATCTGCCATGACTTGTACCTTCTTGACGGTGTGAAGACGTAAAATCGTGCTGAACGAAGTATCAGACACGGGTGTGTCTCGAATGTGCGTTTCAGGCCGTGATGTGACCAAGAATTTCACAGGGATTTTAACCGTAGAGCGGGTAAGATTAACGAGCGCCTCGAGCATCTCGGATACGATACGGCGGCTTTCAGCATCGTCAGTTGCTCCGTTGACGCCAGACTGTCCACCGCACTCATCAAGTGCATCAATAACAAAGATAATCGGCACACAGGAGTCCTTGAGTGCAAGTAGAGGCTTGTAAAGCAGCTGTTCGAGCTGTGCACGGACATTCTTGTGCAGAACGTCCGGATTGTAAGCGAGCTCGTCTGCGAGTGATATGCTGAATTCTGGAAAATTTCGCGCTAGAAGCTGCACTAAAGTTGGGACAATGCAGCGCACATCGCGCTGTGTTACTGAACCCGTCGAACGCGAGCAAAAGAAGCTCCCTCCGAGGACAATCGTGGTGTCCGCAGTTGCGCGCGAGCAGATAGTCCACGCGATGGCGCTCTTTCCCGTTCCCGCCCCTCCCGTGAGCCAGAAAATCTGCGGTCCATTGTATTTTCCGATCCATTCCTCGATGTCGCGGATTACTTGGACGCGTGTGCCCTCCATGCATCCCATGCCGAGTTGAGCATCATAGACGGCCTGTGGTACGTAGCGCTCCTTCAAGACTGTTCTGAATCAGAAAAGACAGTCAACTAGAAGAGTATGTTTATTACCTTCGGCGATCTTGGCTTGGATCGCATCCTGAGGGGAGGTTTGTCAGTCGCAGTTAGGTGGCACGAAATAAACGCACCTGTCCCTTAGGCGCGCTCGCATAATTGATATAGTTTGTGACAGGGCCGCTGCTAATCTGGTTGTTGTTGACAATGGTACCTGAGCCGTACATGATGTTCACGTTCGGGTTGTTGTTGTACGTCGATCCGCGGTCGATAGCTTGTGCAGGGCGTTCCTGCCGGCGTGTGATCCGTCGGGCTATCGGCTTCATGATGTCGGTAGAGCGTGGTGCGGACGATAATGCAGGATTGCAGCAGGACGCAGGACGAGAAGACTCGGAAGAGCTCCTAAGAGCTCAGATGTGGCACGGAGAGAGCCAGGTTGCGTTTCGCCAAACAAATTGAATGTTTAAACAAGCGCGGCCATTTCCGGCCCAAAACAGGAAAACCCGATTTACAGAAGAAATATTGCGGTGGACACGCTTTGGGTTTGGATGATTGGAACGAGCGATACTTTGGTGAGGAAAAGCGAGCTCTCCCTTGTGATCACTGACCGTGTGGGCTATACATGCCTATATCAGATAACATCCGTGCGAGGGACACAATCTCACATTAATATTCATTGTCCGCATAGTGGAAATGGTCGCCCGGGTGCGGGACGTCATTGTCGCACACACAATGAAAGCTTAACCACATCCACCATACTGTCACGAATGAGAATCAGACCAGAACAGAGAAGAGTAAAATCGCGACAGTGTGCATTCCGCCGTTCTAAAACGTGGCGATGATGTCGCACGTACAACCAATCACAATGTCCACACAGATCATACAGCGAACTTGGCGCTGCTGCCCCTACGACGTTGGCCGTTCGACTTCCCAGACGATGATGACGACGAGTTGCTCGTCTTCTTGTCTGCAGGGTCGTACGATGCCAACGGCTTCGGTGCAAGGAGAATGTGTGCCTCGGTGTTGAAGATGTACTGCATAACGTTTTGTCAGACAACGCAGACGCGGCTGAGAATGAACGGTAGCGCACCTCGTCAATGGACCACGCGTCCGGCTCGTCGAACGTAAGGTAGAGGTACTTGAGTACCTCGGCAAAGAAGAAGCTGCGGCCGAAGATTCTGTCAGTCAGGTTGCTCACTCCTTGTAATGCGCACGTACCTCTCAGTGTCATCGAAGAAACCACTCTCGCCCCACCCCGCCTGGCGAACGTCACCGATACCGGCGTTGGCGTCACCCACGCTCGTTGCGTCACGCAAGGAGTCGATGAAGCGCACAGCATTGTCGTAGTACTTCTTGTCACCCGTTGCCCTCCATGCGTAGAAGTTGCTCTCGATGACCTCAGGGCTATTGCGTGGGAACATTAGCGGGTGGCAGTTGAGGAAGCACGGCATAAACTCACCGAAGGGCATAATAGCCATAACCGTTATAAACATAGAATCTGCACAGTCATCAGTCTCGTGTGTCGTTCATGCACACCCACAACGCACCCATGCTCGTTATAATACTCCACGTCGTCCGCCGTGATCGCCACCCCTGTGTAGTTTCCATCCTGAGCAACAAACGCAAAGACCTCCGGGCCGATGCCAGAGCTCGTGTTGTACGTGGCAATGCAGCCGTCAACAAGGTCGAGACCCAGTTGTACAATAGAGTCGTCGTTGATCAGCTTGCCGCCAAGAATCCAGTTGCCGCCGATGAAGCAGCCAAGGTGCGATCCACGATACAGGGTCTCCTCGCTGTCGTTGAGCTCTGCAACAAAGGTGTAGTTGCCGACGGTGGATTTCTGCGAGAACAGGTGAGCAGAATGTCAAGGTAAGAATAGAAACAACCAACCTTGAGCAGGTGCTCAGTGGTCGAGGCCACGGCCTCCTTCCACTTCTCGACCCAGAGATCGTCACCATTGTTGGTCATGCGCGCGTACTTGATCAGGTACTCGAAGTACGAGTCGCTGCCACCACCCCATGTCTATTCGGCCTCGTCAGCGAGGAGTCAGCACAGCAATTGCACTTCAAACGTACGATATGCTTGCAGTTCCACGTCCCAGTTGTCGGATTGATGCATTGACCCGGCAGTGCAGGCAGAAGTGTGTCATTCTGTCGGCAATGTCAGTAGAACCGTCGGGCCAAGTCCGTGGATCTGGCGTGCATGTGCTCACCCATTGCGCGATGTGGCGGAACGACTTCTCGGCGAGCTCCTTGTAAGTGGTGTTCTTGGTATAGTCGCTGAGGCGTGCCCACTCGAGGATGAGCTAGATATAGCGAAACAGTGACGTGTAAGTTTTCCGGCGCGAGCGGGCATCAGAAATATGACAAACGCACCGTCCCGGCTTCTGCAATGTTGCTCTACGCATGCCATGATCACGAGAATAGGTCAGCACATGAATGCTATAAGCAATCGCCGTGTCACGCACTCCGGCCACAATCGGCTGATTGGTCGAGAAGTTGAGATGGCTGCGTGCGTGTGAGCTTCTCAATACACCCGACCCGGGCTTCGACCAACATACCCGTACGGCAGCGCGTTGTCGCCGACCCATGCGACGGTCATCTTGTCTGCGACCTCTTGAGCGCGATCTATCAGCGCATGTTCCTTCTTGCCGCCGAGCTCGTAGGCGGACAGCAATCCGCCGACATATCTAATAGTCGTTTCAAACACGCTAACAGTGTCGTCCGTTTTGCTGTCGCTGAAGTCGATTTTCGTGGCAAACTCAACACCTTCTTCGAACAGGTCGTCCAAGCCCATGACAGCCATCGTACTCAGTGCGTCGATCACGGTCGCGCCCCATCCGTTGCGAGGGTCGTTGAAGCCGCCGGACAATGGTGCGAGATCATCGTGTCCCCACGCCTTTTCCTTGTAGGTGGCATATGCAGTCGTGAAGATCTCCTTTACTGCGGTGCGGTGTGTCGTGGCGTCCGAAGGAAGTTCAAGGCCAGGTAACTGGACATTGCCCGCTAGTGTCGGAGTGAACACGGCTGCGAGAACAGGCAACAGAGTCCGAAGCATCGGCGCGGTCGTCTTTGCGCGGGGCATCGTCAAGATTGAGACGAAGCGCAGGGAGAAGAGGCGGAGAGGGCTCGCAAGGGGGAGACACGGCGGCGCGCCGCCACGTCGCGCAACAGTCGGGGGGATTATATACGGGCAGAGTGTATGATCAGGCTGAGACGCGATTTGCGCACGCGTGTCAGAAGCGCCGAACGAAAAGTCAGGGACCACAGCACAGCAGAGCTGATCGCCCACTCGCTTCGGGCCTTCGCAACTGCGCGCCGCGACGTGAGTGAGCACGCGACGCCCCTATTCACCTTCTGCTCCACCCTGTCGCACAAATGTCGGACTCGAGGGTCCGTGCACTAGTCAAGCTGAACCAAAGAATTCGCTGAGCTGGCCAAGCCACGGGGTGTCCAGTGAGGAGCCGAGGCCAAACATTTGAAAGGGCCTGGCCGAACGGGGCCGTCAACGCCGATTACCGCGGCTGCCGCGAAGGTTCCGGCCAGCGCATCAGCCGGAACTCGCGTGGCGTGTCCCGCTCGACAGCATTAGAACATCTCGACTGTTCTAAGCATGAAGAACAGTCGCATAATATCCAGTGCTGGATGATACGAGCAAGCGCGACCCTAACGCAACCCCTGGGCGTCCACCGCAGTACACGGTAGGTTGTGCCCAGGTGGCGTAAACACCTGCCAAGCTCATTACCAACATCCGCCAAATCACCATGCGTGATCATCGGCAGAATGTTGAATGCTGATTAGACCTGCGTAAGCAACGTTTGAACGTCATGTCACGGATTCTGTCGCTCCGGGTCCGGGAGTTGACACCCCGGTGACAGGAGGCATCTCGCCGGTGATACACGGCTAGGGTGAGCTTGATGGACTCACGAATAGCGGCTGATGCGGACTAGAATAGCCACATGGCGAAGACGAGCATGGCGGAGATGGGCATGCCTTGACATAGGACGGGCGGAGATTTGGAGGCGCGGCGCGTCAGATGCACTGTCATAAGTCAGCAATGATGCGAAGAGGAGAACAACTATTCAGTCTCCGCCCGCCGAAAGCAGGCTCAACTGTTGTTTGGTTGGCTAAGATTAAGGACACAACACGATGAGCAAACGGGAAGAACTGTAGGAGCATCGATGACCTCAAAGCTTTACAAAAAGAAAGAAGAAAGAACCCATCTGATTGCCCTGGGGCGACACCGGTTGGCTCAGGCTGGAGCACTCCTCGATTTGTTGCGAGCTTCGGCGAAGTCAGAACCACATAGCGGTTCATTTTGGTTCAGTTCAGTGGCGACATGATACCGTCTTCTATACGTTCGTTTAAGTACCGCTTGAGGCGAACAAGGAATCCAAGAATGCTCGCAGGTCGGAGATCGGGCAGCGAAGGTTACGACTGTTGGCGCACGGCCACGCGCAGATAACGCATTGCATACGGGAAAAAAAAAAAAAGTGATGGATGTGCAATCCAAGAACAAAAGCAGCTACATCAGGGTGAAGCAGCCTTGCAGGGCAGCGCGCTAACTTGGGGAATGCGTTCGCTACGGGCAACAGCGGCAGCGGCAGGTTCGCGCTGCGAATACGCCCAACGCTCGGCTGAGCGGTATGCGGTGGATCCTACAAGTAGCCAGAGTTACGTCGTGGAGGAACACGAGCGCAACCGTGCGTCCGCGTGGGAACGAGATGAGGAAGGGGCAGAGGCGACGAAAGCAGGTACAGCGTGTGAAGAAAACGGAGGCTGCGTGCGGGGGACAAGCCAATTCAAAGACAAACAAACCCGAAAATCGTTCCAAAGTGTCGATCCGCGGAGTGCATGATTGACGTCATCGCCGCACAACTTTGCCTCCACCTCGGCTATCATCGGCCTAAACATCAAACACACTAGGCAGCGGGGTTCTCCTGCTTCTACTGGCAGGTCGTAAATTTGCCAAAGTTGATGCTCGCGGGCCGAATGAAAATATGAGATCCCAAGTGCCTTGCATCAGATCCCCAATCGTGGTGGCAATACTTGCTAATGCCCTTCTGACCAGCGTCCGAGGCATTCATGGCGTGGTTGCGCACGTTGGCTCACCCGGTGGTTCAAGCAGCCGTGTGATTAGCAGGCCAACCGATTGGTTGGTGCGCATCGAGGAACCGCCTGCATGGCGCGCTCGACTTCGACTAAAATCGACTCGATCACAACGTCTTATCACTCTTCTGTTAGCCTGGATCAATCGTACATATTCATAAAATGACATAACGAACTTGAAGGTCTCGTCTGCGAGAGACATGTTCTATCTCGCGAGACAGTGAGCAGTAGCCAGCTCTGTGGAGCCGTACCACTTATACATGCGTAACCCCTCGATAATCTTGTGCGACGCACAAATCTAAGTGAATCAGGCTGGCTCCACGTCCTTGGTGCTCTGCAAGATGGCCCGTGCGCTTTGATCGCGAGACGCCGCTCTTCTGTGTACACAAGTATTGCCCCTGGCCCGCCCAAGCTTGCCACGCAATGCTGCGGACTTGACGTTCGGCTTTAGATCACCATCAGGTGGGCAAGTCCTTGGAACCGCTCAGCATCTGTGCCTAACAGGTTAGTGTAAGCAGGATTGCTCTCGCAGTCAGCTGGACATGTCTCTATTGCCATCGGATCGGGTGTTTTGCGCCGAAGGTACTCCTCCGCCTGTGCTGGCCGTCGCACACAATGAGGCATTCAAAATGAGCTTTGAGAGAGAGCGAGAGCCCTGGGATGTTGGATGGTTGTATACAAAGATCCGATGAAAAAAGGGCTGGCTCCGTTCGTCTCTCTGCACCAACGCAAGCTGCTTATCGCTCCCTTGTCTCGCCCCTCCTCCACCCAGAACGATGTTGACGTGAAGCGGTGTCTGCGCATTCTGCGTGGAACGGTCTTGGAGCGTGAAAATCCCGCACAACGAGCACCCCGGGCGTGGATGCATAAGGGTCTTTAGGCCGCGATGGCTCACGAGGGTGCCCTTCTGGTCTAGAGAAGCCTGTCATCACTTCTCAACAAGGGCCCATTCATACACTGGGCCGGAAGGGGAGCAGGGTCATTTCCTAGAGAATTGTGACGCCGCCCATGTGATGTCGAGAACCGCCCTCCGTTACACGTTTGTCAAGGAGGTATCGATGGAAGCTGTGTTCGACACCGTCCGTGTCGGCACGTTCCGAAGGCATTCCAACTCGCAGTTCTCCTTTGTACCATCTAAAACTTGAGTACCAGCCGTTTTGCGCACTAATATTGAATGTAATAAGAGCGATTTCTCCTCAAGAATCGTATATGTAAAGATAACAATTGATG
>Ga0247815_10003394_pt1 | contig 11463 bp, 12 predicted proteins | sample UWRJL194509B1_FD_181014 | JGI IMG/M metagenome (GOLD analysis project Ga0247815, IMG submission 181014) | Plant litter microbial communities from Arlington Agricultural Research Station in Wisconsin, United States - UWRJ-L194-509B-1 | ecosystem: Environmental > Terrestrial > Plant litter >... | reverse complement strand
CGTGAGGTAAATCCAAACGCACCTGCTCGATCCTCGCTTGATTGATGAGCACGCGCAGGGCCCACTGCTCGCTGACGTCAAACGCGCGCAGAACAGTCAAGACATCAGGCGGCGGCTCTTTGTGGCTGTACTCAAAGATATCGATCGGCGAGATGATGATCTGTGCATCGCTAAAGTTGCGTCAGTGTCGGCAAGAGAGCAAACCAAAATGCCAACTCACATCCTCGCACACTGCAACAACCCTGCCAGCGTCTCCCGATCCCGAGGGTCGCTGATCACCCACGCCCTCAACTGGTGTCCAAGCACGTTCCTCAACGCCCGCGCATACATGGCGTGGTCCCTCTTGAGCGTCATGAACAGTCCAACAGGTCCCTTCAAGACCTCCCCGTTCCACTTGGTCCGCTCAATCTCATCGATCACCCCCTGGACACCCGTTCCGAACACGTTCAACTTGTCCCGCGCGACGTTCTGCTGGCTCGCAATCGCACCCTGCAACCGCTGGACATCCTCGCGTAGCCGGTCGCGCGAGGCACTCCATTCGGTGCCTTCGGTACGGAGTCGCTCGAGGTCTTCGCCGGCGCTGCGGATGAGGTTGTCCTGAGTGCGGCCGTCCTCAGTGAGTTGGGCGACGAGAGCCTCTTTGGTCCGGATGCGCTCGCGGAAGGCCTCGACGACGCCTTGAGTGGCCGCCGCAAGCTTGGCCTCTTCCGCCTCGATCTTCCGACGAAGGTCTTCATCTTGCTTCTTGAGTCGCGACATTTCGGTGTTGATCTACAGCAGAGCGTGAGCGAGGACACCACTACTAACCAGGCGGACGTACATTCTTCTTATCGCCCTTGATAGTCGTCACCTCCTGCTTGACCCTCTTGAGTTCATCTCGAATCGTCGTAAGCTCGATTTTCTCGTCCTCGCTCATCTCTGGCGGAAGGTTCGCGCTCAATGCCTCGAGGTTCGCCGTCGCGTCCTGAACCGCCGCCTCGTTCGTGTCGATGTGCACCTTGACCGCCTCGATCTTCTTTTTCGCCTTCTTGCTTGGCTTGACTGCCTCTTCGAGTTCGACTTTCTTGCTTGCGACGTGAGCCCAGGCGAGTTCGGCATTGAGGCGCTCGAGATTCTTGTCCATCTGGCGCACGCGTTCGGCGGCCTGGCGCCGCTGCAACGCGTCGTCGACTTTGTCCTGGTAGTCGCGTTCACCCTCAGCCTGAAGCTACATCCATCTGTCAGATAGGATATTCGAATTACGGGAAGGCGATGACAGACCTGATACTTGTGGTTGAACGCGTCGACCTTCTCCTCGAGTTCATCGTATGTACGGTTGAGCTGAGCAAGTTGGGTGCCCTCCATGAAGAACTTGTATTTGTCCTTCGCACCTGACGCGCTGAGGAACTGACGCGCTGAATCTTGCGTCAAGACGTTCATCGGGTTGTCGACCTGCGGGCAAGGTCGTGTCAGTACAATCGCTCCACCAGCACGGCCAACATCAAAACTTGCCTGGATGTTCATGTGATCACAGATGGCGTTAAGCTCGCGGCGTGCATTCGAGATAAGCTTCATGTCAGAGTTCATGATCTTGTAAGTTGAAGTGGTTCCGGTAAAGCGACGCTCGACATAGATGCGTGGGCCAAACACTTCGGGTCGGTACGCCTCTTCGCCTTGATTCTTGATACCCACAATAATTGTTGCTTGAGTTTCGCCCTCTTTGATGTAACCGGCGAGGCCCTTGCCACGGCCAGTCGATGCGGCCTTGCCACCGAGTGCGATCGTAAGCGCGCTGAGTGCTGCAGACTTGCCGCTACCATTGTGACCTGTGCAAGCAGTTAGTAATTTAGAAGTAACATGCAAATGAAGTGGGACTTGCCAATGATAAAGTTCATCTGAGGCCCGAATGTGAAGGATAGGGTCTTGTGGCACATGAAGTTGGTCATCCTGAGCGTCTCGATGATGCCCATGTCGCCAATCCGCTGTAAATCTCATTAGAGTCGGATTTAGATTGAAAGATTGACTGGTCACCTACCCCAGCCCTGTGCTGTTGCTCGTCCATCTTGCGCTGTAGTACTTCCTGGATGTGCGCGTCCTGGTCTTCGGCATCGAGTAGGTCGCCTTCATCATCGCTCTTGCTGGCAGGTTCTTCGCCGTCTTGGCCATCTTGCTGGCGGCTTGCTTTCTGCTGCTGTGTAAGGAGCTCCTGTTTGACCCGAGCCTGTGCGCCGCCCACTTGGAGTCTATTCGTCGCGTCTCCCAGACGGCTGCGTTTCTTCTCCGGCGCACGCCCATGCTCGTCCCCGGACAAGTCCTCGAGCACAACCTCGCTCGTGCGCTTCGGCATTGATGTTGAAGCGGGTGGCGTGAAAGTAGATGAGAGGACAAAGACAAGGACAAAGGGGCCTCTCGGTAGCAAATAGCGGAGTCCCGTTTCGGTCACACGTGTGAACTCCGACAGTTGCGAGGTCACTCAGCCACAGTTCGGCCAAACCCGCGTTGCGTCACCGAATCCATGCGGCAGAGATGAAAGATCTTAGAAAATTAATTCTTAATGATAGCTCTGCCAATCATCAGACCTCACAAGTCAGGCTCTGTCCATATTGTGCTTTGGCTGACTAAATGACCAACGGCGCCTCTAGCATTGCGAACGTATCACCAGATCTTCGAATAAGCCTTCAGCACCACAACCAAGCACATGTAGTGATCATCACCAATATACTTGTGGATATTCCAGACCGAAGGGGCCAGCGCTGTGGCCGTGACGTTAGTCTGTGCACCTAGACTGGAAGAGCTCAAAGGCTGACTATCGGAAGCACTTCAGCTCCAATTGCGCTCTCTTTGGGCACAATGCGGCCATAACGTACGACGTAGCGCAACAATAAGCTAATGCGCTCGTGGCGGAATGAGAGTGTCTGATATAAACTCAGCCAACAATCCACTCGGTCCTTTCAACACGCGTGACGTACTGCGAGTTGTCACTGTCGGCAACAGCCCGCATTGATATTGAGTAAAAGTGGCAATGCAGGAATCGATGGGATTCGGGTCCGTCGCTGGCTGACGCACGTTCCCCCAGCCCGAGATGCACCTAAGCATGGAACCAGCGCACGTGACGCCGGCTCTGACCTCGTGACACTCCTAAGCTGCCTGTCCGGTCAGGTTGCGGGGTCATCTGCTATGATCCGGTTTGTGAGTGCTACGATGCCGTAATGCGGCATCCATGCCACGGCCAGTTACTTCAGCATTGTACCCAAGACTCTTGATGACCTCTGACAAGTACGACGAGGCAGCTCCAGGAGATGACATCCTGAACCGTTCAATCTTCTCGTTACTGCATCCCATGTACAGCGTGCCACCTCAGAATTGGACGTGCAGACGGCCAAACCCATTCGTAACATGATGCCGTATAGGTCACTCCCGCCCTGCACCGAGGCTGCGCGTTTGCGAGTCAGCTGATTTGTGCCACTTCTGATTTGAATCGCAGTCTGAGCACGCGACCTGGTACCAGCTTGCTTCGCAGTGACGCCTTCGCTGCCGAGAAATACCGGCGGTGGCAGGACTAACGTCGGTGGCGCGAACCTCTAAAGTGTCAGCACCGAAAGCCACGGGTCAAGGCCCTCCGCTCAGCTCGTCCACATCCAACTCCCTTCGCTCCCATCCCTCATTATCGTCGTAAGTCTCGCAAAGTATTGCTCGCCCGTCCACCTCATCGTCTTATCCCGCACTCAGATGCCTACTGCTCCATGTAACGTCAGGTCGGTCGGCGGTGGCAGTTTCACCGTGGCATTCATCATCAACGATGTCCGCCACCAATACCTGGGACGTTTGAACCCGGCCATGACACGCTTCGTCTCATCGAATGCGACCCTCGAGTTCAACAACATTGAGCAACTGACACCCAAGAGCGAATTCGACGGCCTAATTGGTCCCGAACACTTCTCGCTCACGCTTGAGAACGGTTTGAGGCTCACCGGGCCGCTCGACAGCCCGATTCATCCGCCTACTCGCGTTAGCGGATCGTGGAATCAGACGCAGACCTAAATTGAAGATATATCGCTAGTACGTGACCTGCTGTGATTATAACAACATCTCATTCTAATTTGGTGCCATTCGCACGATAGCTGAATGCTGGTATGAGGGTATCATGATGAGCCTGCACAAATCGAACACTGTGCTGCATCCGTTGCATTTGACACTTGAAAATCACTATCTAACATACCAAGCCTCAAGTGACTGACGAGATGAAAATATGAGAGGGTAGAGCTTGCAAAGAATAGATGGGTGTACAATGTCAGAACGGTTCGCAGCACGCGGCACATCCCACGTGTGCCGGCTTGCTCTTGCACCCTTCGGTATTTCCCGCCCACTCGCTCATCGACGATCTCAAGCCCGCTGCGACTATGAAGAAAAAGTTTGACAAAGCGAAGCAGAGCGCCAGTCGGCTGATGGTCAAGTTCAAGCCACGCTCACGCTCGCGTTCCCACTCGCCAAATGCTCCCGATCCTGATCCTGGCTCTGTTGCGTCGGGTCCGTCCACGGGTAGACACGAATATGCGGACCCACAAGCTCCACAGACGGCGCTCGGGACGACGGGCTCGGTCGTGCAAGAGTTTCTAACCGCGGCGCGTGACGGGTCAGACCTGTGTCTGCCACTCAAGGCGGCTCTAGTAGGCGCTGTCAAGATCTTGGAGATTTGCCAGGTCACTATCAATTGACTTCACTCTCAAATTGCGCTGGCTGATGAGCTTCAGCGAACAAGCGAGGTCGGTGAACAGTACAAGAATCTCGGGAGCAGGCTCGCACACCTCGGCGCGGTGAATGGCGCGCTCAGCAAGCGCTCACACCTGGAGCCCAATCTGTTGCAGCGGCTCGAAAACATCGCCGAGTGAGTTATCATTGAACTCAATAGGTGATGCTGATACGACGCGGCTACAGATCATTTTCGATGCTCACTGCCTGCATCGAGGCGAAGCAGGAGCGGGGCACTGTTCGACGTGTTCTCGAATCGCAGGCAGACGTTACAGAGATCAAGAACATTCTCATCAAGATCTCGGCTCGCATCGAAGCTTTTATCGTGAGTGCATTTCCATTGCTTACCATCGACGGACGTTAATGATCCGTGACAGTACGAGAGTATGGTGCGGGTCGAGATCGGCGTGGACGCAATTCTCGCGGTGCGGCTTCGGTCTTCCTCGAATGCGCAAATGATGTCTAATGACACTTCTACGCACAGCGACTTCCGACTGCCGAGGAGAAAGAGCTCGCAGAAGAACTCGCAAAATGGGTACGCTTGGTTTCAATTGGAATTTCTGTTGATGTCTGACGTGCATCAGACCGCGATTACCGAGGTCATCAGATCGAGTAAGAGTTACCGTTATCGACTCTCCTCACGGACTAACGCTATACAGCTCTTGGTCAGCGGCGCGTCCATGATGCAGCTCATGACTCGCAAGGAAGTGAAGCGGGCTGCATGGTCGGGACGCGAGTGGGCGTGTTATGCAAATTCGTCGAGTGGGTCAAGAATAACCCCAAGAGTATCTTCTGGCTGGCCGGAATGGCTGGCACGGGCAAGACATCCATCGCCGTTTCACTTTGTCGCATGCTGCAGGAAGACCCTGATGTATTGCTCGGTGGCTCGTTCTTCTGCTCTCGTACAGCCAGCGATGATGCAAGAGCCGACGTGCGACGCATTCTTCCAACACTTGCTGCTCTACTCGCGGACCAGTCGCCGAAGTTTGCAGCTGAGCTGGCAGCGGAACTCAAGCCAGGCTCTGGTGCTGCCGCACACAAACCAACCAGCGAGCAAATTGGACCACTGCTTCAACGACCACTGATCGCACTTGCAACCGAGGCACGCCCCGTTGTCTTTGTCATCGATGCACTCGACGAGTGTAGCAACGAGCGTGAGCTGTCGGAGCTGCTCAAGGCGATCGCGGCCTTCACGTGCCCTGCCAAGGTCAGGTTCATCATGACATCTCGACCTGAGACGCACATTCTTGGCAGCCCAATCTCCGACCGAGCACAGAACGAGATCCTCCAGCTTCACATGATTGGACCGGAGGACGTTACAGAGGACGTTCGCTTGTACATCGATCGCACGTTTGTTCAGCACCCGCTTGCTGACCCGGAGGGCCAGGCTTGGTACTCGGACGCCGATGTCCACGCGCTTGCCGCTATCTCAAACGGACTGTTTATCTTCGCGTCCACCGCCATTGCGTACATCCTCGACACCGAAACCGTGGATGACCGTGCGAGCCGCCTCCATACTGCACTATCTTCAATGAAAGACAGCGAGGTGGCGACGGGGCCACTCGACGAGATGTACGAGTACATCCTTACACATGCATCGAGCAAAACCAAGGTCGAACCGCAGGAGCTCGCGAGGACCCAACGGGTGCTAGCATGCATCCTGGCGGCACGTGGACCACTGTCAGTAAACGCCCTGTCTCAGATCTTGGGACTCAAACCAGTCGTACTGCGTGCATCGCTGAGGCGTCAGCGTGCAGTTGTGCACGTACCCGACGAACTTGATGAGCTTGGTCTGCGGACGTTGCACGCGTCGTTTGGAGACTACCTGTTCCACCGTGCAGCACCTAGAGTGCGCATTGACCGATCACTCGGTGACAGTACCCTCGCGAGAGGCTGTCTGCAGTTGATGGCTGAAAAGCTGCACTTCAATATAGCGCAGAGTCATTCGTCTTATGCACCCAACCCATCGCCAAAGCCAGGGTCTATCACACTCGCGCTCGAGTACGCATGCTTGCAGTGGATGTATCACGTATCTGGTCTGGAAAGCCCATCGGCAGTTGAAGGTGCAATCAATGATTGCTTCCTTCCACGATTTCTGTTCTGGCTGGAGGTGATGTCCGCCCTTAGCTATGTCCGTAGGGCTTCCGCAATGCTCGTCCGTGGTGCTGCAATGGTACGTCTTCGTATCAAACTCTATTATCAACATGATCTCACCCACCAAACAGTTTCAGTCAGCTCTGATATCGCGTTTCCTCCGCGACGCCAGTTCCTTTGTCGCATCGTCCCGAGAGGCGATCGAGCGGAGTGCGCCGCACATCTACATCTCGGCACTTCCTTTCGCTGCTCAGGATGGTTTGGTATATCAGACTTTCTTCCCGCTCTGCACCGGCCTGATCTCTCTTACCGCGACATGTGGAATCGACCGCCCCGGCGGACAGCTATCGATGACTCTGACCGGTCACGAAAACGTTGCAACTTCTGCCACGTATTCGCCCGATGGACTTACTGTCGCCTCGAGCTCATTTGATGGCACAGTACGTATCTGGGATATCGCGACAAGCAACGAGGCGATGTCTCCGCTGCGTAGTGGTGACGGCGTGGTCAGATCCGTTGCATTTGCTCCTGACGGCAGACAACTCGCCTCCAGCACGCCGAACGGAATCGTGTGTGTTTGGACTTTGCTGAACAACGAAGCCACTTTACAGCGTTTACTGGGTCACGCAAGCGCGATTTTTTCCGTGGCGTTCTCTTCAGATGGGTCCGTTCTTGCGTCAGCGTCGGGGGACAAAACTGTGCGCCTTTGGAGTGCAAAGACAGGGGATTTACGTTTTGTGCTTAAGGGTCACACGGACCAGGTCTCAGCGGTGGTATTCTCCCCTGAAAATCAGGTTGTAGCATCTGGGTCCGGCGACATGAGCATCCGATTATGGCACATTGCAACCGGTCAATCAGCCGGTCCACCACTTTGCGGGCATACTGGTGGTGTCAACGGCGTCTCAATTTTTCCGGATGGCACGAGACTCGCTTCTGGCTCCGATGATCACAGCATCAAACTCTGGGATCTTTTGACTGGCACATGCACACATACACTGCAAGGTCATACAAGAGGTGTCGATTCTATTCAATATTCACCATCTAGATCTTATCTTGTATCTGCCTCGTCTGACAAGACCGTCCGTTTGTGGGATCTGTTTTCCGATGGTTCCAAAACTGCGTCAACCATAATCGGCCACAGCAGGAACGGTTTTACTTCCGCTGCGTTTTCTCCAGATGATCTGTACATTGCCTCTGCCTCTTACGATGGTCTTATATCCATCTGGAATAGCGCTAGTGGCCATGAAATAGCGCAACAGCTGCCTGCCCACGACAGAGCAGTGCTCTCGGTGGCGATATCACCCGACGGTGCCTTCATTGTTTCTAGCTCCAGCGATTACACCGTTCGTGTTTGGAACACTCTAACTGGCGAGCCAATGTTCCCTCCACTGCGAGGGCATACAAAGGAAGTGTCCTGTGCAGATGTGTCGTCTGATGGGCGCCTCATCGTATCCGCATCGATGGATCATACGATTCGGCTTTGGGATGCGAATACGGGGGATGCAGTCGGCCAGCCGCTGGAAGACCAGGACATTTTGACGGTCAAGTGCTCCCCCAATGTGCGATGGCTTGCCTCGGGATCACTAGACAATACAGTTCGCATCTGGGATGTCGTGACCGGTCAACAAACAGTAACTGGCCCGTTGCTCTGCAACGGCATGGTCAGAGCGGTGGCTTTCTCGTCCGACAATGTTCTCATCGCAGCTGGAGACGGTGGTGGTTGGATTCATCTGTGGTACTTGGAGACCCACCAGCGGATGTACGAACCACTACGAGCACACGATGTCGCTATCTTGGCTATCGACCTCTCACCAGATGGTACAAGGATAGCGTCCGGCTCCAACGATCGCACTATCCGTATCTGGAGTGTCAGTACAAGACAGGAGATCCTCGTTCTCAACGGCCATAGCCACCAGGTGTACTCGCTCGCGTACGCGCTGGACGGCCGATACATTGTATCGGGCTCAGCTGATGCATCTGTTCGTCTATGGGACGCAGTGACCGGCGAGTCGCTTGCTACTCTTCAAGGACACGGCGACAGCGTGAACTCTGTAGCATTCACACCCGATGGAGGGTCCATCGTGTCAGGCTCCGAAGACAGCGCGATCCGTATCTGGGACGTAGATGTAGCTCGTGCGATGGCTTCTCGACACGGTGGAGATCTCATTGGATCACTTTCCTCAACCAGGCTGGTCAATGGATGGCTCTTGGGATCTTCAGGCGAGTTGCTCATGTGGGTGCCGGAGGATTATGCGAACTACTTGCAGGTGGAGCCCTGCACGATGATTATCGGCCCGCGTCGCATCTTCATAATGGCCGATAGTGCGATTTTGCACTGTGGAGAGGGTTGGATGTCATGCTGGAAGGGTGTCGTCCCGATGAAAAGTCTGTAACCAGTTCCGTTACTGTATGCAAATCTGCCGCCGCAGATTTGTTCGTTCTGTTCTGCTTCACAATTGTGCAAGGTCCTTAGCAAGTCGGAAATAGGAAACCATGTTATTATAGAAATAAGCTTGATAGAGATCGAATGAGGGTGGCAATAGAACAAGCAGTGACCCTGGAAACGCGTAATGGGCCGAATTAGCGGATGTGGGAGTTTGGGTACAAGAATTGGTGTCGATGTAAACTGAAACTAATCTTGTGAAGGTTCGGAAAGGTGGTTCGAGGTGATGCGAGCACGGGGTTCAGCACCGGAGCTGAGCTTCAGGACACGATACCAACACGACGGGTTTGAAGTTTAATCTAATATTCCTCAACTTGTCGCACTCTTCCCCTTTATAATGCAATCTACTGTAAGAAGAGGATTGTGCGCAGGGTGGCGGAAAGGTCGACCGACTAGGGAACGCTGTCCGACGATGGGAAGTCTGATGGACGAAGAGGGAGATGGCACGAGTTAGAGAGACCCCAAGAGTGCACTGAAAAGCTTGGTGGTTATATACGCGATGACTTGAAGCCGGACCGCACGAAGAACAAAGGATAAAGAAGTGCGTGGTTGAGCCACATAACCCGTTGTGAGACTTGGACCTCCACCTACTTACACCTTTACAGTTGTTCCCAATCTGGTTGCACCGGGCCGCGCCGCATACATGCTCGCGCGGCAAAGTTGTTAGCTTACACAACGAGATGCCCGATCTTTTCTGTCCGAGGATATTGTAATTTCTGGTAAAGTCCCTCGTTCCGTATTCCAGCTGATTGCAGGAAGGGAACAGCGAGAGAAATTTTCTCACAGCTTTCCTTCGCTAATTCTGATGTTTAAAATTCGGGGATAATGCCTATGATTTTCCTTTGGCGTTCCTGCCATGTTCCTCAGGTCTTCCTTGCCAGATACAGCTGAGGAATACCATGAAGGTATATCCACAATTATTTCAGATGTACGACACCTTTGGAACTACTGTAGCCTGTGGCAAACATTCAGGTAGCATCCAGTCTTCCTTGGTGCTCAATCACCTCAATGTTGCCTGGATGTTTGGTACAGGCCACAATGTTCCAAGATGCTTCCGCGGAGATCAATTTACTTCCAGCCACAGACTGCTCTCGAAATGCCACTTGCTGAATGCTCTCTCAAGCTCCAATCAGCTAATTGTTCTTCATTGTTTCTAGAATGCTTCTAAGCGGAATATTGTCCGAGCCATCCCTTCATGTTTCAGTCCGTAGCATTGTACATCTCCAGTCGTGTGAGAATTGGCGCTAGTTTTCCTTTTGTTCTCAGTGCTCTCTAGTGCGCCTCGTGCCCTCATCGCGATACTTCAACGACTTCTAGACTGTGCGTTTTCGACACATTGCTTTGTCAGAGCGTGCAGTATTAGCGGCTTTGATTTAAATGTCGAGCGGTACCTATGAGTCGCTTCCCCGCGGAACTGATCTGGTTTCAATACCGCCGCAAGACGCCATCGTCCCCACCCGTCCATACCGCACCATCGCCCCCGACCTGCACACCTCTCACCGGATCCACCTCTCCGCCCACCAGCTCCGTTACCACTTCCACTCTTCCATCAGTCACGTGGATACGCGCGAGGTACGGCAGACCATCCTCCGTCGCAATGACTAACTCGACCACGTCAGCTGAGGAAGACGGGAGGAAGGCGATGTCTTCGATCGCCGCACGGGTGCGTGCCCATCGTGCCAGCGGCTCCTTTCCTGCGCCTGAGCCGAGGAGTGATCGGGTGTCCCAAAGTGCGAGGCTGCCGTCCACCGCGCCACTGACGAGATAAGCGCCGTCGGGCGAGACGGAAAGAGCATGAACGGCCGACGTGTGTGCTTGGATGGTGATCGGTAGGGCATCGGTACTTCCGGGCAACGACAATAGTTCAAGCGACCCATTACCTAGACCCGCCCACACTTTCACCTCCGCCGCTGACGAGCCTTGACCGCCTTCGTCGTTGGTGGGACCTGACACCAGTGCTATGGCATTTACTGGTACGCTTCCGGTGCTTGTCGCAAGTGCCGTTTGTGTTCCAGCCCCGACGTCCCACAGGCGCAGAGAACCGTCTTTGGATGCGCTGAGGACGGTGCGGCCAGTTCCAATGATGGAGAGTGCGGTAGGAGTGCGGCGGTGGGCCTTCAAAGTGCGAGGGGTGGTTCCAAGTGCGGGTGCTGCATCGAAGGATGGTCCGTTCACGACGAAGAGGCAGCGCAGCAGGT
>Ga0247815_10003393_pt1 | contig 11466 bp, 10 predicted proteins | sample UWRJL194509B1_FD_181014 | JGI IMG/M metagenome (GOLD analysis project Ga0247815, IMG submission 181014) | Plant litter microbial communities from Arlington Agricultural Research Station in Wisconsin, United States - UWRJ-L194-509B-1 | ecosystem: Environmental > Terrestrial > Plant litter >... | reverse complement strand
ACCCGTGGTCTCGCCACTCCTGGTCGTCATATTCGGGCCCATGCGTGGCATCTGACCAGAGCCTTCGTCGTACAAGCCGTCAGTCAGATAAGAACGGGGAAGGTGAGGCCGCAGCGTACCTGGTTGGGTCCGCCGCTACTGCACCGCAGGTGAATCTTATGTTACGCCGCAAGTCTATCCAAAAGGCATGCGCAGGTAAAGTGTTGTGTTGCACCTGAAACTGCCTAGGTTGACGGGCTCGAGCAGCCAACTTCTGAAGTTGGTGCCGCAGTCTGCGGCGTCCCGTTCTCCTTTCACAACCAAAACGGGTCCAGAACGCAGGTGATGGGCCAGATTGAGCGCATGATACTGTCGCATCCAAAAGGCGCAAGTTGCGACAATCCGGAAGGGCAAGGGACAAGAAGCGCGCGGCGACGCATTTGGGCATTGATTCCGGGCTCATTACGTAGCCGCACCCAACCCGAAGTTCTAAGTCTTTCGCACAGTGTAAGGGTTCTGATTTCGCACCCATAATTTTATCAGGTACAGAGGGATAGAAATATCACAAAACCTGAATGAACGGGACAACGAGCGTGGGAGCGTCCGCTGGTCGAGAATTGAACCTTCCTCCGATGAATGCCAATTGTGGCGTTACATGTTTTCGCCGCTCAAATAGGTCGAACGGCTTAAATCGGCGCATTCTTACTTATGTAGGCGATGCGCATATGTGCTAGTTCACACTGTGAGCAAAGTTCAAAGTGCAGTACACATATTAGTGTTTCTACCATATGTGTCCAAATAATGAACAGATTTCGAAAAAGAAACTTTATCGAGTGCTATGAGCGTTTTTATGCTCCGTAATGTACTGGCGTCGTGATCGTCGGATGCAAATGCACGTGGAATGAGTAACAACTAACATTGGCCAACCACGTCTGGAAACGAGCGACGCAGAACACGCCTTGTCCTCCTGCCCCATCATGGCCAGCCGCACACTTCCTCTATCACCACGACTTCTTTCCAAATTCGATGCCATAGTCCTACAAATGCTCGAATCTGTTGACAGTGCCAACTCACGGTGCGTTTTCGTGGAGCGAAACTGGGCAACATTTGGGCCGAACTCACGTGGCTTCATAAAAGCCGCAGATTTAAGCCAACAATACTTGCACAAGCAGAGTTGGAACTCATCAACCGGATCGCTGAGTTGAAACGGCAACACACACACCGGCGGAACTCTCGTCAGCCTGTGTGCCGCATCCCACCAGAGATGCTTACCGAGTCACTATCATTTCTTTCTGCAAATGATCAGTTATCGATCATAAGAGTATGTCAAAGTCTTCGGCAGCATGTCGTCGACACACCAGGTCTTTGGACCCATGTAGATCACATCCAGAACCCTGCCGCGTTATCTTTCGTGCTTGAGCGCACCAGAAACTGGCCTGTTGATATCACAAGAATTTGCGTGACTGGACCGGATGACTTTCGATTTGACACGTTGGCCGCGCATATGCATCGTATTCGTACTCTCTGTCTCGACTTCGGTCCGGTCCAATCGATGCCTGGGATCGGTAGCGACACACGAGCATACAAAGCTTTTACCGTAACTGCCCCACTTTTGCAACGGCTTTCGATGTGCGCACTAAGAGGGGTTGAATCTGACGACATCCTTCGGGTATACACTTTCTTCACGATGCCAGCCAGCGCAATGCCGCGTCTGTCGTCGCTCCAGCTACACGGAGTTGACTTGGATCGTGATTTCTTTCAGAACACTCAGTCTTTGCGTATCTTTTTACGGTCACGAATGTGCCGTCCCTTTGCTTTGAGCCGATCTTCGGAATTTGCCTAGTCGGTGCTTAAATAGTACTCCTCGAGCTCGTATCTCTTTCTGACGTTTAGCATGTGTAAGTATGTCTCCAACTTGCTGAGGATACCTTTCTGTAGACTTTAATTGAATTTAGAGCCTATATATACGTTCTGCTTTGCATATACTGAGCCGGTACTCGGAGGTGTGAGGGCCGCAACCACCGCGAATCACTCCATCTTACGGCAATTACCGACAATTGCGTCATCCGTGGAGCCGCTAAACCTCGTTCAGTCTTCGTCTCATCGTCCATCTGGCATCAAAACTTCTAACCATGTTGAAGGGCTCAGTTGAGAAGGAAAGATGATTATATTTCTGGAAAATGGGGGGCCTCTGGCTAACCTTATATTTGCTGTGCACATTCCTCTCTGTCTGCCAGTGCTAAATTGCACGCGTCTCACAAACGCCCAGCTGTGATGCACTGATATGAAAGCTCGCAATTAGCAACGGATACACAATAGTTAGAGGTGCCAACACTGGTACGAGGCTGAGCGAACCGGCATATACCAGTAACCAGGCCAGCCCACGACATCAACCCGCATGCTGGCTAGTACTCACGTTGTCAACTGTATCACTCTGGAAAACGCATGAGTCAACTGTACGCCAATCCGCAAGCATTGCACTTGCCTCAGCAGTTGGATTGCTGCAGCCGATTGGCATCCCCAAGAGTTTATGCTTCTAGCTGTTTGTGCGCACATTATTACTGCAACCAGCAGCAACTTACCCATCTATGCTCCGCAGGTCCGCTTATTTCATTTTGCTCGTCATCTTCCAGTCTCTCAATTGCTGTCGATCGATCGCAAAGTCTTTATGCTTGCCCCTGTCCGCACGACTTACCGGCAACAAGTCACGAGCTATGCTCGTTTTGTCCACACTAACCACCTTGGTCGTCAGTTTACTACGACCCACAAGCCTGTCACTGGATTGATTAGCTTGAACGGTCGCCATATAGGCCCTACACAGCCAACCCTAAGTCTCAAACCTGACCATACCCACCACGGCAACCGCACATCTGCACCAACAGTGCCTGCAAAAAGTCATAAATAATATCTCGCCCATTGTTACGGCGGCTTAAGGATCGGGTAAGATGCTTACACTAGAGATATACATAAGCGAAATACCATTGAGAGTAAGCGTGCGTGGGTTAGAAAGGGTCGAGAAGAAACCAAGCCGAGAGTCAAGACGAGACAGGAATCAGAACGAGACGACGACTAGATAAGAACGAGACGGGAATGAGAATACAATTGGTTCGGAAACGAGACTGGGATGAGGCTAAAAAGGAGACAAGAACGAGACAAGAACAAGATGGTTGCGAGACAAAACGAAAGAAGAGCGAGATGAGAAGGGAATGAGCTAAAGCAAGAGCAAGACGAAAAGAGAAGCAAGAAACAAGTAATAAGACATTTACGAGAAGGCTTCAGTTCGAGAGCTGGCTGTTGTGAGTCGCCGTGTATATTCGAGACTGTGCAAGACAACGAAAGCTTACCGGTGCGGTCCTCAATCTTTCGGTCTAGTGCTTTCAGAGGACTTGGCCTGCGTCAATCTGTGGCAAGCGGCAGTCGCTCTTGAATCAATATTATACGCAAAATACAATTGCTCAAACCTTCGCATTGGGTTGGCCGTCACTGTCTCGCACCTACTCAGGATAGCGAGAACAACCGTCAAAGCTTCCTTCACGCATTTTCTGAAGGGTAAAAACCATCTCACAGTTGAATCGGTGACATGAACAGAACATGAGCATAACGAATGCGTTGATTCTACAAATCGGCGGTTGATAAACTTGAGGCAGAAAGCTTATTTCCATGGGACTTGAAGTGCCGGGTATTCAGTGACTGATTGAGAAGCAATGGAGACCGTCTGGTGCACTGAGTCCTCGGCATTTTCGATGGTACACTTCACACACAGATAGAAGGCTCAGTAGGATTTGACGAATGACATTCGTGACCGTAACCTGCCGTGCGCAGCAGCGGCTTACCAGCTAGTCCTTCCGTGGGCACGAAGACACTCGATTTCTTGGAGCGGCAGTGCCAGAGTTTGTTTCACGGCTTCTGAGCAACCTCACAACAATCAACCTTGAAATTTCTGGCTGGAGTGCGAATGCTGGATCTCTTCAGTTTGGACCAGTTGTGCAGCGGATCAACATTCGCTGGACCAAGCCTGGTTTGTTCGTTCCACGCGATGCAGTTCCCACTCGAGCAGCTTGGCGATCGGTCAGAGCCATACACGTTGCACATGTTCACAACAATTCAGATCCTCCGCCAGGTACTACTCTCATCCCCTCGATGTTCGCCATTCCAGAGACTACTGCACAATATCAAAATCTGAGCATTCGGACCTCAGGTACAGCCAAGACACGCGCGCATGTACAGGCTATTGACAGTGAGGGTCGTGAGCGCGCCTTCTGCGGTATTCACCCGTCCATAGTCGTGGGCGTGGTTGCACACATCCCAGGAAACGAGCTCTCCGCCATTACCATCACTACCACGGCGGTAGCTCTCCGAGCCCTCTCTGATGCGCGGTGTCCACTCTTACGCTGTATTCGCATCGTGCTGGACACGGATGACATTACTTGGATCAACGGTTTTGCGCGTGACATGCCCAACATCACCACGCTCGAGCGGCTCGAGTTCAGCCAGGAGGCTGGTGGATCCGCACCTAAATGGACCACCACCGCCATCATGCGCACAATATCATCCTGCATTGCGGCAGGAAACACGCTGAAAGAAGTCGTGTTCCTAGGTTTCTCGCCCGAAGCGCAGTGTGCAACTTTGGTGGGTATGTACTCGCAGCAGGTCACTGTCAAACCCGATTGGCGAGAGCCGAAGAGCGAGCGGGTCTGGTTCACCGAGCTTCCGTTTGAGTGGTACTGAAGTCTCTCTCTTCCATATGGGTACTTTTGTACGCGGACTTCAGATTCTTGCATTGGAGACAAGGTCTGGATTATGCAAAATGGTAGCGTGTTGAAGTGTGTGTGGAACATGTATCCAATGTCTTGCGGTCAAATTCCAAGGAATTGATTTGTGTCTAAATCCATTCTACCGTTACCACACCGTTTCAATCCATTGACCGAAAACACCTACTACTGACCCAGGCACATGAGGCCGACCAGAAATATCGTGTGCGATCGCGCGCGAAATTATGCAGTGGGTGCTGGTTTAGCAGTAGCGGTGTCTCAGACATCGACCTCGCTCCCTAAATGTTTCATTACTCGACAATACCGCTGAAATATTTTTTCACGACGTCACAGAGGCTGAAACGATAGAACCATTTGGTTGCTCATGGCATGTACAGACAAGTTTCGCGCAATTCATGTGTCATACGAACACCCCAGCTGAGCTCCTCAACGGCCCCATCATGACGATTAACGATATTACTTCCTCATTTGACCAACTACATACTGCATCACACTGTAATGGTATCTAATCATCTCTTCTGAATCCCCAGTCGCCAAATCTCGTGTCGGCAATAGGCTCCTGGCATCGCTCAGGGCCAACTGCCCGCCGAACCGCAGCATGAGCACGCCTGAAAGAGCTTCAGCAAAGAGAAGACTCGGGAAGGGACGACAGGACTCGCCAGCTCGGAAGTACGCCAGCACGTACGAGACCAATGCCTCGACCTGCGCGACCGCTCTGATCAAACTGCTCAGGAACGATTTAATCTGACGGGCGCCATTAGCACAGAATGGGCTTGACTGTGACCAAAAGCGCTCACCCAGAGCGAAGATTACAGTGTCAGACCAAGGCTGGTGAAGTACTACGTAGATGCAAGTGGACAGTAGCCGGTCCTTGCTGACATGGTTGACTAGGCCAATGAGCACCGTGAACCTGAACATACTGGTTAGCGGGTCAAGTAACAGGCGAGTGAAGCTTGGACAAGGAAAGTTCGTCGAAGGAAGACGACGGCCAGTTTGGGGCGCGCTCAAGTCGCAGGACTGGCAGTTAGCCATGGTATAGCACGCCGTCAAGGGCAACGAGAAACAGACGAGCACGGTGACACGACTGAATGCCGAGTAACAGCGAAGGCGTGACACAATCTACGCGCGCAGGTCTATGGAGGCTCTTCATACAGGAATGCACGATCGCGAGATGATCATGTGAACGGCAGCATGGAAGTCTCGAGTACCAATGACATGACTGTTAGACAGACGGACAGAGCACGAGTAGCACATCAGACACGACTGGCGTAGGCTGTCGTGAAACTGTGCGACATGATAAACCCATAGGGAAGCGCATAGTGCCAGTACTGGCGAAAGGCTAGGTCGGCAGCGAACATGGAGGTGGCATGAAGAGCGGGGCGAACGCGGTCAAACGCAAAGCCCAACGCCCGAACACGCAGTTCGAAATGGTGGAGCATCGACACGAGCGACAGACAAAGGAAACGCACCCACCCTCCCATGACCAACAAACACCCCAGACTGAACGACGGCGCGAACTTGACTGTTCCTCGTCAGCAGCGCGCTCCATCGAAAATGCCTGCAGAAGCACTCACCAGGTCTAACGTTCAACAGCGGCAGACTGAAGAAGGCCGCCGCAAAGCAGACAGCCGCGCCGAGGAGACATGTGCCAAACCCGAGAAGTCTGACTGCCTGAGTGGCTCGTTAGCAAATGATGTCAAGTTGGGCAATGGAGTAGGGCAGGAGAAGGAGAAAAAGTCATAGCACAACTTGTAGGAGCAACAGGCTCGGATGACAACACGACCCTTTGCCTGGTTAGCAAGCTGGCAGCCGAGAGCATCACGCTAGACATCGGCCCAAGCGCTACTGAGCAGCTGGGTCGCAGTTATGCCTTTGAAAAGACCTGGAGAGAGCGATTGGCAGGGCGGGAAAGCGATTGCTGGGGTGAAGCGGGTAGGGAGTTGCGATAAGAGGACTTGTAATCGCGGGCGAAGCGAGCAGTCGACATGCGTCAACCTCGCCATCCGTGGCGCCACACCTGGACTACGAGCAAATCAGACGGCGTCGATAGCCTGACAAAGACGCCCTGCAATGAGGAGACCTTGACGCAGCTCTTCGTGACGTTCTCGATACAAGCCAGTGCAGGATTCAGGGATGTGCGGGGCAGGATTCGAGGACGCGCGAAGCGAAAACCAGGGTACGCACCGATTCCAGTAGTTGAATGCAAAGTGCGCCTCCTATTCACCCGTCGTCTCGCCGCTCCTGAGCGGGATATCCGAGCCCATGCGTGTCATCTAACCCGAGCCTTCGTCGCACAAGCCGTCAGTCAGAGAAGAACGAGGACGATGGGGTCACAGCGTACGTTCTCGTGTCTGCCGTTGCTGCACCGCATGCGGTCAAACGTTCGTTACGCCGCAAGTCTATCCAGAAGGCATGCGCAGGTAAAGTGTTGTGTTGCGCCTGAAACTGCGTAGGTTCACGGGCTCGAGCAGCCAATATCTGGGGTCTGTGCCGCGGTCTTCGGTGCCTCGTTTGCCTTTCACAACCGAAACAGGCCTAGAAAGCAGATGATAGGCCACATTGAGCACATTATGCTATCGCGTGCAGAAGGCGCAAGTTGCGACAATCCAGAAGGGCAAGGGACAGGAGGGCAAGAGGCGCGTGGCGACGCATTCGGGCATTGATTCCGGGCTGAATACGCAGTCGCACCCGATCCGAAGTTTTCACAAAAAGCCATTAGCACAGTGTAAGGGGCTTAGAAGTTTTCCCCGTACTTTATTCAGGCCTAGAGTGATAGAGAGATCACAAAACTGAATGAATCGGAAATCGAGCCAGGGAGCGACCGCTGGTCGAGAACTGAACCTTCCTCCGATGAATGCAGATCGTGCCGTTGCATGTTCTCGCCGCTCAGATAGGTCGAAAGGTCTTAATCGGCGCATTCTTACTCGTGTGGGCGGTGCGCATATTTGCTAGAGCACACTGTGAGCCCAATTCAAAGCGCGGTACGCATGCTAGTGTTTGTGCCATGCGTATCAAAATAATGAACGAAATGCGAAAACGAGACATCATCAAGTGATATGAGCGTCTATGTGTGCCACTATACACTGGTGACGTGATGGTCGGATTCAAATGCACGTGGAATGAGTAACATTGGCCAACCGCGTCTGGAAACGAGCGGCGCTGAACACGCCTTGTCCTCCTGCCCCATCATGGCCAACCCCAAACTTCCTCTACCACCACAGCTGCTCTCAGAGTTCGATTCCGTAGTCTTGAGGATGTTCGAATCTGTTGACGATGCCAACTCACGGTGCGTTTTCGGGGAGCTAACCTGTCCGATATTCGGCACCGAACTCACGTGGCTTCCGACAAGCCGCAGATTTGATTCAACTCGGATTGCAGAAGCAGAGCTCGAGCTTGTCAACCAGATCGCCGCGCTGAAACGCCGACACGAACGTCGACGCAACTTTAGCCTTTGCCGCATTCCAGCAGAGTTACTGACCAGGTTGCTGTCATTTCTTTCCGCAAAAGATCAACTCTCTATCATAAGGGTGTGTCAAAGTCTTCGGCACCATGTCGTCGACACACCAGGTCTTTGGACCCAGGTGGATCGCATCCAGAACCCTGGCGCGTTATCTTTCGTTCTTGAGCGTACCAAAAGCCTGGCTGTTGACATTACAAGCCTCAGTATGACCGGAGAAGATGACGTTCGATTCGACACATTGGCCGTGCACATGCATTGTATTCGCACTCTCTGTCTCGACTTCGGTCAAGTCAATACGAGGCTGTGGATCAGTAGCGAGACGCGCGCCTACAAAGCATTTGCAACGACTGCCCCACTACTGCAACGACTTTCTATGCGCGCAGATAAAGCAATCGAATCAAATAGCCATCCTTATATATTTTGGTCCTCTGCGTGCTCGATACCAGCACGCGCAATGCCGCAGCTGTCAACGCTCCAGCTACGTGGAATCAACTTGGGTTGTAATTTTTACCGTCAAATCCAGTCTTTGCGTAGCTTCTCCTACAGTGGGCGCGAGAATACCGCGTACATGGGGTTAGCTGTGGCAGAGCATGTTTCCCAACAATTGTGCAACCTGGACACTATCAATCTTGAACTCGATTGGTGGAACGCAGATATTGGATCCCTGACGCTCGGACCAGCTGTCCAGCAGATCAACATTCGCTGGAACAAGCCGGGTGTATTCGCGCCACGCGACGCGGTTCCCACTCGAACAGCTTGGCGATCTGTCAGAACCATACACGTCGCACACGTCCATAATAGTTCAGATCCTCCGCCAGATACTACTCTCAACCCCTCAATGTTCGCCATTCCGGAGACTACTGCACCATATCAGATCCTGACCATTCGAACCTCAGGTGCTGCCAATAAACGTGCGCACCTGCGAGCGTTCGACAGCGAAGACCGTGAGCGCGTCTTCTGCGGACTTCACCCGGCCACAGTCGTGGGCATGGTTGCACGCATCCCAGGAGAATCACTCTCCGCAATTACCATCTCCGCCACAGCGGTAGCTCTTCGAGCCCTCTCTGATGCGCGGTGTCCGCTCCTACGCAACATTCGCCTTGTGCTAGACACAGATGACATAGTCTGGCTTGACAGCTTCATGCTTGACGTGTCCAAAATTAGGACTCTAGAGCAGCTCGAGTTCAGCCAGGGGACTGGCCCGGAAACATCCAAATGGACGACCGCGGCGGTCATACGCACGATGTCGTGTTGCGTTGCATCTGGAAACAGGCTTCAGGAAATCCTGTTCCTTGGGTTTTCGCCCGAGGCGCAATGCCTTGCAATGGCTGGGATGTTCTCGCAGCAAGTCACTGTCGACCCAAATTGGCGCGAGCCGAAGAGCGAGCGGGCCTGGTTCACCGAGCTTCCGTTTGAATGGTTCTAAAGTCTACCTATTTCATGTGATTAATTCTGAGTGTGAGCTGCAGAGATTTTCCCCGGCGGCAAGGTCATGACTATGCGAAACGATAGCGGATTGAACTATGTGAAACATGAATACTACGTTTTGCGGTACTCGAATTTCGATGAATTAACTCGTTTCCAAACAAATTATACCTTGCCTCAGCGTTCGAGTACATCAACCGAGAGCACCTGTGACTGACATATGCACGTGCGGCTTGCAATCTTTGGATGTATCGCGCGCGGAAAGGCAGTGGGGAGAGCCTTCGTAGTAGCGACTCGGACATCATGATCAATCTTGCACCTCGAATGTTCTGGTTCTCGACAATATCACCGACACAGCCGGCAAGCAGCTTTAAGTAGACAAGCTACTACTGTGCCATTCGTAAGCTTGGTAGTTATCCCTGAGTGGTCTGAAACTGAAGTCACAGATGAGCTTCCATTGTTCAACTGTCGTGTTTTCCTTCGCTTTGCGCCGAGCGCTCAGGCTGAGCCACACACACTAACTGCGAATGGTACAATAGTAGACGAATCTACTAACAGGTGTCTGCCCGCTGTGTGACAAGGTCGTTCGTGAAAACACAGAGCCTGAAACAACACGCATTGTTCTTTGCTCATTGCATGTAAAGATAAACATCGCGCAGCTTTTGTGTCTGACGGGCGTTACTTCTTTATTGAACCATTCGCATACGACATCACACTGTAATGGTTACTCATCATCTCATCTGACTTCTCAGTCGCCAGTTCTCATATCGACAATACGCTCCTGGCACCGCTCAGCATCAACTGCCCGCCGAACCGCAGCGTCGTCAGGCCTGCCAGAGCGTCAGCAAAACGAAGAGGTCACAAAGGGGCCGACATGGACTCACCACCTGGGAAGTATGTCAACACATACGAAACCAACCTCACAACCTGCACGACCGCATTGATCAGACTGCCCAGGACCGATTGAATCTGACGACTGTCATCAGCATAGGATCGGGCTTGAAGGTAGTCACAAGCACTCACCCCGCGAGAGAAGTAGAGTGTCAGGCCGAGGCTGGTGAAGTAGATTTAAGTGAAAGGTAACCGTTCCTTGCTGATGAAGTGTTTTTCATAGTTGATCGCGCTGATGAGGACGGTGAACCTGAGCGTATGGGTCAGAAAGGCCAAAGGACGGGAGAAGAGCGAGCGAGCAGATCTACACGGGACATGGTCAGGTTGGGACACAGAAAAACACGTATACGGACTGGATGATCGCGATACTCGCACACGCACAAGGGCAAAGAGCGCCAGACCCGCGCGACCCTAGGAGATACAAATCATCGTGGCTGCCGGTATCGACCTGACGTGGATGACAATGACGGCCCAGTCCGTCAGGATGTTACACAACGAGGAACTGCGAAGGCCCGATGCAGTGGAAATCCGAATATGCGTGGAGGCTCATAACGCAGGGATGCATGACCGCGACATGATGATGTGAGTGCTTGCGAGAAGCGGCATGAAAGGTTTGACTGTCATGAGCAAGGTTGAGAACGATTGGACCGCGGAGCATGGACAGCGTGCATAGCACCTAAGATCGCACCAGAAATGACGGGCAGAGACTGGCGTGCAACTGCGCGATACGAAAATCCCTCAAGGCACCGTGTAGCACCAGTCTAGGGAGGAGCTCAATAAACGTTCAACAGGGTCGTCGGACGGGGACGAATTTCGCCAGTCAGGAAACACGAGACCGCAAACACGGATTCGACGACGTCAAGCACTGGCACAATAAAGGCCGAAGCGACAACACATGCGCACTCACCCTCTCGTGGCCAACATGTTTCCCAGTCTAAA
>Ga0247815_10003392_pt1 | contig 11467 bp, 13 predicted proteins | sample UWRJL194509B1_FD_181014 | JGI IMG/M metagenome (GOLD analysis project Ga0247815, IMG submission 181014) | Plant litter microbial communities from Arlington Agricultural Research Station in Wisconsin, United States - UWRJ-L194-509B-1 | ecosystem: Environmental > Terrestrial > Plant litter >... | reverse complement strand
GCCCTCCCCATCTGTCAACCCAAGACCGTGTCTGAACCGAGGCGCGAAGTGGATCTGACACAGCCAGGCGTGCACGAAGGAGTGCATCGCCGCCGTGCAGAACACAACTCGGCGCTCGAGCGAGGGGCCCAAAATACCATACTGCGGAGGTGTGTGAGCGTGTGCGTGGAGTGCGTGAGTGGGTATGGCTTACCAGCGAGACGGTGCGAGCAGTCACACATGCGATGTCGTACAGGAAGGCGGCGGTGGCGTTGTCGGGGAGACAGAGCATGAGCCAGATCATGAGACTGATCACGTACTTGGACCGCTCGCCGGGTGTGTCGATGTTGCACACAACCAGCGGGATGTCGTGCCGACAAGCGGCGGCCATCAAGCCACGATCATCGTGCGTGTCGCCACCTGCCTTGATGCGACTTCCATCGGCAGCCGTGTGCGTGTCCTTGCAGTTGTCGACGACCTCTTCTGGAACATTGCCGGTGTAGGTGCGAGGCTTCCGCTGGCCGGCAGCCTTGAGCGAGTCATCTACCGCGTCAACGAAGGTGCTAGGAACAAAGAACTCTGGCGTGTACGATGTGATCGGCGGGCAGTCGCCCGCGTTGACGTTCCGCTTGTGGCCGAAGTTCCCATCGAAACACACCTGGATGTCGCACCCTCTGAGGTGCATCGGCATCAGAGAGTGCGCAACGACATGGAAAAGATGGAACGGGGGACGTACTCTTCAAACCCTCGCCCTTGTATGTCTCCAAAGCAGCAAGGACATGCTTGCTGCAACCTCCTATCCACGCTGCGGCGGCCGCCCAACTGGAGGCCGAGCGACAGCGCGACCCGCATCCACGGCCATGCACCCTCCCACTCCTCCTCGTCGTCTCCCTCGTCATCTTCACGTCGCTGTCGTTTACGCGGCCGGCTGTTGCGCGCCTTGGCGTTGTCCGCAGATGGACTTGGGCTACTCCGCCGCTTGCGCGCGTTGGTTTGCTTGCTCGGCGTCGATGGTATCGTCTGCCGTCCTCGACCGGTAACCGCAGCGGTGCTCGCGTCAGTGTTAGTGGTGGTACTGACCATTTCGTCAATGCTGGCGGGTGGCGGCCTTGGCCATGGCTGGAACGCGCTGGCGACTCTACCCGGCGGTGCTGATGGTGTAGGTGGAGGACGCTCCGTATCGGGCACCTCGGCGGGTGCAGGGCGCCGGCTCGGTGTCGCGGGTACTGCCAGGTGCTGGGCAGCAACGTCCGGCGGCAGTTCGACTATCGGGGTCGAGGTGATAGCGGTGCCGGCGGCCTCGATTGCGGCCTCGACTTTGCGCTCGATTGCGGCGAGCAGCATGTCGAACATTTGCGCCGCCGCCTGGAAGGTGCGATGGTACCCCTCTTGGACGGGGAAGCCCTGAATCATGGAATGGTGAGCCGGGAGTCGACATGCCACGGCTGAGAGAACTCACTGACTTGCCCACAAGGACGCAGTCCAACTGACGGTGGAACTCATGCAGCGCACGGGCGAGGCCGGTCGCAGACGCCGCCACGTGCCGGAAAATCTGCCGGTTGTACAGCAGCAGGTCGAAATCGTAACCGTAGCCTGCATTGACCGGCCCGGACGGGAAAAAGCCGGTCCACGCGAGTTTGACACCTAGGGGCTGGTGAACACAGGAGGTGTAGTCGAAGATGTCGTGACCTGTGACAATGTTAACTACTGCAGTAAGGCTACTGGGCGATGCGCACCTTTGAAAAAGACACGGACTACGCGATGCCTGCGCCGACCGACCAGACATTCACTTCCTGCGCAGCCCTGAGGTACTGGAGGAAGCGAGGAGACGCGCAATCGAGACTGCTGATAGGGCTCGATGAGTTGTGGGATGAGCTGATCCCAGTTGGCCAGCAAGGCGGCGCGTTCCTCGGGCTTGTAGATCGTTGTGACGTGGCGCGGCGGCTTCTGCAGGAAAGGCGTCGAATCCTCGAACGATTCGAGCTCGACGTCTTGAGCCGACGAGTCAAACGGCGCGAGCTCTTCAAAATCCGACGCGAGTTGAACGGTGTCGGGTTCCAGGTTCGGTGCGAACTTGGTGGCAGTTGGCGCGGATGTGGACTGTACCGGACCGGCGTGCCAGAGCGATCTGTCCTCGTCAAACGCGCTTGCTGTGGGTCGTGCCAGCTTGAGGGTCTTGAAACGTTTCTTCTCGAGACGCCTCGCGGCCTTCTTCACGTCGGCCTTGGATAGCAGTTGCCCCGCCCACTGCTGGTTGGCACGCCGCCGCCGAACGGGCTCGTCCTGGTCGCCGAGGACATCGGCATTGAGGTGGCGCATGAGCAGGGGCGGGACGAATAGGGGACAAGCCAAACAGAGGCGGCGAGACTCACGGGGACGGGGAAAAGATGAGCGACGCACTGAATTTGGAAACACGCCGTGCCGGTCACGCCAGTACCGGCTGTTGCCCAATTGGGGTGCGCTAATCAAGGATCGTCGGCCGCGCGCGTGCAAGTCCTACGCTCAAAAGCCCTCTGCCACCCGGCGGTCTCTTCCCTGCGTCGACGAACGCGTGTAAAGCCAGGTGCGTTTGTCTATGACGAGGTCGCGCCGGCAGATACACATAGCTGAACATGTCTTAATTCACAGCCCTCCTGCTTGACGCTCACACGACTAGCAACAGGCCTCGCGCGAACAGCGTGTCATGCGAGCTTGCAGGCACACGCAAATGGGCCCGTTAAGCCTCTACATCGCCTATTTATATTGGTCGGTGGGTCATGGGTCGCCGCGGTGGACTCTCGTGCGCCCGTTACTAACTATGTGGTTCACATAGAGCTCGTCCGTCCTTGGGCACGCTAAGTGTCCATCTCTATGGGCGCGCCGTTTGGACCTTGACCAAGGTATGCCTTGCACATAGCCGTTTGGATCTAACACTCCGAGCGCACACTTGCGTTCGCATCCTCGCACCCAGAACACCTCGCTCGTTTGCTCGCTCTCGCTCTCCCGCTCGACGCCACCAGCATTGCGGAAGGGTCTGAGACCGCTCAAGAGTTTATTGCGCTGATGCAAATGTGTGTCGGCTCACCTGCCGTTCGAGGTGCGCACCTCGAGTCGTGTTCAACTTCGGCGTATAACGTACTCACCCGCTCGCCCCAGGTCGCATACACGCCACGACGAACGCTCAACTATGATGGTAGAGCCCTCGCATCATGGTCGCGCCCGTGCAAAGGTGCGTCGACTCACCCGCCGTTCGAGGTGCGCACCTCGAGCGGATGGTCGGGTTCATGTTCAACCCCAGCTCACAACATACTCACTCACTCGCGTCAGGTCGCTCACTCGCTGATGTGTGCGGCGTAATACGATGGTAGAACCATTGGTTCATGGTCGCGCCGGTGCAAAGGTGCGTCGACTCACCCGCCGTTCGAGGTGCGCACCTCAAGCGGATGGTCGGGTTCATGTTCAACTTCGGCGTATAACGTACTCACCCGCTCGCCCCAGGTCGCATACACGCCACGACGAACGCTCAACTATGATGGTAGAACCCTCGCATCATGGTCGCGCCCGTGCAAAGGTGCGTCGACTCACCCGCCGTTCGAGGTGCGCACCTCGAGCGGATGGTCGGGTTCGTGTTCAACCCCGGAGCGCTACATACTCACCCGCTCGCTTCAGATCACTCGTCCGCCACGAAGAACGGTAAAATGCAATGGCCAGGCCCCCAGGTCATGGTCGCGCCGGCGCAAAGGTACGTCGAGCCACCACCGTCCGAGGTGCGAGCGCCAAGCTGGTGTTGGCGTTCACCCGCACTTCCTGCAACTGTTGGACTCGATCGCTGACCGTAGCCCGCAGCGATAGGCGATACCTGGCAGATAGGTCTCCCAGTAATAGGAAGCAGCCAACAACGCCAATCAACGCCAGCGGCGCGCCATGAACCTCTGAGATAAGTTTGTCCGAGGGGGCTACTCAAGCATACTCTGCTCACTCCCGCTCACTCAGTCGTGCCGAGGAACCCGCAAAACACTATTTCTGCGCAAAGGGGAAGCCATATCGTCCCTTCGCGCTTTGCTATACGCGTTCGAAGTTCATTCAAAGTACGTCCAAGCTCGCGCCGTATCGCACCCCAGCCACTCAACTCACAAGCCAATAGCATGGCAGACATCAACGGCAAAAAACCGACATCAGCCGACGTCCTTGTGCTCGTACCACTCCCCGCGTTTCCCCCCACGGGTTCAGCAGGCCCCATACACGACCCGGCGGCAGCCCTACCCGTCTGGTCACCGTACCACGGCGGCGCGCCGCACTCACAGCTCGAGCGTAAGCCTGTTTCTCTCTAACTTGGTCCCTACTGACACTGCGTCGTCTTCGACGTCTTTTTTTTCAGCATGAGTACCAACAAAAAACACAGCTTCTTCACGCAGAACTTCAGGGTGAACCTGCCGAAGCAAGAAGATGCCAGGTTGCTGCAGGACTTTTTTGCAACTGTCCCCGAGGACGACAGCCCCGACTACGAGCAGGCCAGCAACCTGGTCATCAACGCCACGCGTCGTGTGCGGTTCAACTCGGAGGACCGCGGCGCCCAGATGAACATGGCCCGCATCAAGGTCCAACGACTTCTCGAGAAACATGGCATGAGTCTCTTGAGCGTGGGTACTAATACAAGGGTTCTTCTGCTTCCAGGCTAATGTTCCATTAGCATCTGCCACCGCCGCACTATGAGCAGCAGCCCGTGAGCGATCAGAGGTCCGGTGCCCCGGCACCCGCCACTGACTTTGCACCTCCTGTAAGTCGATTATCTACCTGAATGCCATCCTCTGAGCCGTCCTCAGTTCAAGCTCATACCGCGCGAGCATCAGCCGCCCTACAGGGCGCCGCTTCCCGATATCCGGCTTCCAGCATCCAACCGCGGCTCCTCGCCCGTCGAAGAGCCCAGTGCGCCGTACACGCAGGTACTTACATCATGATTTGCATTCTTTCACTTGCCTAACCGGTTCTCCATGCCCAGCGAAACCGCGCACCGTCGTCCAGTAGCCGTGGCTCGTCACCGGTCGAGGAGCCCGTAGTACCTCCTGCTCAGGTCAGCTATCTGTAGCTTCCTCCCGGATCCCTTACTGACATCCACCTGCGGCAGACCAGGTACCGACGTGATCTCGCCGCCTCTCTTCTCACACCGGTATGCAATCGACTGGCGGACACATTCCGTCATATCGCTCATTCTCACTACAGCGCTCCCCTGCTTCATCGACGACATCTTCGCATGAGAATGCCCCACGGCGCCCTCGTGCTCTCTCAAGCGTATCCTCAAGCGTCTCGTCAAGCGAGGATGTCGAGCAGCTGGTCTCACAGCCGGATGCCCAATTTGAGGACGAGGAGATGAGCGAGTACGAGCAGCCGCTGTCTCCTGCGCATCGTCAGCCACCGGCCCATGCGCGACGTCGACAACATGCCTTGCGTCCAGGAGAGACGGGGCGCCAAGAGAAAGAAGAGGCTATGGACCATGCCTCTGACGATGAAGAGCAGGAGGACAACGTCGAGTTCCAGCATAATGAGGGGCGGTCACAACGCCGTGTCTCATTCGTCGACCTCGATAGCGACGCTGGGCCGCCGTCTCCTCGTCATGCACCCAAGTCGGTGCCACAAGCTACTCAGCCCAAGCCCACGAAGAACCGGCTGCCCGTCGCACCGCCGCCAATCCAGGCCAGGCCGGCCAAACAGGCCGTGCCTCAGCCCACCCAGCCCAGTCGGCCCGCAGCTGCGGTCAGACCTACACCCGACCTGTCGTCAAAGCCAAAGGACGGTGTGTCGGTACAGCTCAAGGTTGCTGCACCCCAGCGTATCAAACCAGGTGCCAAGCCTCAAGTGCAGACCGCTCGCCCCGCACCCGCACCTGCTCCCAAGGTGTCAGTCAATCCGGTCAGTGTAGAGGAGACAGACTCAAGCTCGGACGACGGGGAGGAAGAGGAAGACATCATGTCCTTCCTCGAGCACGACACGCAGACACTCGCAGGCGTCCAGGAGGCTTTCAGCGAGTGGTGCGAGATGCTGAGCGAGGAACTTGTCGCTTTCAAGCCTTTGCGGGCGGGGGAGAAGGTTCGGCGCGCAACCACAGATGGTCAGCGCTTTGCAGGCCTCACGTGCCACATCTTCCGAGGGATGCTCGGCCTGGTACAGACTCGGGTTGGACTTCCGACTGAGGCCATCATCGGTTCCGTCGCGATGGGTGACCGGAGGAGCCGTGGCGAGTACCGCAAAACTCATGCGCGCCGTTTTCTAGAGAACGATATCCCCAGTGAGTTAGATCGTTCTATACGCTGCCTTTCGGAGCTGAAGCGAGATCAGAGTTCCGATTACGGCGCGACCTTGACGACCTCATTGGTGCCGGCGGCAAGATGACGAAAGAGCAGCTTCAAGAGGCGTACGACACGCTGCTGCAAAACTATCCCGTGAAGACATTGGACACGATGATCGCAGTCAACAGCTGCCTGTTTCCTTACGGCGCGCATCCCGACGGGCCCACCATCGAGGCAGTGTATCTTCGAAACCACCGCGACATGGTTGCCGATGTGAGTAGCCCGGAGCGCACCCTCGTTTACTGGAATCGCTGACAGGGTAATTGCTTCCAGTCTCAGAAGGGCGCCGTGTTCGATGGGGTGCACACATGCATCATTACGACGGCGGCGCGCCCGGACCAACTCGACTTCGAGGGCCCGAAGACACACATCTACACGACCTCCGGCTTCCAGAACTTCTTCCAAACGAAGTTCAACGTCTCCCTCGCGACTCTCAAGCGCCATGCTGAGGCTCACGTCATGTAAGTCACATTCTTCTCCGGTTAAACCAATGCTGACCTCGCTGTAGCGCGTTTCACGACAACGCGTTCTGCGTCGAGCGTCAGACGGTGCACGGACACACGCACCGTGTTGGATTCGTGTCAGATGGAGCCATCGCCTACACACTGAACCCCGATGAGCGCATCCTCGACATGCGCTTGGACGATCTCGCCAAGCGCCTGCGTCTTCAGGGTACGACCGCACTTGCCGCTGCTCCGGCCCCAGTTGCGTTCGACCCCGACCACGACGTGCAGGAGTCCAATCCGGACGACAAGGCCCATGGTGTGCCCGGCGCGCCACCCCAGAACGACGAGGAGATGGAGGCGGCATCCCATGCCGGTCGTCCACCGCCTCCGCTCGAGTTCGAGGGCAAGAGGATCTTTGAGGTCACATGGCACCCAAATCCCGAGGATCGCACCGTCTCGCGCACGCTTTTTGGCCTCGTCCCGGATGGCGTCATCAAGATAACACAAGATATCTCGTATGACTGGAGGGGCGAGTACAGCCGCTCCCAGGTCATGTCCATTCTCAATGGCATGCTGATAGGTATGCCGGCGCGCTTAAATGGCGCATAGCTCGCTAACCATCCACAGATCTGAAGATCAAGCCGCCAACGGGCCAGGGCTACCCCATGGTTGCCGCCGTCGACGCCTTCTGGGACGGAGGCTTCACGCTATGCGGTTGGCCAGCGGACATGCCTTTCCCGCGTGAGCGGTTCAGCGAAGGACGCAAGTCCTACTTTGACGAGATGGCTCAGCAGAAGGCCTGCCGCCTTGCCGCGCACTTTCAGGCCGGAAATCTGTTCGCGTGCCGTCGCATCGAGATCCCGACAAGCCAGCGCGCCCTCATTGTCACTGGGACCGGTCAGCAGGTCACCCACTTCCGCATCATCGCATGCAAAAACAACATGCCCGACTCAAATGCTCGATTGTGTCGTCAGTTCAACGGCGCTCACCGCGCCCAGGTCGATCATTGGGGTGGCCAACCTGTTCGCGCCACGCAGAACATCTGCAACCTCGGTCCCGGCACCGAGTTTATGAAGCATCTGCTACCGTCCAAACTCCCGCCTGGCGTCATTTACTTGGAGAAGACCGTCGGCGATGCGCTACTGGAGGCAGCAGAAGGACGTGACGGCGACGACGCGTTCGAGGCGGCCTCCTTCAAGAAGCAGAAGAAGTCGAAGCAGCACCAGCATCAGCACCAGCAGCAGAGGCAGAAGCAGAAGCAACAGCCCGGCGACGGTACGTTGAGTGTTGCTAGCTGAGAGTTCATCTGCTTACTACAAATCATAGGCTATTCCGAGATTGACCTCAACACCGAGCACGATCTGATCGACGAAGAAGGTCGCCTCATCGACGAGAGCGGCAACCTGATCGATCGACACGGCCGGTTCATTGTCGACGAGCCAGATAACATGCAGATCAAGACTGCCGCGTCGCTGGCACGTCGAGTCTCGGGTGGTACGAAACCAGCACCGACCGAGTCCCGGCGCGTCTCAACATCATCTGCGGCGTATGCTCCATCTCAGCCACGGCACGCCTCTGCCTCGTCTGCGTCGTCTGGCCCGACCAGCCATGCATCGCCACCCGTTGACTCCGAGCCGGACGGCAATCACGACGATGAGCAACTTGAACCCGAGGACGTGCCGATCCCAGTGAATCGCGCGCCGAAGGGCGCTGCGCAAGCGCACTCGCGCCCGCAACCGCAACCGCAGTCTCGTGGTGCATCTGCAGCAACATCGACGCATGCGCAACCCCGCCCGTCATCCTCGTCGTCTGCCGGTGCCACAAGAGCACCATCGCCACCGGCAAAGCTTGATGAGAATGGTGCCGAAGACGATGTCGAGGAGGAGGATGATGAGACTGTCGCGCCGGTGCCGTCGCGCCGGAAGTCGGTGTCGTCCAGACGCGTGCCATCTAGCGAGCCCGAGGACGCCCACGACATGGACGACGATAACGACGACGACGACGTTCCGCTCACCAAGCTCAGTCGCAGATCTGTGCCCATAGCTGAGGCTAGTGCCGACGAGGCCGATGAGGGCGATGATCAGGATGCGATGGATGGTCGCCTCAACTCGAACGGAAAGCGCAAGGCGCCTGCACCAGCCGCTCACACGTCCACCAAGAAGCCCAAGACCGCCGAGGCAACGGGTCGCGTCACTCGCAACAGCCCTGTTAAGGCGGCGACGAGCAAGACGCAGCTCATCCAGAGAACGCTGCACGATCTCACTGCCGACCCGCGTCGCGGTAAGTCGCCAGCCGAGAGGCCACAGCCAAACGGTATAATCATCCAGGGGCGTCATCTACATATCCCGGACACCATCTACCACGGCTTCCAGTACAGCAGGACCCAGGTTGAGAAGTCGCTCGGCAGGGCCGAACGACTCGTCTTCCCACCAGATGGTAGCACGGGCCACAAGCTGCCGCCGAACAACATGCCGTACAAGGTTCTCAAGGCGCTCATCCAGGCCTGGACACCCGGCGACTACGACATCGCACCGCTCGCCGAACTTATTCGGATCGCGATCCCGGACCGGGATATTCCTCCAACCCTCGCCGCCGAGATCAAACCACTGGTCAAGAGCAAGAATCAATAAATTCCGTAGCAAGTACACACCACTACACGACATTCACGCCGCCATCCTTACGTTCTCCGTGTCGCCCCTGTCGCATCTCGTCGCGTCGCGCCACCGTCTCGCACTCGCCTTGTCCCTCCGTGTCGCCCCTGTCGCATCTCGTCGCGTCGCGCCACCGTCCAGTACCCGCCTTGCCCTTCCGTGTCGCACCCGTCGCACCTTGCCGCGTCGCGCCACCGCTTCATCTACGCCGCTTTTCCAACCCTCCTCGCTACTCTTCATCCGTGTCGCTGCACTCAGCTGTCTGTCTCCTCTCGTGCACATCGCGCTCGTTGCACTCGTAACCTTCACGCTCGTCTCCCTCTCACGCCACGCCCACCCACCATGATGTACCGTGTACATCGACTGCAATACAGCGTCAATTTGCTTGTCAGCCGGTGTATGAAGGAGAAAGTAATCGACTTACTGCGATGAGTGCTGCACCGCGCAGCCGCCGCGGAGTAATCAGCCCCTCGGCGCTTAACTTCAGCCTCATCGGATTATCGCGGCGCGTCGGCCGTGGCCGGTGCACCCGCATCTCTCCCTTCTTCGCTTCCCCTCCCATGTCGAACCTCTACTCACCGCACAAGATGAGCTACACAGTGCTCGAGAGCATCGCGCATCCAGACAGGTACCGGGAAATCATCGTGGTGAGTGTATTCGCGCTGCACGCGCCTGCGCCTCACTGACGCCTCCCCCATAGGGACTCGGTCTGACTCTCGCGTCGTCTATCTCGACTGCGACGGTCATGATCATAGACGAAACAACATCTCACATGATGGCAGAGGCGACCGCGAGGCGCCACGACATCCCATGCGTCGTGTACACGAGCTGGCTGCTGAACGCGCAGCTGGTTGGCAGGGTATTCTCGTTCCGCGGGTACGAGCTAAAGGTTGCGGATGAGGTACGCGAGTCTGTACGCGCCACAAATGCTTCCGCAATGCTCACTCGTCCGCACAGGATGCTGAGGATGGCGTTGGCGCGGGCGAAGACGAGGGGCCAGTCGCCGGTCGCGCCTCAGGCTCAGGCGAGCTACCCGAGGACAGCAACGACGAGGACGAGGGCGACGACGAGGAGGAAGAGGAAGAGGAAGACGCGATCGTACCTCTTCAACAGTACGATATGCCGCTGCCGCCTCCGAATGTGCGCCTTGTGAAGCTCGGGCGCGGATTTTCGATCCGACACACCGCACCAGCGCGCGCATACACCGAGGTCTGGACCCGATGGTTCTATACTCACGTACCCACGGTGACTCTTTGCGAGCTTTCCAGGACTTACGTGCGCGTTCTGAACAAGGCGTTCCATGTGGTACGTTGCTCACATGGTATCGATGGTGTCTAGTACTAACCTCAGCCTCCAGAACCCAGGCATGTCGCCTGCGTCGATGAAGTGGTATCTTGAAGGGCTGTGGAGCAGCTCTGAGGCTTACCGCAGGAAGGTTAATAGGCTCACGAGGGTGGCGGGCAATGCAGCGCTGAGGCGCTCGGCGTACGAGCAGGTCGACCGCTTCCTCGCGGCGGCAGGGCCATAGGTGGGTTCAGCACAGCACAGTCTTACTCTCACGAACACAAGATTTCTCCAATGATGTCATGACCGATCAATGTACTTGTATTGTGTCGAATATCTGTGTACAATGTATATCAATCGAGTTCCCAGTCGCACCTGAGCGGGTGCAGCGTGCAGCGCGTCCGTACGTGTCAGGATGAGAGTGAGCATCGCAAAAGCCGGTGCGGCACGGTACGACTCACCTGACATGGTCAGATGGTGCGTAGATGCTGGTGCGGTGGCGAGCTGGGTGCACCAGCGCGCAGGTCTGGGCGCAATGAGAAAGACAGCGCAAGGTCACCGGCGCGCCGTGTCCAGGCCGGACACTCACCTGTCGTTACCGGGAAGTGCACCAGGATCGGTTCGGTGTCGAATGTGTGCACCAGTACGAGTGCGTGGCGAGGTGAGTGTATCGGCGCGCAGATCTAGGCGCAATGAGCAAGTCAGCGCAGGATCACCGGCGCGCCATATCCAAACCGAACACTCACCTGTAGTTAACAGAGGGTGCGCCAGTATCGGTGCGATG
>Ga0247815_10003391_pt1 | contig 11467 bp, 10 predicted proteins | sample UWRJL194509B1_FD_181014 | JGI IMG/M metagenome (GOLD analysis project Ga0247815, IMG submission 181014) | Plant litter microbial communities from Arlington Agricultural Research Station in Wisconsin, United States - UWRJ-L194-509B-1 | ecosystem: Environmental > Terrestrial > Plant litter >... | reverse complement strand
TATTATACCCCTGCTTTTCCCGGGGACGATCTCCGATCAGGTAAAAATATTTGCCAATAAGCGCCTGGCCGGGAAACTTGATTACAGCAGGACCCGACTCACGTTCTTCAGACATTTTCCGTCCCTGACAGTATCAGTTGATGACCTGTTGCTGCAGGGGTCTAAACCCTTCCAGCAGGATACCTTGCTCGCAGCAAAGGAAGTAGCAGCCGGAATTAATCTCAAAAACCTGATTTTTGATGGTGAAATCAAAATCAATGAAATATACGTAACAGATGCTTATGCAAACGTCTATGTAAATAGTAAAGGGCAGGCGAATTACAATGTTTATATTTCCACTCCTTCAAAAACACCAAAAGATACCAGTGCGCAGGGTACCTCTATTAAGGTAGACCTTATTAAATTCAGGAACCTGCATATTAAATACAACGACCATACCGCAAAAATTTTACTGGATGCAAAAGGACTTAACTATACAGGGCAAGGTGGCTTAAGCGAAGATATCTTTGATCTGAAGACCGATCTTAATATTGATCAGGTAGATTTTAGCCTTGACAGGGTCTATTATGCCAAACAAAAATCATTGCATGCTGACCTGATTACTAGGATCAATACCGATGCTTTGACGTTTGTTTTAAGGAAAAATGAATTAAGGATCAACGATTTACCGTTGAAATTCACCGGGTCCATCAGCGTTCTCAAGGACGGATATGATCTGGATATCAACGCTGCTTCACAAAAAACCACTATCAGGGATATGATTTCTGTATTGCCCCCTCAGTATCTCGATTGGGCGAAGGATACCAAACTAGAGGGTAAAAGTGATCTCTTTTTTAGTCTTAAAGGACAGTTTAGTGAACCAAGAAAAGTTAAGCCGAGGTTTACGGCGCGCCTGCTGGTTAAGGACGGTGTAATTTCCAGCGATAAGGCACCGGTGCCAATGAACAACCTGAATGTTGATCTTAACATCGATTTCCCCTCACTGGATACTGAACAACTGGGCTTAGACCTTAAAACTTTAAGCTTTGACCTCGGCCCGAAAAACAATTTCCGTGCGGTGGTAAAAACCAGAGGTTTGAGTGAAATGGCCGTTAACGCTAATTTAAAAGGTGCTGTCAATCTGCAGACTTTGGATGAAGCACTGGGTTTAAAGGATCTCGAACTAAAGGGTTTAATGAATGCCGATGTGAAGTCTAACGGTATTTTTAGCATGGACAAAAAGCTTTTCCCAAAAACCGATGGATATCTTAACCTAAAGGACGGCTGGGTAAAAACATCATCTTATCCAAATCCGATTACTAATATCAATATGGTAGCCAACATCAAAAATACTGACGGCACCTTTAGTAGCCTTGGTGTGAAACTTTCTCCATTCAAATTTGATTTTGAGGGAAGTCCGGTATTTGTTGATGCAGATTTACAGAATTTTGAAGACTTGCTATATAAAGTACGTGCAAAAGGTGTCTTAAATGTTGGTAAAATATATCAGGTATTTGCTAAAAAAGGATTGGATGTAAGCGGTTTAATAATTGCTGATCTTTCACTAAATGGCCGCCAAAGTTATGCTACTACTGGTCAGTACAGCAAATTGGATAATGAAGGTACCCTGGTAGTGAAAAACATAAAAGCGAACACCGCATATCTGCCTAAGCCCTTTTATCTTAAAGAGGGAAGCTTTGAGTTTGAGAATGAGAAAATGTGGTTCAGGAAATTTTATGCAACTTATGGAAAGTCTGATTTTTCTTTGAGTGGCCACCTTCTAAATACGATCAACTATTTTATTGAGCGTAAAGGTACCCTTCATGGCAACTTCGCCTTGAATTCCAACTATATCCTTGTTGATGAATTTATGGCCCTTAAAAATGGAGACAATGATGCCAAATCATTGGAGGTAGAATACGCGAAGGCTGAAAACCCAAAAAGCAGTGGTGTTGTAATTGTTCCGAAAAATCTCGACGTAGCCTTATTGGCGAAGGTAAAAAAGGTTGATTTCAAAGGCCTGCCAATCAATCAGCTGGAGGGAACAGCTTCGATCAAGAATGGTAATATTTATCTGAAGAATACCTCATTTGATATGGCTGGAAGCAGGATGACAATAGATGCCCGTTATAAAGACGAATCGCCATTAACAGCCAACTTTGATGTGGCCCTTAAGGTGAAAGACTTTAATGTGCAAAGGGCGTACAAGGAAATTGACATGGTACGTGAAATGGCTACTTCTGCAAAGGATGTAAGTGGAATTGTGTCGTTGGATTATAAACTGAAAGGTGATTTTGACCCGAACATGAATCCTATTTATCCTTCATTAGAGGGTGGGGGTGTAGTTAACTTGCGCGACGTTGCGGTTAAGAATTTAAAGATGCTTTCTGCAGTTGGTGATAAGGTGGGGGCAGATGCCTTTAATAATCCTGATATGAAAGGCGTTAATATTGAAACGCACATTAAGAACAACCTTATCCATATTGAAGAGTTTACCTTTAAAGTGTCTGTGCTGAGGCCTACTATTAGTGGAACCACGAGCTTTAATGGCTTATTGGATATCCTGGTAAAGGTAGGCTTGCCTCCTGCTGGATGGATCGGTGTTCCTGTTGTTGTAACCGGAACCCATGAAAAACCTCAAATTAAAGTATTTAGCAGAACAGGACAGGGGATTCTAAACGCGCTCTATAACCGAAAAACCAACAATGTAATCAGGGAAGAAAAACGCGATGTAAAGAAATCGGGTAAAGAGCAGCGCAAAGAGAAAAGGGACAAAGAAAAGCAAGCTAAAAAAGCTGAAGAACAAGTAGAAAAAAACGTTAAAAAGATCTAACAAATAATATTTATCCAGGTTATATTAAGGCGGATTTCTCAGTTGTGTTTGCAAAATTCTTTTTTTTTAAATTGTAATTTTAAAAATACCTTACTATTTTCAAGCTAAACTTTAATAAAATCCTTACTATTCTTAAAGCACAATTAAGAATAGTAAGGATTTTATTGTTAAAGGATCGCTACCATTCAACACCCCCTTTGTTCCTTTTCCGGATGGCTTCATCAGTTCTTGGAAGAAGCGTTTCCAGACCCTTATGTAAAACCCTTTCCTGTACTTCCTCTATAAATGGACGAAAGGTTTCATTGTAATCCTGAAAGGCAGCCTCAAAGCTCCCTTCAAACTTGAAGAAAGCGTCTGCTAATGCAGCTGCACCGTCGATGGCCAGTGAACCGCCCATTCCAGCAGCCGGAGAGGCACAATATCCGGCATCCCCAACCAATGCAACCCTTCCTTTTGTCCAGAAAGGCATCTTTATCTGGCAGAGTTTATCAAAATAGAAACTTTTTGATCCCATCATTTCATCTAATAATTCTGTGGCCCTCCAGCTTTCTCCCTTAAACTGATCGAGGATAATTTTTCTTTGCTCTTCTTCATCCCGGTAATTATATTGGATTTCTGTTGACGCGCGGAAGCACAGTATGATATCGGTTTTGTTGTTGTAGGCATTGAGCATCATAGCCTTGTCTGGCACATTGAAGAACTGTGTGGTATTTTCCCTGATCAGCAATTTATCTACAATGGTAATAGAGAAGTATTGTCCAAGAAAACGGGAATATTCATCCTCGTGTCCAAACCAGATCTTCCTTACAGAAGAGTGAACCCCATCACAGCCCAGTACCAGATCGTAGTTCTGCAGCTGTCCATCTTTGAACGTAACTTCCATATGGTTGTTAGTTTCCTTAAGGGATGTGATGCCGTTGTTGAACAGGAGCTTAGTATCATTTTTAATCAAATCATATAATAGATTTAGAAGAGTGTCTCGCTCGATTTCAAACCCATCCTCGGTTAGTTCATCGCCTGTGTTCCTAAGTTTCATCGATCCTTCGGTCACATCATCTGCATTCTTGAACTCCAACAATTCCATAGCTATTCTGTTGGATCTAACCTGCTCTAAAATGCCCATTCTCTTAATGATGTTGATGGTGTTGCCCTCAATGTTTACCGGGGTTCCTCCAACTCTTAACGCATTTGCAATCTCGACAATGGTAACCTTGTAGCCTAACTTGTTCATCCAATAGGCCGCAGAAAGACCTGCAAAGCTGGCGCCTGATATCAGGACTGTTTTATTTGCTGATGTGTTCATATTCGCATGTAATTGTTCATGCAAAGGAACATTGTGGAACAGTAGTAAAAAATAGCGATGTGGCGTAAGTATTGGACTAATCGCGGTTTTTACTGCGGAAGGCAAGGGCAGACATGCCTGTAGTTTTTGTAAAAAGCCTTGAGAAATAGGGATAGTCGTCGTAGCCCAGATGCGTTGCGATTTCCTTAACCGATTTGCCAGAATGATATAACAACCGTTTTGCTTCGAGGACTATGCGTTGTTGGATATGATAGGAAACCGGATGGCCTGTTGTGTCTTTGACACATTCGTTAAGGTAAGGGCCAGAGATGTTTAATAGGGCGGCATATGCGGCCGGGCTTTTGATTGTGGTAAAATTAGTTTCAAGAATTTGCCTGAAGGCATTAGCAACAGAATGGAAACGCGATAGGTTGTCTGTTTGCTTTGTTTGTTCAAGATAGTTTGAGATTGTTATCGACACCAATGTGTTGAAGGCATCCCTCAACATTGAATGAAATAACTTATCATTTTTGCGGACAGCAAGTTTTAGGCAAAGCGACACAGCATCAGACAGGAGCAAAAGCATTTCTTCATTTAGTGTAACTGGTCTTGCGGGGCTGAGTTCTTCAAGTATTTTTAGATAAGTTGGGTTTAAATTTTCATTGGTTATTGCCCAACTGGTTACAGTTACATTTTCAATGCTGATCATTCGATGCACCTGGTTCGGGTGCATATAAATGACGGCAGGAGCTTTCATGCTGTAGGTCTGGAAGTCTATTTCGATGCTAAGGCTTCCATGTTCCAGCAGATGGAAACTGTGGCGGTCGTGCCGTTCAGACCGATAGGCATCTGCCATATCAGGAAAGTCGTTAAGCGACATTCTTTCAATGGAGATACCGCTGTGGTAGTCGCCCCCAAAGTCATTTACAGGAATGGCGGTGTTGTTTTTACGCATTGCTTCCGGCTACGGCAGCAAAGATAGGATAATTTCCAGTTCTTCGTTTTTCTTCCAGGTCCCACTCATTTGAAGAAATTTTGACTGGTCATGAAATAGGTTGGCTAATTTCTCCACGTTTTTGTCCGCCATCCATTGCCATTTTGCTTTAGATAGGTCTTTGATTTGCTTTCGTCAAGCACTCCCATAAAGGTTTGCAGGCCGCGAAGGCTTCGTGGAAAGCCACTGTAAGCGTAAAGATGGACTAACACTTCTTTGATCCCATTCACCGTCAGGCCACTATCCAATCCTGCATTTAGCTCAGGTTTCAAATGTTCAAGGTCGCCTTTTGCAGTAAGCGCTGATATGCTTACTATTTTTTTTGCTGTTTGCCGCTGAGTACGTGTACTGTTTTTTTATTTTCCTGCGCATCTGTATCAAATGCGCTTCCTGTAATTAATGCCAGCCCAATTATCAATTTTTTCATAGACATACTGTTTTCTGTGCTCAATGGCAATTGGCACAGCTCATTTATTAGATAAACAAATGTGATCATGTTTTCGCAAATGTTTAGGATACGGATTACAGTATTGCCTACCACTATTACTGATTTGACGGATATCCGGGCCGTCCTTTGGCAGTTACATCTAAAGTCCTGCGAGGGGTCCGGTTCGGGTTTTAAGGCAGGATTGACCGAAGGCTGACTGAAGATTGACCGAAGACTAACCGTTATGAACGGAGCATGCACAGGGCATGAACGGGGCATGAACAGAACCTAGGTTCGGTCAGTTACCGAAGAAACGCTCTGTTCAGGCTCCATTCATGATCTGGTTGGGCTCTATCCACACTGGTCAGTCTCCGGTCAATGTTCTGTCAATCTCCGGTTAAAACTGGAACAGTTTTCCTTGTTACCCATCATCAGGCGCCTATTTGCTCTCCTTTGTCTCAAGTTACTACTTTACTAAGGCCTGAAAGCCACCACAGCCAGAGAAATATTTTCTCAATGTGTCTCAATATGTCTCGCAAGGTTCTGTTAATTAGATATTTAAAATTATGCTTATTAAATTTGTAACGCAGGTTTGAAATGCTGCCGGTAGCATAAAAACATGAATTAACAGATTAATTTACAATAAAATTTAATATTTATGGCAAGGATTATACCAAGTCCGCTCGGGCCTTTCCGCGGAACAATAGGAAATGTGGAATCCTATAAAGTGGGTGATAAAATTCTAGGTCGAAGCGCACGTTGCGCCACTAGTACACCGCCAACAAAGGAAAAAAAAAGTCAGCAAATCAAGTTTGCATTAATCAGTAAATTTTACGAGAAAGTAACTAAGGTAATCAGCATAGGTTATCGGCCCAGGGCGAAAGTTAAGGGAATTAGAGCAGCGATTAGAGATCATATAAATACTGCGATAATTGGAACATTTCCCAACTATGAGATTAATTATCCTGAATTGCATGTTACTAAAAGTGATAACGGCTTCCATGGTGGGTTTCAAGTTTCTTTAGAAACTCATGCGGATTCAAAAGTCACGATCAACTGGCATGCTCAGGATAAGGTGCGGGAGCAGTATCCAGGAGTAGCAGGTCCGGAAGATTTGGTTCACGTAACATTTTTTAACGAAAAACAGCAAAGGGCCATTTATTGCTTCGGAGTTGCAGAAAGACGTGCGAAAACTGCGCTCTGTGACCTACCATATGGGTTGGAGGGTAATGTGCTACATGCCTACCTATCTTTTACTTCCAAGGATGGTAAATACGTCTCAGACAGCGACTATGTTGGATCGTTTATGCTAACTAACAAGGTAAACACCTATGTCCGCCAGCGTTGCTGACGAAAAATTAATTGATTGTTCAACTTAAATAATAAAAAATTATGGCTGTCAAACGAAAAGGGAGCAATACCTCAACAGGTAAAGTTAATAATGTAGTGATACGAGAAGTAAATGGGCAGATTGTAACGTCAGGAATTGGCCAGCGGACAAAACCGTATACAAATGGAGAATTGAAAAACCAGAACAGGATGGCTTTGGTGAATCAGTTGCTCGCACCCGTTAACCAATTTATTAAAGTGGGTTTTCAGCAGGTTACAGCTGGTACAACAAGTAACTATCGAAATTTCGCTATGAAGATAAATAATCCTGGTGTGCTGAACCTTGATGGTGCTGATCAGGTGATAGATTACTCCAAAGCGATTTTCAGTATGGGAAATATGCCTGTGATAGAGGATATTGATATTCAAGTTAACGATGAAGGCTTGGAATTCATTTGGGATCCTAATTGGAAACTAATAGGAATGAAGGACTCAGATCGGGTAATGTTGCTGGCTTGTTGTCCAGAGAAGGGAACAGCCTATTTTGTACTTGACGGTGAAAAACGTAGCAGTGGCAAAGATACTTTGGAAATTTTGCATTTCAACGAAAAAGTAATTCTACATACTTATGTCGCATTTATTGCTGCAGACCGCAAAAGTATTTCCACTAGTATTTATACTGGGCAAATACTTTATTAAATCTGTCTTCCAGCAAGGCATCCGTGATGTTGCGGATGCCTGCAATAAAAAACTTTAAAACCCATCAGTAGTTGCAACATCCCATATTTGAAAAATTATTTGATATTGCAGAATGCTTTACTACGCTGAACACAATGAACAGCTATTTTCACTCCGTATTTTATAAACTTATTGTGATGTTTTTATATTTGTAAAAATTTAAACCCTGATGTTTTACCTTCTGATCATAGGCGCCGCCATCTTTTTCCTTGCCCATGTGGCCTTGTTATTCGCCTCTTTTTCTCAGTCTAAACTTGTCTCAACGCGCTATTTTTATTCGCACCTCACCTTGTGGATTACGGGTGTTTTCGTTTTAGCATTGGCAATACTATATGCTGGCACGGGCCGGTCTTCTTTTCTTGATTACTTTGATAGCAACACCAAAAAAGCCATGATCCTGGTATTTACTTTTGCGCTTTCATTGGTTGCCCATATTATAGTTACACAAGTGATCCTCCCTTTGCTGCGCAAAAATCCTTAAAGCATCCGGAATTAAGGCATCCATTGGCATCAACTACCTGCAGCGCCTTCTATCGTAAAAGTTTAGGTGATCATGTCACGGTAGTCCCCGGTAACTCTTCACAGTTTACCTGTAACTATAGTCACTATAATGTGATAATTAATTATATCCATAGGTGTGATTCAGAATCGACACGGTAACATATTTGTGATTTATTATACGAATGAGAATTTTTTATTCTGGTTTTTGTGTAAAAATTTAATAAATTAGAGAGTGATTGAAAGATTTGTTTAAATCCACATATTAATATATGAATCCAGGGCCTGGCTATGAAATCAAAAATTTAATATATGACAGTTCAATACTATAAGCAGAGGGACATAATGCCCATGGTATTATCTGTATTAACAATTTCGGTATTCAACTTGACCCTTGTGGCTTTTAAAGTTGCGGTAGAGAAGGAATTTTCTGATCTGAAAGGTTTGATCGATACAGATGTGCTGGACAAAGCGGCGATGGAAATGCTGGAGACCATGCCTGAAAATGAATGGTCTACATTGATGAGCGAATGCATACATTCTGTACAGAACACTATCACGGCACTTGCTTTTTATGATGAACGCGATTGGCACAAGGAATTTATCCTCACCAAGCCTATAGATCTTTCTGTTGAACTCCTGGGCCATCTTGGATTTCATAAAACAGATGATGAATTTGATACGCATTGGGAACAGATGGAGTGGTTGACAAGGTTCTGCAGCTATGTCTTTTATATGTTATGCCAGGTAATGAAATATGGAAAGATAGATTTCGGACAGCTTGATGCAGGATACGACTTTGAATATCCGGAAACTTACATGAATAATTTAGCTGCCCTGGCTGAAGGCGAAAGCGAAGAGATTTTGGTGCTTAGTATTTTAGGCATTGAGATGCTTAATTATTACATTAGACTGGTTGAATTGGAAAGCAGGAGCGACCGCAGGTAATTTACTCTATAGTAATCCATCCTGTTTCATTGTCTACATTTCTTATAAAATGATATCGTTCAAAATTTCCTAGTAGTTCTACACTCATGCCGTTTACAAGGTTTTTCTTCACAGCGGCAAGGCTGTCTGGTGTATTGTAAAGCGCGAGTTGCTTTGTATTTAATTTGAGCTTGCGCAGTGGCTTCAGGGTACTGATCAGGGATTTGCTCTGCACGAAACCCAATTCTCCGTTTGGCAATTCCACCGTATACCAGTTGCTGTTAGCAGCAGCAATGGTCAAAATGGTGCCTGGCAGCAGACTTTGGATTTTTGCTGAACTGTTGTCGGGCGAGTTATACAAAGAAGAATTTCCAACAGTCCTCATCAAGGTATTCAAATTGTTTAAAGGGGCGTTGATCGCCTTGGCTGCAGGAATTACGGTATTTACGTAGGGAAAGGGATCAACCGTTCCCTGTGATGTATATATTCCAAAATGCAGGTGTGGTGGTGTGGTTTTGGCATTGCCGGTATTACCGATCAGCCCCAGCGTATCACCCGGAAATACCACTTGTCCTTCTGTTGCAATTTGCTGGTCCAGGTGTGCATAATATAAGGTGTAATCCTGGTTCTTTGGTCGCAGCCAAACCACCTTTCCTCCAAGGTTGTTTTCGTTCACCCTGGTGACAGTGCCTTCTGCCGCTGCAATTGCAGGGGTTCTAAACGGCGCAAATATGTCTATGCCTTCATGCTTTCTTGCATTCGCGTCCCTGCCGTCTCCATAAATGCTGCCGATATTCTTGCTGCCGGATGATTTAACGGGGAAGCTTAAAGATGGACCGACAGATATTTCTAAGGTATATTGGCCGCTGCGTAACAATTCTGGCTGAAGCCTGAGAAAAAGTAAACCAGTTGATTTAGCTTCAAACACCAGTGGACTGTTCAATGTATCTGCTGAGGCCAGCAATTTCATTTGTTGTCCTTCTGGCTGTTCCCATACATCTGCATAGATAGTAAACTGCTCCAACGGCTTTTTAGTAATGTTGACGGCAATTTTTTGTCCCTTAACGGCAGTGAAACGATATGAAGCGGCGGAAATCTTCTCTGCAGCAAAATAGCCGGTTTCACGATAGGGGATAGTAATTTGAAGTGGCTTTTGAATACTTTGATACCCTGAAACAATCCATGCGGAGCCCATGCTGGTTTTGTCCAGACCAGCTGTAACAAGCTTACGCTGGTACTGCTCGTGTGGCGAAACGGGTTTAAACAGGTTCACAGTGCCAGATTTGCAGGAGCAAAATAAAGCAACAGTGAGCAATGGAAGGTAGCGTAATTTAGTAAATTGATGTAGGCTCATGCAGCGGTGCATTTTAAATTAGATGCAGAAACTAAACAAAGCAGTGGTAATGATGTTTGCAGCCGCTTTCGATTATCTTTTAATGCGATTTTAGGTCTGTTATAGATCAACGATCGCTAAATACCGAAATTTAGTGAAGTTTTATGTTTATTATCTTGTCTTTTGTCAAATTTTGCATAGTTATATGGATAATTTTTGTTTTTGCAAGATTGTTATAGCTTTTTAGCTCATTTTACTTGTATATTATTTTAAAAATATTGCCGTATAATCAATTTATAGATGTGTATTGTCTATTTTGCAATAAAAACTAATTTTTATTGAATATTTTGTGCTTTTTTATTGCTAAATCTCATAAAATATTAAATATATTTAGATTCTTAATGAAGCATTGCTACTAACGGCTGGTAATGTTGGTTATTGTTTGGGATTTATCTATAATGATGTAAGAACATGGCGAAAGTTGACGATAGGAGGTTAGTTCATTTGTTGCATAATGGACTTAATGAAGGATTTGACAGTCTATATGGCAAATATCACCAGCTGATTTACATGAATGTGTTCAAATTTGTGAAAAACAAAGAAGAATCACAGGATATTCTTCAGGATGCGTTCGCCACATTATGGGAAAGCAGGAGCAGGATCCAACATGAACAGTCTGTTAGCGGTTGGCTTTTTGTGATTAGTTTTAATAAGTCCGTAAATTACATCAGGAAAAAATCCAGACATTCTGCCGCAGAAGAAAAAGTTGTGTCTTTGTATCACCTGCACCAGGAAGAACATGACGACTCTATGGAGACCCATTATCAGCTATTGCATCATACCATTAAATCACTTTCACCGCAAAAGCAAAAAGTATTTACACTTTGCAAGCTGGAAGGGAAAAGTTATGAAGAAGCCGCAAAACAACTGAATATATCTAAACATACTGTTAAGGAATACTTGTCATTGGCTATGTTCTCCATAAAGGATGCATTTAAATATGTAAGACAGGTTTCATAATCCAAGTACCCATGCATTTAAGAAAAAATGCATTATTACATTTTTAGTATAGAATGGGCATGTAAACTGTCAATCTATTAAAAATTGAATTCGAAAGCCTGGTATAT
>Ga0247815_10003389_pt1 | contig 11470 bp, 10 predicted proteins | sample UWRJL194509B1_FD_181014 | JGI IMG/M metagenome (GOLD analysis project Ga0247815, IMG submission 181014) | Plant litter microbial communities from Arlington Agricultural Research Station in Wisconsin, United States - UWRJ-L194-509B-1 | ecosystem: Environmental > Terrestrial > Plant litter >... | reverse complement strand
ACTGACACAGAATACGTCTTGTCGACGCTCGACAAAATCACCAACTGGGCTCGCCAGGGCTCGATGTGGCCCATGACCTTCGGTACGCCGTTCTTCTTCTTGGGCTTCCTTTTACCCACAGTTCCCTTCTCACAGGTCTCGCCTGCTGTGCTGTCGAGATGATGCACATGGCCGCCGCTCGCTACGACCAGGATCGCCTCGGTGTCGTCTTCCGCGCGTCCCCGCGCCAGTCCGACATCATGATTGTCGCCGGCACACTCACCAACAAGATGGCACCCGCCCTGCGCAAGGTCTACGACCAGATGCCGGAGCCGCGCTGGGTTATCAGCATGGGCAGCTGCGCGAACGGCGGCGGGTACTACCACTACTCGTACAGCGTCGTGCGCGGGTGCGACCGTATTGTGCCTGTCGACATCTACGTACCGGGATGTCCTCCGACCGCGGAAGCGCTGTTGTATGGCATGTTGCAGCTGCAGAGGAAGATGAGGCGATACCGCAACACGGTGCTTTGGTACGTGTTATCTCTCATGGACTGTGCAAGCGCTGACCAGACGCTGCAGGTACCGCAAGTAATACACTCTGTTTCTTGTCTGTCTGTATGCATCTCAACACGAATGAGTGCTGTTTGGTCAACCTTGTCTGATTATTATCTGAAGACCAAGTGTCACGCAAACCTGCATATTAACCAATTGAAGCGCGCTCGACTGCCAAGTGCTATATTACAGGCCCAATATTCAGCTCCTCAAACAGATTAGCTGCCAGCGGAGAATGAGGCCATGTACGTTTTCTTTAGTGCAGTGTGAGTGAAGGCTGCGGAAAAGATACAACACGTACTCGACGAGTGACGACGGAGAAAACAAGATATTGCTTGCGAGACCGTCGAGTGCGCCAAGGTCGGATCCAACCCGTACGCCAACCACCCGAAGCGTATTCAATGGCTGGGCGAAGTCTTTCAAGTGGTGGGATATCCAGTTCAGGACGTCCGTGCCGCTCAGGACACCCTCCTCTTCATCGAGCTTCCTCTCGTGCACTACGTACAGCTCAATGTGGGCGAGTGCTGGGCAGGAGAGTGGAGTGACTTTGGAGTCATGGGTCCGAAAACTGCCTATGGGCTCGCGGACGCGGAGTGTGGTGAGTTGCGGCATCACCTCAGGAAGAACACCGTCCAGCGCAACCATGTCAGTGTTGACGGTTGCATAACCCGCTATCTCCTCGCTGTATTCGGAGTTGTAATGCGTAGAGTGGAAGATGCGACTCCGTCCATGCCCGTCCTCGGCACAAAACTCGTAATTCGGGTCTTTCCATCTCCATGGCCAGTAGCTTGCATATACAGATAGCTCCGCTGCAGGCCCGTTCAGCGCATGGATGAAGCCCAGTACAAAGGAGTTGGGCATCTTATTCCAAAGATAAATCCCGGATATTGCATTGAGTTCCATCTGGCCGGCGACCCTCATCAAGACATCGCATGCAAACGTATCATGGAGGGCGAGGCGATTCAGCCTCAGCATTGAGGTGAGAGGCTTCAGCGCGAAGTCTTGGGGTACGTCCCCGACTTCCATCTTGTGCAGCTGTGGCATCCATTCACATATATCGCCCAGCTGAATGTCTGGAGAAGGACTTTCATGTTGACCGAGCCAGAGACTGAGATCGGTGACACGTGGAAATCGAGTGAGAACCTCCTGCAGATTGACAATCCCATTAAGCGCGAGCGAGTTCACTGAATCATACGCCCCATGGTTGGATGCCAGATTGAGTCGAAGCTCGTGAACTCTGATTTTCGCCCAGTTCAATCGCAAACGACGCAGCGATGGAGATGCGGCCAAATGCAGTGTCTGCGTCGGTTGTCTTGTGAGGGTATCACCGTAGCCGCAATTGGTGGGATCGGTAGATATCAGTGAAGTGATATCCAGTGTGCGTAAGCGAGTCAGCACATCAGATGCCATCGCGATGTTCTGGACGTTGTGGCCAAGCTGTTGGCTGACATCTGCAACACACCGATCCCGCCGAAGAGAGTAGACGTCACCTCCATCCTTCATGCACACACCTGTGGTATCAACTTCATTGCTCTGCATGACGAGCTTGAGGTCCATGGGTGCGTTTTGTGATCGTCCCAGAAAGCGCAGGAACCGCCGCTCGAACTCTACCGGACGGCAGGACAAGTCTATCGCAGCCCACAGGCTCGGAGTAGAAAGAGAAAGAGTGCGCCAGCGCATCGAAACTTTTGCTGCAAAGAAAGTGTCGCGATTGTCAAGATGCAGCAGGATGAGCACGAGGATGTCATCGGACAGGCGACCCAGCGGTGACAATCGGTTGACTCGAAGTCCAATCTGTGCTGCCACTACTTCTACGACGTCAAGGGCAAAGAGGCGAAGGTCATCGATGCTCTTGGCTATTTGCGCATGGAAAACCTCGCTTGATGTCGTACGGGTTTAAAGTAAGCGAATGCTACAGACCTGAGTGTCTCGACGACGAAACGAACCTTGGCTTCTGCGAACCTCCCAGAAGGTGGTCCATATGAGTATTTAATTCGCGCTGCAAAACTCTTCCAGCCGATTTCTGAACATCACGGAAAGAACTCGAGGAGAAACGTCTAATGTCATCCGATCGGCATTTTCCGATAGATCGCAAGCAGTCAACATCAATCAGCAAGAGCAGGTGAGCTTCGTCCTAACCGCGAGACAGGCCTCATTTATTCACTTAGAAACAGATTCAAATACTTATGCTAAGTTCTGAGCAAGCCATGCAGCTACTGCAATTTCCGCACTTCTCCGTTTTGCATTGGTGTCAGCTCCGCGTCGACTCATCAGTTTCTTGTCAAGAAGTGGAGCCCAAAGACTGTGGTGGAATAACTGAGGCAGCTCGTCTGCGAGATGCATGGTGATGTCGTTCTGCAATTCCCATAACTTTGGGCTGTCGGATCAACTATCCGAACAGCGGGGAATGGGCACCAAATGCTCTTATATAATGCCAGTTTTAGCGGGCGGATTCGTCCGCTAAGCGATTCAATGTCCGCGTTTAGATTTTGCCATTTTCCGATACTTCACGCGGCATTACTGGCAGTTCTGGCTGATATATGGTAGCCACTTCTCACTCCAACTTCAGCTAGTCTCACTCAATAGTTACACAGATGTCTATGGGATCCGAGACGAGCGACATGGATGACGCGTTTAAGGAGGCTCCATCGGTTTCCATATACCGGCGCAATCCTTCTGACGCTCACGGATCACCCAAGGTACGAAGCACATGCTGCCCTTCGGAACGCATCGTTTAAATAGTTTTTTAGAGCCATAACATCGCTGTAGACTCGAGCACCCGTGCTGTTCACGTTGGTTATGATTGCGCCGACGCAAACATGCAAGATTCTCGAACTGCACAGTCTCTGCCGAACCACGAATTGCCCTCGGCGGCTGTTATATCGGATGCGAATACCCAGCAACTATTACATCGACACAGTCCAACGCAGCTCTCACACTCTCTCAGGCAGCTTGTTCCCCAGACTCTCGGTATTCTCAGCGGTGCTAGCGCAAGAACTGGCCAACGATTTACTACGCCGCTTGCCCCGTCTCCGTCTGCAAAGATGGGTTCTTTAGCAACATCTACGACACAGACTGCGCGCGCCTCATCCCGTCACGTAATTCTATCGCTGGCCAAGGGTCTGGGGGATCTGGTAGCCGGGTCAGGTGACGCTCGGTCGTCCTCTTGTGACGATTCGGACGTGGATGTCTACCAGGACGCAGCCATAATGAGCCTATAGATGCGGCGATCGATCTAGGCCTACAGAAGCTGCGCAAAGCGCTCGAGGAGTCTCACACCAATACTGACTTGGACGTAAATCATATCACGCCAGTTGCGGCCAGCATTGAAATGCACGCAATTGAGCTAATATGCCTGATTCTTCAACAGACCGTAGCACATTCGGGAATTAGTGCAGAACGGATTCTGCACGCCGTCTCAGCAGTGGAGATACCAGGTCAGCCTGGCTTACAAGAGATGTTCACTAATTTTCTACTCAACCGTGGCACCGGTCAGTCTCCGACATCTCATATGATACCATCCTAATGCTCTGAGTAGGACCAGACTTCGAACAACGCCGCAATCTCGATCAATTGTTCGGCCAGCCTAAGGACGAGTATGACGCAGATGAAGTCATGAACCTGTACCGCCTCTTTCTGGATAAAGTCAGTGGCGAGACGCAGGCTCAGCATCTCCTAGCCTGGTACTGGCTCCGCGCTGCCAATGCTGGATTGCAGCCAACGTCCAACTCGATCACCCAGGCGCTGAGAGATCATCTAGTTGGCATGAAGGATGTAGTACGTGGCCGTTATGTACCACGCGAGTCTTCAGCTGACGCCACTTTCAAAGGCCGACATTGCTGCTGTCCGAAACGGCATCACCACAGTCATCATGGCTACAGTGGAACGTGCTGGACTTCGGTCGACTCCGGCGCACAGTGGCATTGTCATGACGTCGCATGGTCGACTTCTGTTACCCAGCTTGTGCATGAGCGCGGACTCGCTCCTTCAAGTGTATGAAGCCTCCGTGATGTGAGGGCTCAACGCCACAATGAGTATCAATGCTGACCGCACTATAGATCATCGCACTGTGCCAGTGCCCGGGCCTCAGCCGGGATTCCTCATGGTCATCAGCACTCTCAGTCTGACGCTCTCGTCGCTCTCGCGCGAGTGTATGATCCCTCAAGACAACTATATCTCATCTCAGACATCCGACCTGCCACGGAGCGGCTCGAGGTTACGCATCACAGCAATTTGACTAGTGCGCAGGTGAGGCAACCGATCAATTCCAGTCCAGCAGAGCAGCAAGCCAAATGCTGCATCCTTCGTCCTCCGATGGATTCCTCGCGATATTACCCTGGCGCTCTCGAAACCGACCAGACTTCTCCCGTCCTTGCACCCGAGCCAGCATCAATGGACTCGTGCCAGATCTCTCAAGCGATGAATACCGAAACCACCTCGAGGGAAATCGCCGTTGACGCGTATAGACTTCCTGCCATTCACCCGCTCCGCGGGTAACCGCTGACGGGCTTGTAGTCGACATTCCACTGGATGACCAACAAGGCCCTGTTGCCTATTTTATTGTCCCTGCGGGACCTTACAATCTGCGCGCTTGGGTGCGGCTCCACCCAAATGAGTCCATTCCGGACGAGCCTCTACCTGAGCAACTGAAGGAGGTACATGCGGGGGCACAGAACGAACTCGGTCGCAAGTATAGCAAATTTTGGCACGGTACGTACGGCTCGCGTGGAAGATCTTCTCGTGTGGTAGCTTATGCGTGTTAGCCAATGGGATCGGGCCAAAAGGTGGTGGTTCGGGTCTTCAGTTCAAGAAGGCGATTGAACAGGCGACCATGAGCGGAAAAACCATGGTTTGGCTACCTGGCCTCATTTCGCTACCCTGTGAACTTGAGCAACGTCAGCCGCCCATGGAAATAGGGACCATACCTCGCAGGCCCCCAAAAGAGCGCTCTATGATGGACGACATTCACGACAAGAAGATGAAGAATTATGTCTTCACTGTTCTCAGCGACTAGTACATCGCTCGACACAACGTCCTCGCGCGTGTTTGCATCCCCGACGTCGTTCGTCGCTATCTCCCATCGCCGTTGAAAGAGTCCAGCTCGCTCGTGTGTATCACTTACCCAATGACTGCCCCAGTCGAAAGCATCTTCCACGGAACCTGTCCGCGACCGGAGATGGTCTTCGTTACAACGAAAGCTACGGCAGTATCAAGTACGTCTTGTCCCGGACTCGTCGTCCCCGACACTTCTGTCGCAATGGAGTTGGGACGTGGAGAAACATTCAGGCAAGTGGCTACGGAAGGCATATCGCCCGATGGTGTCCAACATTTATCCGCGCCGTGGTCGAGCGACGTGAGCGTGGACGCACTTTGACCTGCATCACGACGAGTAGCCTGGAAGTATGGCACATCGGTCTTTGAATACTTGGCGTGTTTCTTTGTGCTCGTGCCCAGTTGGATGGTATCCGTAATCCGACTGGATTCGCTACGCGTTGTCTCTCTGTCGTGTCCGTTCATGTCGTTTGGCATGGTGCGCCGTTCAGCAATATCTGGATCATGAATGTAGGAAGTGCTGACTATGGTGGGAATCCCGAATGTTCGCTGCTGCCTGCTTGTTACGCCAAAAAGTTGTCTTTGGTCTATTTGCCCCCGACCGCGCAAACGCATGAGTGGCTCATTTCACATTCAATGTCCACCTTCATAAGTTCTTATCTTCGAAGCTGCAACGCCGTCCATGACAATTCTCAGAGTGATAGCTTATACATTATGTGTGTCAATGGGTAATGTTTGCGTTGAAAATCTCGAGCGAAAATTGATTGTCGTCAACCGCTACTAGTACTTACCGTACCACGGTCCGACATGTAGCTGGTCGAATAGTCCCGAGGCCAGTGGTGAATGAGGTCAAGGAAGTTTTCTGCAGTATTTGTGAGCCATAGAACGGGCAATGGAACGATGCTTACTCGAAGAACGATGTTGGGGTAAATGAAACGGTGCGCGCAAGGTTGTCGAGCGCGTCTCGATCGGATTCCACCTGGACACCGATTACTTGAAGTGCATTCAACGGCTGTTTGAAGTCCTGCAAGTGGCGCGTAATCCATTTGATGATATCTGCACCGCTTACGACCACCTCTTGGTTGACGATCGTGTCGGGCCTTACGTACAGTTCGAGATGCGTGAGCGCCGGACAGGATCGGGGTCGCGACCCTCGTTCGTTGATGTTTTCAGAACTTAAACTACTTAAACTGATGCGGAGTGTGCTGAGCCGCGGCAATGCTTCTGGGAGAACCTCATATAGTGCCCCTATGTTGGCCTTGATGGTTGGGTAATTGACAATCGCCTCGCAGTCGAAGCGTTTGTACTTGCTGTGAAAGAAGCGACGCAGACCACTATCATCCTCGGTGCACAGGTGGTAATTTGAGTTGAGCCGCATCCAGCTCGGACAGGTCGACACAGATAGCTCAGCTGCAGGCCCGCACGGCATGGGGATGAAGCCTGATTTGAGAGCCTGGAGTGTGTTGTTCCGGAGAGAGATCTCGGGTATCTCGCCGAGATTTATCTGTTTGGCGATCTTGGCCAAGACATCGTGGGCGAATTCGCCGTGAAGGACGAGACGATGCAGCGATGGCTTCGACGCGAGCGACTTCAACGCAAAACCTTCAGGCACTGCTACAACCTCCAGCTTGCGCAATCGGTCCATCCAGTCGCAGATCTCGGATAATTGAATGTCTTTGCGAGTGTAAAGCGTTGATCGATCGAGCCAGAGGCTGAGATCAACGACGTTCGGGAAGCGAGGAAGAATCTCCTCGAGGACGTCAACCGCGCAGAGTGCGACAGAATTGACAGAGTCATACGCGCCCAATTTGGGGTCGAGTACAAGGGAGAGCTCGTACACAGTAGGTTCCGCCCAGTTCAATCGTAGACGCCGCAGCGATGGGACGCGGCCAGCTGTAGTGTCGGCGGCGGCTGGTCCAACGGCGGATAGCATTGATGGTGGGGATCATTTGTGAGCATTGAAGTTATATCCAGTGTTCGTGTGCGAGCGAACACGTCAGGTGCCATCGCAATTTTTTGAACGACATATTCGAATTGTTGGGTCACGTCCAACTCGTACTGTGTCCACAAGAGGTTGCTCAAAGTGTCGTGGTCACAGTCGCAGACGTCAGAGACATCAACATTGGTAGTCTCCAGCACGAGCTTGACGTCGATTGGCGCATGTTTCGACCGCGTCACGAAGATTTGGAAACGCTGCTCGAACTCCTTCGGGCGACACGACAAGTCTATGCTAGCCCACAGACTGTGATTATGAAGAGATATGGCACGCCAGCGTTGCGAAACCTTTGTCGCAAAGAATGTATCGCGATTGTCGAGGCGCAGCAGGATGAGCAAAAGGATGTCGTCGTACAGGCGGCCAAGCGGTGAGAATCGGTTGGCTCAAAGCCCAGTATGTGCCGACACGGCTTTAACGACGCCATGGGATTCCACCTGAAGGTCGTTCTAGCATTTGACTATCTGCGCGTGGAGCACGCCACTTCGTTTAGCGGTGGGTAAGCGAACAGATCACAGTTGGGTCGAACAGGACACACCTGGGGTTCTCTGAGCCTCTTAAAAGGTCTTTCACACGCGCATTAAATTTGTGCTGCAGAAATTTTCCCAGTCGATCCTTAAACATGACGGGAAGAGGGCAAGGAAGAAACTGCACTGACTCTCATTCTTCGTCCAAACCACTTTGCTCACCACTATATCTTTGGGCACGCGCCCGCATGCTCTTACAAGCACAAGTTCCAGTCGGTACTCAGCACTCAGCCGCGTGTGCCGAACGATGTACCGAATCGCAATCCGCCGTCAATCAGAACGCTCCCTGCTATTCATCCGACTCCTAAATTTAGCAATTTCACGGAGCCCTTGCCCGACGGTCCACTTGTTAGCATCACCAGACCCGGTACGGTACATCCCTCCCCACCGGATACTTTCAGATTGAAGTCTCAAACTATATACGATGCATGTGCACTCTGCAGCCCTCATCTATTGTGTAGGGTAATGCTTGCGTTGAAACCTCAGGCAAAGATTGACAGTCATTGAGATATTCAATCTCTACCGTACCACGGCCCAACCTGCAACTTGTCGAACAGCCCAGAAGCTAGTGGCGAATATGGCCAAGGACGCTCTCTACAAAATTTCGTGAGCAATCAAAAGGGTTATGAAGATGCTCTTACTTGAAGAGCGGTGCCGACGTAAACAAAACGGTGCGAGCAAAGTTGTTGAGCGCGTCTAGGTCGGCTTCTACCCGCACACCAACCACTCGGAGAGTGTCCAACGGCTGAGAAAAGTCTTGCAAATGGAGTGAAATCCAGTTCAATATCTGTACGCCGCTCACGATCTCTCCGTCCGATGTTCTGTCGTACCCGACATACAGCTCGAGATGGGCGAGTGCCGGGCAGGATCGTAGTGGCCGCAAATTCATCTCTGGTCTTCTGTCGCTAGTGGACCGACGGAAACTGTCTAAATGAATGCGGAGTATGACGAGCTGTGGTATCTTCTCCGGAAGAATCTCGAAAAGCGCCTCGACGTTGGCGTTGATGGTCGTGTAACTGACCATCTCCTCGCAATGAAGCCTCTTGTACTTACTTTGGAGGTACCGAAGCCGCTGAAACCCGTCCTCTGCGTACAGGTGGTAGCCAGAGTGCGACTGGATCCATTTCGGGCAGTTGTATACAGTCAACTGATCGGTAGGCCTGCTCGCCGCGGGGATGAAGCCCGTCTTGTAAGCGTAGCGCGTGTTATTCCGAAGAGAGATCTCGGGTATCTTATCGAGATCCATCGTTTTGGCAAGATCGGCCAAGACATCATTGGCCCATCTGCCATGAAGGATGAGACGATGCAGCGATGGTTTGGTTACGAGCGGCTTCGCCGCAAAATCGTCCGGCACTTCTACTATTTCCAGCTTGCGCAGCCGAGGCATCCAGCTGCAGATGTTTGCTATGTGAATTTCATTGGCCGCGTAATCATCTAATGGTTCGAGCCAGAGGCTGAGGTTGGCGACGCGTGGGAAACGAGGGAGAACCTCCCAAAGGTTGTCAACCGCACAGAGCGCGAGCGAAAATACCGAGTCAAACGCGTCAGGTTTGGAGTCAAGAACAAGGTGGAGCTCGTGCACATCAGGATCCGCCCAGTTCAATCGCAAACGCTGCAGTGAAGGGGACGCGGCCAGCTGTAGTGTCGGTGTCGGCTGGCGCAAATGCCCGTGATGGTAATTGTAAGGCTCGAGCGTGAGTGTTGAAGTGATATCCAGTGTTCGTACGCGAGCCAGCACTTCAGGTGCCATCGCAATTCTTTGGACGTGGTGTTCAAGTTGCTGGTTCACTTCGTCCCCGCACTGCTCCCACCGAAAACGGATCAAACTTGGATCCTTGTCTTCCTCGTCGTCAGAGGTATCGACATCAGTACTCTCCACTGCGAGCTTGATGTTCAGAGGTGCATTTTTCGACCGCGTTGTAAAGAGTTTAAAACGTCGCTCGAACTCCACCGGGTGGCACGACAAGTCGATGTTGGTCCACACGCTGGGACTATGAAGAGCCACGGTACGCCACCGTCGCGAAACCTTTGCCGCAAAGAAAGTATTGCGATTGTCAAGATGCAGCAGGATGAGCATGAGTATGTCGTCTGACAAGCGATCAAGCGGTGCCAGTTTGTTGATCCGAAGTCCAGTGCGTGCCGTCACTATGTCAACAGCGCCAAAGACCGTCCCACGAAGATTTTCTACGCCTTTGACTGATTGCGCGTGGAGCACGCCGCTTGAATTTGCAGCGGGGTAAGCGAACGAGACCATAATTAGGCTGAACGAGACGCACTCTGGCTTCTGCGAGCTTGCCAGAAGGTCGTTTACATGCGCATCGAATTCGCGCTGCAAAAATTCTTCAAGTCTATCTTTAAACATCACGGGAGGAGGTCAAGGGAGAAATGCCACATTCCATCGGCGCTTTCCGTCCCAAGACGAAGCGCCAAACCTGACATCCTCCAAACGACTCTGATACCCGCTCCCTGGTCTACTATGACTTGAACCGTGATTCCCTCAAAAGCCGATACTCGTGGCATTGAAAAGCGTCATGACCCGCCCGTCGCGAATGATCATGCTGTTCCCACATGGGCTCTTCTCAAAGTTCAAAATCAATACAGTGAGATGTAAACCATTTGAATTAGCAATGCTCGAACCGCCTAAGTGGAATCGGCCATCTGCACATCCTCCGAACCTGCCGCTGGCGCCGCCGCTGCTGCAGGTGGAGGTGCCGAGCTCGGGTCGTCCTTGGGAACCATGAGGCTGAGATACGGGTCGAGCTCCGGACCTTCGACGATCTTGAAAGCACTACCCGGACCAGCGAGGATCCCGACGCTCGTGTTGTTGATCGTCAACTCCTTGTCCTGCTGCGACGTCTCGCGCAACGCGTGAAGGCCATGACGAACAAGCTCATCGAGCGAGGCGTCGGCGAAGGGCTCGTAGTGTTTCTCGAGGTAAGTCTTTGCGCTCTGACTACGCGCGCCGATGCTCATAGCGTAATACTCGTAGGCGGTACCGCTCGGCGAGAATTCGAATAGATGGGGGCCGAGAGCGTCTTGACCGATGACGAGGAAACCGACACCGTATGGACGACGACCGTACTCTTGCGTGTTGACTTGAGCCTCTGCCACATTCCAAGCCGCGTCAGCATGGACAGATCTAACACTCGAGGATCATAGACACGCACTGTCTGCGATTGCGGATACGAGATGGTTTACGGGAACGGGACGGTTGAAGAGCATGCGCGATGCCATTGCTTGTTGGCGCATGAAGTTGCTGCACGCGCGGCCATTGCGCGTTCAGCGACGCGTCATTCCACACTCAAAGAACCACTACGAACCTAAAAACGCGAGCATCCGAAGTAAGACCTGCAATAGCGATGCCG
>Ga0247815_10003387_pt1 | contig 11474 bp, 9 predicted proteins | sample UWRJL194509B1_FD_181014 | JGI IMG/M metagenome (GOLD analysis project Ga0247815, IMG submission 181014) | Plant litter microbial communities from Arlington Agricultural Research Station in Wisconsin, United States - UWRJ-L194-509B-1 | ecosystem: Environmental > Terrestrial > Plant litter >... | reverse complement strand
GAGGGTTTGCCCGAATACCGTCGTGAAGCGGAACGAACCGATCGCCTCCGCGATCTCGTCCCGCTGCTCGCGGCTGATGATCTTGACGCTCGTGAGCGCTTGCGCGCGCTCGAGGGCGGCGAGCTGCGAGAAGTGAACGATGTAGATCGGTGCCTGCTTGGTGGCGAGCAGTTCTTCGACCGTCTCGTGCACCGGGGTGAGCACGTAGCTGTAGCTCAGCGGGACGGGGCGCTCGACGCCCGTGACGACGGAGGTCTCGCGGCCGGTGCGGGTGCTGAGGTCGTCGGCGATGCGGGTGACGTCACCGAGCGTGGCCGACATCAGGATGAACTGCACCTTCGGAAGGGTCAGCAGCGGCACCTGCCAGGCCCAGCCGCGATCGGGGTCGGAGTAGAAGTGGAACTCGTCCATCACGACCTGGTCGACCGGCGCATCCGCTCCGTGGCGAAGGGCGAGGTTCGCGAGAATCTCGGCCGTGCAGCAGATGATCGGGGCGTCGGCGTTGACCGACGAGTCTCCGGTGACCATTCCCACGTTCTCGGCGCCGAAGATCTCGACGAGGGCGAAGAACTTCTCCGACACCAGCGCCTTGATCGGCGCCGTGTAGTAGGTACGCTTGCCCTGCGCGAGCGCGGCGAAGTGCGCGCCGATTGCGACCAGGGACTTACCAGTACCGGTCGGGGTGCTGAGGATGAGGTTCGCGCCCGAGACGATCTCGATGAGCGCTTCTTCCTGTGCCGGATACAGGCTGAGCCCACGACCGCCCGCCCAGTCGGCGAAGTTGTCGAAGGCGGCATCCGCGTCCCACGGGGACGGCGCGGCGTCGAGCAGTCGGGTGGGCGTGGTCGTGCTCGCGTCGGTCATGATGCTTCGATCCTGCCCTACCCGGGTGGTGTTTCGGTGCGGATGCCGCCCTACTCGCCGCGTCGTGCGGTCAGATCGGCGGCGACTCGTCCGTAGACGTGCTCGACGTAGGCCCAGAATCCGTTGACGTCGAGAGTCACCGGAACGATCGCGTTCGGGTTCGGCGAGTTGAAGTTCACGACGGTCATTCCCTCGGTGAACTCTCCCCGCGTTTCGATGTCGACGCGCGCGGGGCGGCTCGCGAACAGGTCGGGGCGGGTGACGTAGGCGACCGCGACGACGTCGTGCACGGCCTGGCCGTCCCACTCGGCGTCGTTGGGGTCGCGCCAGAAGGTCGCGAGCGGAACGATGAGCTCGTCGGCGAGCGCCCCGAGTGTACGCAACCGGTCGATCACTGGCCCGTTCGCCTGCGCCTGCAGCGTGAGGTCGAGGCCGACCATCGTGACCTGCCAGTCGGCGTCGAAGACGATCTTCGCGGCCTCCGGGTCGGCGTAGATGTTGAACTCTGCGGCCGGTGTCGCGTTTCCACGGGTGAACGCGCCGCCCATGATGGTGAAGGATGCCACCAATCGCGCGATCGACGGTTCCTTCTCGAGCGCGAGGGCGATGTTCGTGAGCGGTCCGGTGGCAACCAGGTGGATGGCGCCGGGTGTCGCGGTGATCGCGTCGATGATGACATCGACAGCGTGCCGCTCGTCCACCGCCAGAGTGGGTTCCGGCAGGTCGACGGTGCCGAGTCCACGTTCACCGTGCACGTGCGACGCGGACTTCACCGCGCGGGTGAGTGGCTTACCGGCGCCCGCCGCGACCGGCACTTTCTCGAATCCGAGGTACTCGCGAAGCGCGAGCGCGTTCTTCGTGGTGTTCTCGATGCCGACGTTGCCGCCGACCGCGGTGACGGCAACGAGTTCGATGTCCGGATCACCGTGCGCGAGCAGTAGCGCGAGAGCGTCGTCGAGTCCGGGGTCACAGTCGAGAAGGATGCGGAAAGCCATGCCTCAACCGTGCCACACCGGCGGCGCGCGCGGCACCCTTGCCTTGTGCCTACTGCGGCGAACTCGACGGCTCGGGGTCGGGCTTCTGCGGGCGCTCGGTGACGACACTCGGAATGGCGCCGATCTGCGACATCACCGACACGACAACCGCGAGCAGGATGCCGAAGAAGAACCAGCCGCTGGCTTCCCGGTGGTCGAGCCCGAGCACGATGAGCATCGTGACGACGACGATCAGCAGCAGTGAGCGGAAGATCCAGCCGCCCACCCACGGACCGCGCTTGCCGTGCGTGAGCGGACGCCAGTCGTTCTTGCGCGAGTAGTACCGCCACAGCCAGCCGTTGAAGACGAGCGCGGCGATCAGCAGCGGCACCGCAACCAGCGCGTGCGGAAGCCAGGTGAGTCCGACCAGCCAGCCGAAGATTCCCTCGCCGACCGTTCCGTTGAAGAGGAAGGCGATCACCTCGAGAAGCCGCTGCGACCAGCCGGACGCGGGTTCGGCATCCACCGCTGCGTCGACCCGCGCACCAAAGGTGAAGTTGACCGCGAAGCTCAGCGCGAAGATGACGATGACCAGCACGCGTTGCAGCCCGACGCCTTTCACCGCGCGCACGTGGTTCTCGTTCGCGATCTCCGCTTCGTCGCGAATGTCCTGCTCTTCGTACGCCGGCACGAGGTTGAGAATGAGCCGGGCGACCGGGTCGACGACTTGGACGACATTGAGCGGATACGACTGGTGGTCCGTGAGCGGAGAGGCGGTGTTGTGCACCGGGTGCTCTTCCGGTCCGACTTCGACGGTGTCGACCGGGTCCCACGACCGGGTCTCGTAGCTCTTGCGCCAGCGGATGGTTCGCCCGCGCTTGCCGGTCGAGATGGGGCCGGCGGCGATCGGATCCCAGATTCCCCAGAAGTTCAGCCAGCGCGTTGCCGTGTTGGCGGTGCGCCCGCGGGACTGGCCCCACGCGCGGATGCGGTTCACCGTTCGGCCGCCCGCCGCGGCAACCGCAGACTGGGACGACTGCCGGTCGAGCGTCCACGATGACTTGCCGAGCAGCGTGACCGCAGCGCCGACAGTGACGAGGGTGTCGGCGAGTACCTGTGGTTCGCCATTCGTCGTGTTGAACAGGGTGTCGGCGGTGATCGCCGCGCCCTGCGAGTGCGCGACTACCACGAGCGAGGTTCGCGGCTTCGAGCCCCGCAACCGCGTGATCGTGTCGAGGTTGAGGCCGGCGTTCGAGATCGTCTCGCGCACGAGGGTGCGCATTGCCGCGGCTCGCACCGGGCGGACTCCCCACACCGCGGCGTCCCCGACGAAGTCGACGAGGGTGTCGATCGCGTCCTGCGCGAGGTCTTTCACGAACGGGAACACCAGCAACGGACCAGCGGCCACCACGAATACGGTCAGCAGAGCACCAACCAGGTAGGTGACGGCTTCGATGAGCAGAAAGGCGATGCCGTTGACCACGAGGCGCACCGGGTTGCCGGAGATGCGGGCCGGGTTGCCGACCACCCGACCGAAATGGAACGAGGCCGGAACGATTGCACGCCAGACGAAGGTGATTCCCCATGCGAAAACCTGGCTGCGGGACATGGGCGGCACGGCCTCCGACCACCGTGCTTCGGTGAAACGGATCGCGGCCGCGTGCAGGTTGCCGTCGTCCCCGCGGTAGCCGACAGTCGCGTTCACGACATCGGGGCCGTCTTCGGAGAGGTTGACGATTCCGTACTGGATGGCGGTCGGTCGCGGTTCGAAGTCGTCGCCGTCGTCGGCTCCGCCCTGGGTTGCGGCCGGGGGAAGCTGCGGCACGGCGGCGATGGACGGATCTTCGGGTTCGGCGACCTGCTGCTCCTGCTGTTGTTGCGGCAGGTAGTCGGATTGCGTCGGCCAGTCGAACGCGGGCGGCGCGGGAGCGGGCGGCGGTCCCGCTGGCGCTGCCGGTGCTGGCGGCGGTACGAGCTTCGTTTCACCCGGCCGGGCCGCCTCGTACAGGTCGCGCGCCTCGTCGATTGCGTCGGCGAGTGCGGCTCGGTCCTCGGCCGCTGCAGCAGCGAGGGCGTCCTGGCTGCCGGCCAGGCGTGCGCTGTCCGCATCCGATTCGATGGCGTTCTCCGACGCTCCGCCGGTCGCGATCCAGTCGATGCGCCGCAGCAGCGCCTCTGACCACTCGAGCAGGGTCTCGCTCGCCTTCTGGCGGCCCATGCCATGCACGATCACGACTTCGACGAACGAGCGTTCGACCCGTTCGCGGTGGGCGGGTACGGCTTTCGGCAGCGACATGTCGGTCCTCACTCGAGAGGGGATGGCCGCGGCGCCGGTCGTCTGTTAGCGACAGGGTAGCGAGTGACAGGCCCGCCGCGCCATCATCCGCCGCGCCGCAATTACCCGGCCGGCTGCGCCGTCTCGCGGACGAGGTAGGCCTCGATACGGTCGAATGCGCCCGCCATTGCGTAGGTCGAGAAGAAGTCGCGCAGCTCGACCGTGGGGAACCCGGTCTGATGGACGGTCATCAGGGTTCCGCCGTCGACGGGCTCGAAGGTCACATCGATCTCGGTTTCCATCGTTGCACCGTCGGGAGAGCTGCCGCTCGAACTGGTGACGAGCCGACGCGGACGGTCGATGACGCGGAAAACCTGGGTCTCGCGAAACAGCTCGTCGCGGTGCGGACCCCACACTGCCGTCTGTTCGCCGCCCACTCGCAGGTCTACTTCGATCTCGACAATGCCGGGAGTCTCATCGAGGATGCTGAACCAGATTTTCTGCTTCTCGGCGTCGGTGTAGGCGTCGAATACTTCGTCCGGGGTGGCCGGAAGCATCCGCGAGATGGTGAGGTCGTACGTTTCGTCGCTCATGAGCTGATTCCTTTCTGCAGGGTGAAGTACAGCTCGAGACCGTCGAGGCGGCGTTCCCAGAGCTGCTGATAGTGGTTGATCCAGCCGAGCGCGTCGTCGAGGTTGTCGCTGCCGAGTCGGCACAGACGCGCCCGACCAACCTTCTCGGTCGTTACGAGGCCGGCTTCTTCGAGAATCCTCACGTGCTTCTTCAGCCCGGTGAGGGTCATCTCGAGAGGTTCAGCGAGCTGGCCGAGCGTTGCCGGGCTGTCACCGAGTCGCGACAGGATACCCCGCCGCGTCGAGTCCGCGAGAGCCGCGAAGATCCGGTCAAGGGTCTGCGGGTCTGCTTCCGGTCGCGTAATTTGTTGAACCATGTGGTTCAGTGTACGACACTGAACCAATAAGTTCAATAACTTTCTCTGCCGACGGTGAGATCACCGACTTCCGTTAGAATTTGCTGTGCCCTCAGACGATCAGACCCCCGGAATCGACCCCGCTGACCTCGAGGTGACCCTCCGTGTTCTCGCGAGCATGGCCGAACTCGAAGACGACGATCCCGACTTCGTCACAGTGCGCCGGGCGACAGCAAAGATGTTCAAGGCGGTCAAGAAGGTTGGGCGCCTTGAGAAGCGCAGCCTCATTGCCGAAGCCGACAAGGCCGTCGTCGCCGCGACCGCAACGGGCGCGCCCGACCGCATCGACGACGAAACTCGCGGCATCCCGCTCGCGACGTCCGCCGAAGCCCCGATCGCTGGCACCCTGATCAAGTCGCGTGCCTGCTACATCTGCAAGCAGCAATACACGCAGGTCGACGCTTTCTACCACCAGCTCTGCCCGGACTGCGCGGCCAAGAGCCACGCCAAACGCGACGCCCGCACCGACCTGACCGGCAAGCGCGCGCTGCTCACCGGTGGCCGCGCGAAGATCGGCATGTACATCGCGCTGCGCCTGCTGCGCGACGGCGCGCACACCACGATCACGACCCGGTTTCCGCGGGATGCCGTCCGCCGGTTCTCGTCGCTGCCGGACTCGTCCGAGTGGCTGCACCGCCTCACCGTCGTGGGCATCGACCTCCGGGACCCGGCACAGGTCATCGGTCTCGCGGACGCCGTTGCCGAAGCCGGACCGCTCGACATCCTCATCAACAATGCCGCGCAAACGGTGCGTCGCTCCCCCGGCGCCTACAAGCCGCTGGTGGATGCCGAGCTCGCGCCGCTGCCCGACGGCCCGCTTCCCGAGCTGCTCACCTTCGGCCACACCAATGACGCCCACCCGCTCGCGCTCGCGCAATCGGTGACGAGTCATCCGATTCTCGCGACCGCCGCCCGCACCGCCGACGAACTCACCGCCGAGGCGATGGCGGCCGGATCGTCGTCGCTCGCGCGCCTCGCAGCCGGCACGGCGATTGACGCCGGTGGGCTCGTTCCCGACGAGGACCGCATCAACAGCTGGACCCAGAACGTCGACCAGGTCGAGCCGCTCGAGATGCTCGAAGTGCAGCTCGCGAACATGACGGCGCCGTTCTTGCTGGTCAGCAAGCTGCGCCCGTCGATGGCGGCGGCGGATGCCCGGCGCACCTACGTCGTCAACGTCTCGGCGATGGAGGGCGTGTTCGGTCGCGGCTACAAGGGACCGGGCCACCCGCACACCAACATGGCGAAGGCCGCCCTCAACATGCTGACCCGCACGAGTGCGCGCGAGATGTTCGAGACCGACCGCATCCTGATGACGGCCGTCGATACCGGCTGGATCACGGACGAGCGCCCGCACTTCACCAAGGTGCGCCTCGCCGAAGAGGGCTTCCACGCTCCGCTCGACCTCGTCGACGGTGCGGCACGGGTGTACGACCCGATCGTGCGCGGTGAAGCCGGAGAGGACCTGTTCGGGGTCTTCCTGAAGGACTACGAACCGGGCTCGTGGTGAGTGACGGCAGCGGCATCCGCTCTTCCGGCGCTTCGGACTCGGGCATCCCGTCTTCGGGCATCCCCGATTCGTCGCGGGTCGCCGCCGTCGAGTTCCTGCGGGCGGCGCCCTCGGGTACGCGCGTGGTGGCCCGGTACCTGCTGCCCGACGGCCAGGCGACGGATGCGCTCGGTTACGTCTCCGCGACGAGCGCAAGCCAGATCGTCATCGCGACGGTGCGTGGCCTCACGACGGTCGACTTCGCGAAGGTCCTGGCAGCCAAAGAGGTCCCGCCACCCCCTGCGCCGCGCCCGCGCTAGCTGAGGTGCGCCAAATCCTCCTTCCCGGCGCCCAGACAGAAGGATTTGGGACCCCTCAGCACCGGCTAGCCAGCGCACTCGCTAGTCAATTAACCGGTTTCAAGGAGCGGACCAATAGATCCGGCGCTAAATGCCATAAATCTGGCGGTTAGCCGGCTGCGTTCCTTGAAACCGGTTGATTAACTAAGGGGCAGCGGCTACCCGAAGCGACCGTTCACGTAGTCGAAGGTGCGGGAGTCGCGCGGGTTCTCGAACATCATCTCGGTCGGGCCGTGCTCGACGATCGCGCCGGGGGTTCCGGCCTCCGCGAGAAAGAACGCGCACTGGTCGCTGACGCGCTGCGCCTGCTGCATGTTGTGCGTCACGATGACGATCGTGACGTCGCTCGCGAGCTCACCGATCGTCTGTTCGATACGACGAGTGGATGTCGGGTCGAGCGCTGAACACGGCTCATCCATCAGCAGCACGCGGGGTCGCACGGCGAGCGAGCGCGCGATGCACAGGCGCTGCTGCTGGCCGCCCGACAGTCCTCCACCGGGCTGGCGCAGGCGATCCTTGACCTCGTTCCAGAGGCCGGCCTTCATGAGTGTCTCCTCGACGAGATCGGCCTTCTCGGACTTCGACGCCTTGATGCCGGTCAGCGTCAGCCCCGCGGTCACGTTGTCCTGGATGCTCATCGCCGGGAACGGGTTCGGCTTCTGGAACACCATGCCGATCTGGCGGCGCGCTTCGGTCAGGCGCAGGCCATCGTCGTAGATGTCCTGGCCGTCGATCAGCACTTCACCGGCGAGGGATGCCCCGGGCACGAGTTCGTGCATCCGGTTCAGGATGCGCAGGAAGGTGCTCTTTCCGCATCCCGACGGTCCGATCAGCGCGGTCACCTTGCCGGCCGTCATCGACAGCGACACCCGGTCGAGCACTTTGCGTTCGCCGAACCACGCCGAGATGTTGCGTGCTTCGAGCGCGGCGAGTTCGCCGGTCGGGCGAAGCGGTACTGTCGGCGGTTCGGCGCCGTCGAAAATACGCTCGCTGAGCTCGGGAGGTGCGGTGACGGTCATGATTTCTCCGATTGGGGTAAAGGCGGGCTGGTCGGGAAACGGCTAGTAGAGGTTGGGAAGCAGCACGATGACCTGTTCGGCAATCGTGCAGCCGAGAACGAGTGCAACCGGGGTCGCAACCACCCAGGTGTGCCAGCTTCCCCAGCGACGGACGGCGATCGTGAACGCGAAGATGGCGACGGCGGCGAGCTCGAGGAACAACAGCAGCGGAAGCCAGCCTGATTCGTCCGACGCGAGCGGCGACTCGGCCGACGTGAGCGAGCCGACGAGGAGTGCCGGGATCGGCGTGGCAAACGGCTTCGACGTGAGCGTCGCATCCACTCGCACAACGCCGTCGGCGAGAAATGCGGGGCCGGATGCCGACACGAGCGTCAGTCGACCGGTACCGGCGTCAGGAGCGAGTGGCTGCGGGTCGCCCGCAAAGCGCACCGCGTCGACCGTGTACGTCGCTTCGCCCTGGCCGGTGACAGTGCTGATGCGGTCGCCCTTCTTCAGCGACGCCAGGCTGCCGAACGGTCCGCCGTAGGCGGCCTGGCGACCCATGATCACGCTGGATCCGGCCTGGCCGGGAAGAGCGGTGTCGCGGCGGTGGCCCGGTCCGGAGAGCATCGTGCGCGACGAGGTGCCTTCGAGGATGACCTCGTTGACACCGATCCCGGGGATCGTGAGAACGGCAAGCGCCGTGCCCATCGGGTACAGGTCGCCCTCACCGTCGACCTGTGCGACGGGAGCGGTGGCATCCGCGAGTTCGTAACGGAAGGCGTCGTAGAGCAGGCTCTGGTCGCGTGAGTGTCGCAACTGCGAGACACCAACGACCTGGACGACGAAGCCGAGAAGCAGAAGTCCCACCAGCACGAAGACGGTGCCACTCGCGCGGCGAACCTGCTTCTCGTTTGGTGCGCCGATGACCCGCTGGGTATCCGGGTTGGCGTGGGTGTCGATTGTCGCGACGCGGTTGACGCCGGAGCGCACCGCACCGCGGGTGCGACCCGCAAGACGTTTACCGGTTCTGAGGCGACCGGCGATCCATTCGGGCGAACGACGGAGCACCGACCCGGCGAAAGCCGAGCCGATGCCCCGTACGTTTTTTGAGCTATTCAAGAAGGAAGAAACCTACTTCTTGATCTTCAGGCTGATCGTCGAGCTCTTGCTTGCCTCAACCGTTGCGGAGCCGTTGTAGGTGACAACCAGCTTGTGGGTGCCCTTCTTCAGCTTCGGCAGGGTGACGGTGGCCTTACCATTCGTGATGGCAACCTTGGCCTTGAGGGTCTTGGAGCCTTCCTTGATGGTGACGGTACCGGTCGGCGTGGTGCCGGCGGCGGTGACCGTGACAACGACCTTCGGGGCAACCTTCGCCTTGACGGATGCAGCGGTCGCCTTGACGGACGAGCTGGCAGCCTTGACGGCGACCTTCACGACGGTCGAGTCAGCTTCTGCAACACCGGACAGGTTCGGGGTGAACTCTGCCTTGAGCGAGTAGCCGCTCAGCGAGGACGGCTTGACCGTGACGGAAGCCTTGTTGGAGCCCGCAGCGACCTTGACGGTGCTGAGCGTGCTTGAACCGTTGAGGAACTTGACGGTTCCACCACCATTGTTGTTCGACGTGATCGTCGCGGTTGCGGTAACCGAAGCACCGAACTTGACGGTCGAGGACGACGCGAGAGCAACCGACGAGATCGACGGGGCGAATGCGCGCACCGAGGTGTCGCCACAGGCGTTCGCACCCGAAGCCGCGGTCAGGACACCGAAGCCGTAGGCCTTGATGACGTCCTTCTGCGAGCAGACGAGCGAACCCTTACCGACGAACGCCCAGTTGACCTGCGAGTTCTTGTTGTCGGCAGCAGACGACGACACGATGTTGTACACCTTGCGGGTGATGGCGTCGAACTCGGGGTTGAGCTCGAACTTGCCACCGGCGGTAACCGTCGGTGCATCTCCGTTGAGCTCACCGAGGACGGCGTCGTGACGACGGTCGACTACGCCGAGGTCTGCAGCGTTGGACTGCGCAACCCACTGGCCGATCGAGAACGGAACGATTGCTCCGGCGTCGCCGACGAGTGCGGATCCGTCGTGCTCCTGGACCTTGAGGCCGGCACCGTAGGTGTCTTCAACCGGGATGGAGTTGTCGGTGATCTCGGCTTCGCTGATGCCGACCTTGCCGATCCAGAACGAGCGCGTGCCCGAACCGGACTGCGGGATGAGCGCGTGGATCGGGGTCAGCTCGTCGCCAGGGGCGAGCGTGTAAGCCGAGGTCTTCACGACGTCGACGAAGTCGCCTTCGTCGTCGGTGACAACCGCGTCGACCTTGCCCTTATAGATGTTGAACAGGGTCGGCTCGCCAACTCCGGCAACGATCTCGTCGTCCTTCGTGCCGAGCGTGAGCGCCGGGATGACCGTGTTTTCGCTGGTCGCGTAGGTGACGGCGTCAAGAGCGAAGGGGATGTACGTCAGTACGCCGCTCGAGGTAGTGTCGTCGGCCGGTGCGCCGCTCGAGGAACGCGCGAAGTCGACGTTGTTGGTCGTGTTCGCAGCGGTCCAGGTGTTTCCGCCACCGGTGAAGGTGTTGAGGTTACCGTTGGAAACGCGCAGAACGTCGCGGCCCTGGCCGGAACCGTTCGGGCGGGGCATCGTCGTACCGGTCGCGCGGGTCTTGATGGTCGCGGAGCCGATGGCGTCGAACGAGCCGATACGAACACCGTCGGTGCCGCCGATGGCTGCCGAGATGCCGTTCATGACGTCCTGCGTGGTGTCTGAACCGGTACCGATGAGGGTACCGAACTTGCTGGTTGCGGGGTCAGCGTACGCGGGCATAGCCAGCGTGCAAGCGGCTACTGAAGCCGCGACAAGTCCGATGCCGAACTTGGTGAAGGTTTTCGCCCTCATGAAGTGTTCCCTTTCGTTGGAAGAAACGCGCTCATTAGACCCGTCGGGCCAGAACTGTGATCGCGAGGCAAAGTTATTGAGGAGTACGCAACAACCGGCCAATCCACGGTGAACGCAGCGAGAACAGCGCGGGCTGATCTGATCGCGTTCCGTGGATCGTCAGGAGCGCGATCGGCGCAGCAGGATCGGACCGGCGGCGAGGCACGGGAGCGCGAGCAGAAGAGCCCCGAGAAAGGTGAACCGCGACGCTCCGGTATCACTCGCAACGGTCATTTCGAGCGCAACGGGCGTCACCACCGGGGTCGGCGTTTCTTCGACGGCAACCTCTTCGGTGTCGTCGTCCAGGTCATCGACGACGGCGTCGTCGATGGGATCCGGCTCGTCGGCTTCTTTCTCCGGTTTGACCTTGATGTGCTCGGTGCAGGCCGGCTTCTTGATCTCAGCACGGATGACTTTCTCGGCTTTCGCCGCCTGGTTCAGGTTGACCGTGCCGAGCGGAACATAGCCGACCGGCAGCTGGCCCTGGTTCACTCCGGGAGCTTGCCCCTCGGTCGCCGCATAGTGGATGAGGTCAGCGTAGTTCTCGAGGGATGCGAGCGTCGGGCTGCACACGTTCACCGCAG
>Ga0247815_10003386_pt1 | contig 11474 bp, 14 predicted proteins | sample UWRJL194509B1_FD_181014 | JGI IMG/M metagenome (GOLD analysis project Ga0247815, IMG submission 181014) | Plant litter microbial communities from Arlington Agricultural Research Station in Wisconsin, United States - UWRJ-L194-509B-1 | ecosystem: Environmental > Terrestrial > Plant litter >... | reverse complement strand
CACGAGCTCCAGCAAGTCGCACGACGAGGCACTCGCGATCGCGCTCAAGCACTACACGGAGAATAATGCACAGCTGACATAAACGATGCAGCTTTGGTCGCACGCCGAGTGTCTTGATATAGATCGTTCGGCAGATTTTGGTACAGTTGTCGTTACAGACGCGCGGTCGCGAGAAATCCAGACTGAAGACGTTCATCAGCGACCGCAACTTCAACAGAGCATGCAAACCTACAAAACAGAAGCATCATCTCCCAACCTCCTCGAGAAATCCCTGAATGATGAGGTGTTCGATGTCTGCACGCCGTAAATTGAAGCGCTGGCCCTTGCGGAAGTCGATGGTGCCTTGTTCGGTGTGCACGTCGCCGATATCCCTCAACACGCGCACCAAGACATGCAATTCCTTCGGGGGCATATCAATCCCCGCCGTCATGTCCAGAATATCGCCAAACTCGTATTCGGCGCGAGCCACGACGACCTGTTCGTGGTACTTGCGCAGAAAGTCGACCTCTGCGGGGCTGATCCGCTCGCGCAATACTGCATTGCCAATGAGGTGATGCAAGGCACCACCACTGGCCCAGTACAAATCTCGAAGACGATCGAGGCGCGCCTGGATGTATGCCAGCAGTACGCGCTTGTTGCGCACTTTGGCGACGTGGTACATCATCATTGCGGCGCTCAACTCGGCTGGTGGTTCCTCGTATTCGGCGCGTCCGCCGGGCACGTCGAGCCACGGTTGGAGAGTTAATCGCATGTCTGCGTCGAGCATTCGAACCTCGCGGCACACGTTCTGTACCACCAATTCGTTGTATTTCGGTACCGCGTTGCCAACGTTTAATGGGTCCACTGGCTGGAGGCTCATACGACGCGCCTCGACAACCAGCGCCATTGCTTGGTCGCCAAACATTTTGAACTCGCTCATGGTGCGCGGCTATTTGGCAAACACGTCGATGAAGCGGAGGAAGAGAACGGTTGGACCTCCGCAGCGGAGTTGACACGACCTGCTTCTCGACAAGATCATGTTTCCGCTGGGAGGGTCAGGTAGTTTACAGTCTAGAAATGAGTTTTAAATATTCTCGCTACGTATTACACGTAAAATAACGAGTGTCCGTGCAAGAGTTTATCTTTGTAAAAGTGAGGTGGGTTTCAGTCGCTAAAAGGACTGAAGGTCCACGGGCCTGGCTGGGCGCTAAACTCTCACTTTGGCCTAAACCGCTGTCCCACAGCGAGATAGGCAGTGTCGTCTTTTTGCATTCAGTATCTTTTCTCATTTCCGAACGAAGAGTACTCATTTAGCTGTCGTATATACGTACAACAATAGCTTATCCAATCATTATTGAGCCTTCTTCTCCGGCTTGCCGTTGGCTGGGCCAGGAACTGGTCGTGCGACAGCGACGGGGATCGTGTCCGCCTGGCTGCCCGGGTACGGTATCCTGGAGAACAGGAACGCGACGACGCCGACGAGAAGCCCTGACACTTTCTCGAATGGCGCGTGGAAGTAGACGCTCGTCATAAGCAGCATCCAGTACCACAGCCCAACGAGCAGGACGCTCGAAACACCGACGAGCATTTGCGGGGTCGTCAATGCCTGGACACCTGCGGCTGGTGTACCTGCAGAGTTCATTGTGAGCAAACCCACAGATAAACGTTTCAGCAAGCGAGCGCACCAAGGACGAGGTTATCGACAATCGCAAGGATGCTCAAGCTCATGAGGAAGACGTGACCCGAGACGTCATGCCCACGAGTGAGCTTGGGGACGCCCATCCAATCCTCAGGCAAAGTGACGCTCGCCGCACTCGCTCCGGCACCGGCACCCGTGTTGCCCGTCAACGCATCCTGGATCAAGCCCGCGTGGTCCTTAGCACTGAGGCGAGTCATCTTGATACAGTACTCTGCAGGAATCGTCACGAGTTGGATGGTGTTGTTTTCGGCCGATACGGGGAGCTGGACGATACACTCGGCACCGCTGAATGCTGCGAGACGCGCGCGGAGAGATGGGCCGAAGAACCATGCGACGAATGAGAGCCAGACGAAGGTTGCAAGACCCCAGCGCCAGAGCCTCACAGGCAGTCGGCGCCGTGTCGTGAAAGTGTTGGCGAGGATGACGAGCGAGGTCCAACCCCATGCACGCTTGACAAAGACTGTGTTGAATACGTTGCGCTTGTTGGCAAAGTACGATGTCGAGTGTTTCGGGTGGGGCAGGTTCGCGATGAGTGGATTTGAGGTGTCAAGGTAGGTCCCTGTAGTCAGATAGCTGGCGTGTAAGCTTGCGCAAACCAGACCACATAACAGACGGATAGTAGGCTCACCGGATATTACGCTCCAGAGGGTACCGAGTAAAGTGACGCTTATTACAGCCAGCAGTGCGCGCAAAACTGGCCGACTAAGTACGAGTGTCATAACTACGAAAAATAGGTGAAATCAGTATCTAAAACCAGTACGCAAGCTCAAAAACATACTGTTGAGTGTAACACGCAAGTGCGCGGGGAAAGGGATGGGTGCGCGACGTGAATTGTGTGGGAGAGGAGGACAAGCAGCAACACGTCATTGTGACGGCTGCGCGGCTGAGATTCACATTCGCATCTACCGGATCTTCGCGGAGTTGGCCACAGCAGGCAACCAAACCTAACTCAATACTCGTCGCAGCAGCCTACAGGCGCTGAATAGGTGCTGTCTTCGACTCCATTAAGACTACCGTTACCGTTGCTGTTGGCAATGTATGTCTTGGCGAACGTTGGCTTTCTTGACTGCACTGTCCAGATTTGAGCTGACCGTTCCGGAACCGTGGCAATACGCAGTTCGTTGTAATTAGAGGTCTTTTTATCGTTATTCGTACAATTCAACATTCAAAGCTTGTAAACGAGGTGACCCAGAAAATATCGTGTCAACCAAGAGTCGGAGCTCGTACAGCGGCACCCTGCGCGGTCTCGAGTACGTTTGTGCATCCTTGATCGCTACCACTTCCAACAGCGAACACAGGACTGGTACCCTCTCCTGCTGCACTTTGAATCTGTCCAGGGGGATGTTAAGTTCGAACTCCTCGAAGGTGAGCACCAATGTCACGCGCTTGAGGAGGGGCATTTCGTCGGGCAAGTGATGCGCCAGTTTTGTCAACAAGTACAAGCTCGTTTCAAGCTCGACGACGCGATCCATGACCTCGACACGTGAAAGTAGCTCGTTTGGAGCGCATTCCCATGGTTCGAGAGGCTCCGGGAGCATCGAAGGGTGGCTGTAGTAGAACGGCGCGGTCTGTGACCAGAGTGCGAGACCCTCCGTAAATTCGCGTGTCCTTCCTCGATGATTATCGGAGATGAGAACAGTGAATCTTTCGTTATGCGTCCACGTACTCTCAGCCTCTGCTATCACGAGCTTGAGGGTTGGCAAGCGAACGACAAAGCCAGGCGTGGCTGGTGACGCAACGAGGTCGTTCGTGAGTTGCTCGACCGTATATATACCGGCGTGTCCAACGCTTATCCAAGCAGTATCCGGCAAAGCCAGTTGTATCTGTGATTGTGATTGTTCAAAAGATGAAGTGGCACGAACAGTAACTCGTCGCAGTGCAACTGGCTGTCGACCTGGCGCGGCATACACCCGGCTGACCGCAACGGTGTCGTCGACTGACAACTCTTGGATGCATGGAAAAACATCATGCCAGACAATAGGCAGACATCCTCTGTTATATTTTAGATCGAGGTGTGTGATTTGGCGTGTCCAATTCGGCATGTCCTGAGGAGACGCAGACTCTTCGTTGGTACTCCACGGCGGGTGGAAGTGGGCCAATTGCAGAGATCGAAGGACTGGAGCTGCGTTTGAGAAGAGATTGCGTGGGGTCAAGCGCTCTGTGGAATGTGTCGAAATGAAGTCGACGCTCTGGGCGTGGATACCTAAGTGGACGAGAACCGGAGCCGGCACGTCCAAAGCCGCCAGTACTATTCCCATCATCGGGTCCTGCAAGATACGCAACTGCAAGGATTTGATATGGTCCATATGACTTGCTAAAGCCGGCATCAACTGGACTCGCAGGAGCTCGAGTTCCATCCGCGTTGCCAGTGGCCAGTACCGCCCCTCGAAAGTCAGAGCTACCGGCCGGCGTTTTGCGCGCTCAAGACGGAGAACAAAAGTTTCGACGTGAATTTTTGTGTCCGGAAACACCACACTAATGTCCTGCCAATACAACGGGCTCTCGATTGCGATGCCATACCACCGTCGACATACGAGAAACGACGGAAGACGGTGAAAATCCCGGCGATTGTAGATGCTAGACCCGTGCTCATGAGTTAATTCAATGACACAGGTTAGAATCTCGTCGGGAAGGCAAATAGTGAAGTCCATTGAGTGAGCGACGTGGCAGGAGGAAAGGGTTATTGCGGTAGAAGCCGGAATTTCGCGATCTTGTCAGGACAACTGTGCGAATCAACCTCCAGTGGCAAACAACCTAATTCCGAGAGATAAGAGAAATCTCACATGATACGGCCTACGGTAAACGATACACATTCAGTTGACGCCCATTCCTGTGGGGTGGCACTAAGTATCTTAATGCCCAAGTGAGGAACAGTGAATCCCCATGACCATAAGTAACTCAGCAACCTTCCGCTTTAAATATTGCTGTGATTTCTTGCAAAATCAAGATAATGGATCATTAAAACCTTGTTTCTAGTAGAACTGATACTTCAATTCGTCTCTATCAGTAGATTTCAACGTTCGAAGCGCGCAGCTGGAATGACCCGTAAAAAATAGTGTCTACCAAGAGTCGCAGATCATCCAACGGCACCCTCCATGGCCGGACGTACGTCTGCGCATCCTTGATTGTCACCACTTCCAACAGGGGACACGTGATTGGTGCCATCTTCAGCTGCAGCTCCTTTCTGTCCAGGGGAATGTCGCGCCTGGATCTTTCGACAGTGAGAATCAAGGTCACCTGTTTGAGGACGGGCAGCTCCTCCGGGAAATGCTGCGCCAGTTTCGTCAACAAGTACAAGCTTGTTTCAAGCGCGACGAGGCGATTAATGACCTCGAACCGTGAAAGTAGCTCGTTTGGAGCGCATTCCCATGGTTCGAGAGGCTCCGGGAGCATCGTGGGCAGGCTGTGGTGAAATGGCGCATTTCGCGACCAGAGGCCCAGGTCCTCCGTAAACTCGCGCGTCCTTCCTCGTTCGTGGTCAGAGATACGAATAGTAAACTCTTCTTGATACCCCAATACACCATCAGCCTCGATGATAGAGTACTTGAGGTTTGGCGGTCCAACGGCGATGACAGGCGCAGTTGGTGGCGCAACGAGTTCATGCGTAAGGCGCTGGACCGTGAATATGGTGGCATGATTGACGCTTATACGTGCTGCTCCAGGTAGAACCGGTGAGATGGTCTCCGTCCATGGTCTCTCTACGCGGCCCCATAAAACAACTCGTCGCAGTGCAGGTGCGTGTCGGCCTGGCATGGGATAGACCGCACTAACAGCGTCGGCACAGTAGATTTTCAACTCCTGAACATATGGGAAAGCTTCGTGAAAGAAGATAGGAGGATATATTTCGCTGTATCCGAGGTCGAGATGGGTGATTTGGCGTGCCCATTTTGGCATGTTTGAAGCGTAGATGGAATCTCCGTTCGTAGGCCACAGTGGCTGGAAGTGCATCAATCGCAGAGAGCGAAGAGCTGGAGCCGAATCTGCAAAGAGATCGGATGGAAGAAAGCACTCTGCCGGATGCCGAGAAATGAAGTCGTTGCTCTCGATCTCGAAGCCGAAGTGAACGAGGATCGGTGCTGGCACCGTTAAAGCTGCCAGTACGACTCTTGCCATTGAGTCTTACAACCTGCTTATCTTCAATGAACGGATATGGCCTAGGTGACTCGTTAAAGCGGGCATCAAGTGAAGTTTGAGGGGGTCGAGATCCATGGTTGTTAAATCCGGCCAGGTTTGCCCCCAGAAAGTCACATCTACTGGCCGGCGGCTTGAGCGTTCAAGACGCAGAAGGAAATTTTCGATGTGATTAAATGCGGCTGGAAACCCCACGGCGATGTGTTGCCAATATATTGGACTCCCGATGGCAACGCTATACCACCGGCGGCATACGAGGAACGAGGGGAGACGAGCGAAATCCGGACCATTATGAGCGTTGGTACTGCGGTGATGAGTGTTTTCGATTACATGTGTGAGAATCTCGTCGGGGAGGCGAAGAGTGAGGTCCATTGCTCGAGGGACGCGGCAGGACTGAAAAGCTCACTTCGCAGCAGCAGGCTACAAGTACCTCGCATTCCAGCAAACGTTACGGCACAAATTCGACAAAGTTAATTGGATGCCGTGCCGTTCCGCTTCAAATATTGCTGCGATCTCTTGGCAAATCAGAAGAGTCAATAATTGAAGCGTCGTGTCAAGTAAAACACACCACTATATTCGACACCATCAGTAAATATCGACATTCAAAGCGCGCAGCTGCGGTAATCCCGCGAAAATCGCGTCAACCAAGAGTTGGAGCTCATTTAACGGTACCCTCCGCGGCCTAAAGTACGTCTGTGCATCCTTGATCGTTACCACTTCCAACAGAGGACACGCGATCGGCCTCATCTTCAGCAGAATCTCCTCTCTGTCCGGGGGAATTTCTTGGCCAGATCCTCTAACAGTGAGCACTAATGTCACATGTTTGAGGACGGGCAGCTCCCTCGGCAAATGATGCGCCAGCTTCGTCAGCAAGTACAAGCTCGTTTCAAGCTCGACGACGCGGTTCATGACCTCGACCCGTGACAGTAACTCATTTGGAGCGCACTCCCCTGGGTCGAGAGGATTTGCAAGCATCGGGGGATGGCTGTGGTAGAACGGTGTGGTTTTCGACCAGAATGTGAGGTCCTCTGTGAACTCGCGTGTCCTTCCTCGGCCGTGATCGGAGATGGAAACAGTAAACTCTTCATGATCCGCCCATCCCCTCTCAGCCTCGACAATCAAGTACTTGAGGTATGGTGGCTCAACAGCGGCGCCAAGTGCACTTTGTGGCGCAACGAGTTCCTGTGTGAGTCGCTGGACCGTGAGAATGCTGGCATGTGCAACGCTTATACATGGTGCGCCAGGTAGAGCTGGTCGTATGTCGATCTCGGCTTTTTGTCTCTCTGAGCTGGAATACACAATAACTCGTCCCAGTGCCGGTGGGTGTCGACCTGGCACGGCATAGAACGCGTGCACAGTGTCCTCCCAGTAGAGTTTCAACTCCTGTACACATGGGAAAACATCGTGGAACACAATAGGCGGAAACGTGCCATCGTATTCAAGCTCAAGCTGGGTAATTTGTTGGGTCCAGTTCGGCAATTCCGGATCGGGGGTGTCCGCGTATATGGGCCAGAGCGGCTGGAAGTGCCTTAGTTGCAGAGAACGAAGTGCTGGGGCCGAATCGCCAAAAATATTGCGCGGAAGAAAACACCACGTTGGATGCATCAAAATAAATGCGGTATTGTGCGTCTGGAAACCGAAGTGAATGAGGATCGGCGCCGGCACCGTCAAAGCTGCCAGAACGACTCCAGCGATTACGTCCTGCAGCCCGATTATCCTTAAGGACCGAATATGGTCCATGTGACTTGTTAGAGCCGGCATCAAATCAAATTGTAGGGGCCCGAGATCCCAGGTTGTCAGCTGCGGCCAGGCCCGGCCCAAGAGAGTCAGATCTACCGGTCGGTGGTCTGCGCGTTCAAGGCGCAGGAGGCAATTCTCGATGTGAATCATCCCGGCCGGAAACTCGATGGTGATGTACTGCCAGTACATTGGACACTTGATGGCGACGCTATACCACCGGCGGCACACGAGAAACGACGGAAGACGATGAAAATCAAAACTAGAATCGAAGACAGGGCTGCGGTAGTGAGTGCCTTCGATGACCCGAGCCAGGAGCTCGTCTGGGAGGCGAAGAGTGAGGTCCATTGCGCAGGTCCGGGGGAATGGCGTTGGCAGGAGGAAAAGAATCGTTTCGGCGGCAACCGGACTTTCGGGATAATTGTAAAAATAAATTTCAAATGGTTATCAGTGATTTTCCGACGCTGACCAACCTTCACGTGACGTGACATGTAGGTGAAAGCCGGCACTCGCCGATGTCTTTCACGACAGAGAGGTCACAGTCTGCAGAGGGCTCACACCTTTCGCTCCAACATATTCAAATGATCCGCGAGTTCGAGTCTCAACCGTATCTGTTGTGTTTTGACCAGCTTCGCATCCCGCGCCGATCTCGCACCGACCACCACATGCACTCGGAATCAGAGCAAATCCAATTACGCGGTTGTATGCTCCGAATGATAGTGTCTTGTTCGAACCATCCTGTTTGAAGCTGTTGTGCACTGGTTCAAATTTTGATCATCGTCACGGTTCACTAAAAGCTCTGCAACACTGCAGGTGCTATTTAATCACTCAAGTGAGAAACGGTAATCAAGTCCAGTACTTTGTTGTAGATCGACACATCGTCTCTGCGCGGAGTTGTAGATAAGATCATATGCCGAAAGTGCCGCAAGGGATCTGAGATTATGAGACTATAACGATAGCGGATTGCAGAGTCAGAAAGGCGCGAGTTCACAATGGTTTTGGAGGCGACAGTAAGTGATACAAGATGAAAAATACGAATGGCACATGCAAGATGCTCGGAATCATCATCTGCTTATGTTTACGCTTCTTCGGGCCATCAACCCCAGATAGTTGCGTGAGGCAGCCTAATGCCGTGGTCCAAGTTTGACGATGCCGGGCGTTGTACTACAGACATTTTGGGCCAGACTCGCTTTACCCTCCGAGTCCAGGCTCGACGGAGCTGCTTCTTCTAAAACCGGTTGACCGCCGCTAAAATCCCAGCACAGTGACGTCTTTGCGAACCATGCTCCCTAACGACGGCCGGAATCGCGAAAAGTCTGTACAGCAAGAACCTGCAAAATAGTTCATCTCCTTGTTCCTATATGGGCACGACCCTGTGTGTGCCTCGAGGCCAGACTCCAGGCGCCGAGCTGCCAGAGATCTGAATTGAACCGAGGTGTCATAGACTTCTTTCTCCGACCTTGCAGATTACCCGCCATGCCTGCCAAGATATGACGCAGCGGCGGCGTACAAGCGGGTTCTGGCTGTGGGCTGAAACTGTGACGTGGTGGCAACTCCCCAGCGAACTTGGGTGGTAACAGTTTTGCCAAGCGGAAGACGGCGCGGAGGATGAGACCAATCACCTCGTAGACAAAGACCGAGAGTGCGAAGGGCAACAGACACCGTTTGAGTGACCGTCGTGCACCGAGGGACTTGAGCTCTGTTCCAAGCCCAAGAGCCCGCATGCGCGTTTGAAGCTTGTCCGGCAGAGTGTGGGGAAGTGGGAACTTGTGCGGAAGGTGCTTTAGCGCAAGGCTGGCCGGTGAACAGGTACCGGGTCGCTGCTCGAGCCGTAGAGCAGCAGCCTCGTCTGCTTCAAGACCAGTCCAACGGCATTCAAGTTGATGAAATAGGCGTCATCTGTGAAAAGCCGGGGACGCGCGCACTACGCGTCACGGCGGACTCGGAAGAGGCGCAAGTTGGAATCGAGTCCAGATAGGGCACGAGTTGGGATGAGTGCAGCGCGGATGCCTCGGGAGCGGCATCGACGGTAACTTAGTCAGCGCGTTCAATGCGCACCGACGGTGGGAACAGCAATCGAGCCATCGTCGTGAACGCCAATCCAGATGCAGTGTTGGGCGACCGAGCGCGTGCCAAGTATCGAGCGCGTTCCAGCTAAGGCGTTGGAAAGGTGAAGTTCAGCAAGCGTGGAGGCGTGCATGTGGCGTGAGAGTAAGACCGAGTCCTTTGCGGGCCCATCTCTTCTTTTGGCGAGCCAGCGCTTATACTCGCCGCGCGGTTTCACTCTGCCCCCTCAGATCACTCGCGCACTCTTCTATTCAACCAACCTACTACGATGTCAGGCTTTCGCAAGAAGGCTCGTACGTTCTTGAGGGACACCTTTGACCGTTCTTCGCGTTCGGTCTCGCGCACGCACTCGCCCAGTCCCGCTCCTCCTACCACACCTCCAGATCCACCGCCAATTCCCCCAACGCTCTCATATGCAAACCCTCCGAAACAATCTTCGGCGCTTGGCACCACAGGCTCGATCATCCATGAGCTTCTTGCGACAGCTCGTGACGGCGCGGATATGTGTCTCCCCCTCAAAGCAGCACTTGTCGGGGTCGTCAAGGTCTGGGACATTTGCGAAGTATGTCGCCGCAGCATATTTGTGTTTATGCTGATCAATATACATCAGCGAACGGGTCAGGTAAAGGACGAATACCAGAAGGCCAACGGCAAGCTGGCGCACCTACACAAGATTGCGATCGCGTACGGCCAGAAGAAGGGGCTCGATGAGAAACTTCAAAAGCGTCTGGACGAGATATCTGGGTATGCCGCGCCTCCTAGTGAACCGACTGTGCATTGATGCTTGCACGCAGCGCCCTCAATCAGTTGGCCGCGTTCGTCCAGGAGAAGGAGGATCGGGGACTATTCATTCGCGTGCTGGAGTCCAACGAGGACGTTGCAACTGTCAAAGCCTTGCTCGAGAATGTTTCCTCGCTCCTCGAGGTCTTTCAAGTGAGATGATTCACAACGCGAATACTCGAACAATGACTGACGAGTGACCGCAGTTTGAGAGCATTGTCACCATCGAGCTATGCCTCAACGAGGTTCTTCAGGTTCGTCCATTCGTGTAGCTCGTTACAAGGTCGCTGAGCTGTTCTGTCTAGCAACTAGCAGTGATCGAAGAGCAACGTGTTGAAGCAGAAGAACAACGACGTGCGGCAGAGTCAGCACGGCTCGCGACGGAAACAGCACGGCTCGCGGCGGAGGAAACACGACTCGCGACGGAAGCCGCACGACTCGCGGCCGAAGAAACACGGCTCGTGACTGAAGCAGCACGGTTGGTGACTGAGGAGAAACGGCTCGCAAAGGAGCTTGCAAAGGAGCTCGCGGAGGAACAGGTTCGCTGCGTGTTCTTGCCGTTCATGTGTCGAATCTCACACTTAGCAGGAGAAGGTCATGAAGACGATCAAAACAGGTAATCTCGTCTGCGATGAACCTTATGCCATGACTGACGCCATGCAGTTCTGGGAGATAACTTCGTTTCGGATGCAGCACATGATGAGCAGCCGACTCACGCTGGCTGCATGCCTGGCACCCGCGAGGGCATTCTGAAAAAACTGCTCGCATGGGTTCTGAGCGATCCCACGGCCATCTTCTGGCTTGCTGGCATGGCAGGCACCGGCAAGACATCGATCGCGGTCACTCTATCACGTATGCTTCAACTGGAACCTGCTATCATGATGGGCGGCGGCTTCTTTTGTTCGCGCTCTGCAGGTTCCATTGCACGAACGGATGCTCGGCGCATCCTACCAACACTTGCAGGACTATTGGCGGGCAAGTCGCTAGACTTCGCTCGTGCTCTTGCAGTCGAACTCGAGCAAGACCCCCGAGTCGGACACAAGCCTGTCACCGAACAGATTGGCCCTCTTCTTCGGAAACC
>Ga0247815_10003385_pt1 | contig 11474 bp, 22 predicted proteins | sample UWRJL194509B1_FD_181014 | JGI IMG/M metagenome (GOLD analysis project Ga0247815, IMG submission 181014) | Plant litter microbial communities from Arlington Agricultural Research Station in Wisconsin, United States - UWRJ-L194-509B-1 | ecosystem: Environmental > Terrestrial > Plant litter >... | reverse complement strand
ACTACAGGAGACCGCGCACGTGGTGACGGTTAAAGTAGAAGAAGCTGTCCCCAGCAGGTGGCGGCAGGAAGGTTTCGCATTGCATGGACTTGTAGCGTCTCAGCGACCATTCTGAGCTATATAGAAACGAGTCAATGATACAACTTTACAAACCGTTCCTACAAATGTTTGAGTCCCTGACAGTCAGTTCGTGGCATCTCTGCGAGCTGAATTGTCGAGCCGTTACGTGTTGCGCGTTTATGACCCGTCTTCAGTACATGATGCTCGTGTTCGGCCGTGGTCTCCTTCTTGAGTTCAGAGAAGCACGTTGGCCTCTGCTGGATAATCGGGACCAGCCCTAGGTAGGAATTGAGCGTTCTGGGTATGAGCCTCGATGCGACGGGAAAGCGGAAATGCCGGGTATGGCGCGGACGCGGCGGGAGCGGAGATCAGGCCATTTAATCATGCCACGGGGGTGGCTGTGCAGAATAAGTAGAGTATGCTTGTACGCAGGATAGTTAGGGACAACCACCACAGTCCTTATCTAAACGCGGGGGCCGCGGCCGAGCTCGAGCCTTCCGACTCGAGCCCCTGCACGGGGCGCAAGCTGCGCCGATCGCCTTATGCCGTAGATCGCGCTTTAAGTGAATGCGTTGGCTCGTATGACCAGATGTCGTTGCTAGTTTTTAATGTGAGTGAGCGACAGCTTCGTTTTTCTATAGCTTGGAGTTGATGCTTGGAGTTTATTTTCATCTGATCTTGAGACCAGGATGGATTGATAGTCGGTCAAGCCAAAGCACACTGAGCGGCCAGAGGTGTAAATAAGCTTTTGTTTTTCAAAGCGCGAGACCGCTGCGGCAGCGGAGAGGAGGAGGACAAAGAGCGTCGCGCTTTCAACTCCGCACCGCCTCTCTCCCTCTTTGGACATTCTAGTCAACTGCGGTGTACCTACTCCGCATCTGATCCCCTGAACTCGATTTTCCAGTAGCTTTGTGTATTATTTCGCGGCGTGCGCGAACTCTGGATCCTGTCGATTAGAGCCATATCATCATGCCCAACTTGCTTGCGATCCCGACAAAACAGGAGTCCAGTCTCGCCATTCGGGATGCCGTACGCGACTACATCCGCCAGAATCATCCAGATACGCACCCAGATGCGTTCAGACATGATATTACGCAGTGGGAACGTGCGCAAGGGGACGCTACGTCGTCCGTAGAGGCAGCCACCAAGTAAGCGATCGCCACTGTGCATCTAGTTTAGAACTCAGATCTTACTTACAGATATCAGGCCCTACTTGCACAGATAGCGAATAAGCTGCCTTCTAATGTGAGTCTTTACTACATCACTCGGTGCCACATTGACACCCTCTATCCAGATCGGCCTGCGGGTCACGTATTCCTCCGCCTTCAACCCCAACGCTCCTGCTACGACTCATCCCAGCCTTGACTATGCACGACGCTGCACTTTGTGGAACGCGGCCGCCTTGCATTCTCAACTTGCTAGTGCGGCCGACCGTTCGAACACGGATGGTATTCGACGCGCCGTTGCGGGCTATCTGGTGAGCTGGCGCACGGCTGCTGTATTCACGACCCTGATGAGCCTGCACAGAGCGCTGCTGGAATCCTCGACCATTTATTGAAGCTTGACAATGGCGATGGCCTTCGGGACGATGACCTTACCGACGAGAATGTCCAGAACGTCCAAACCGTGATGCTCGCGCAGGCTCAGGAGTGTGGTTGGCAACTGGCCGTTTTAGGTAATAATAAAATCAGTCAAAAATACCAGATAATGCCTAACGATGTCACAGAGAACAAGTCCAATGGTTTGATAGCCAAGATCTCGCAGGAAGTCTCCGCATTGTACTCTACCGTCCAGTCTCCACCATCGGTGCGTGTGTAAACTGACTGGTTCATCATCTGCTAAATATCTCCCACCAGAACTGGTCAGGTCATGTTCAAACAAAGGCCGCTCACTTTGCTGCTGCTGCTCAGTACCGAGCAAGTATGGAGCATAACGCCAAGCATGAGTGAGTACGCTGGTACTGGGATCGCTTTGGTACTCATCACTGTAGCTACGGGGCTGAGGTTGCTCGCCTGGACCGCGCGAGAGCAGAAGCTCGCCGCGGGGTGACACTGGCGAAGCGAGTGACTAGTGCCGTCCTCAATGACATTAATGTGCGTCTTTATTTATTTTTCTATCACCAGTCTTCTGATCAACAGACAGTCCCTTCGCGATATGCTTGAGACAGCCTTCACACGCGCTGAGCGCGATAACGATTTGATCTACCACAACACTGTCCCGTCATTTGCGTCGCTGCCGGTGCTGAAAGGCATTCGCCTCGCGCAACCGGTCGTGCTTCCTGAAGCACAGGCAATTCTCGGACAGAGCGAGCCTCTATTCGCTCCGCTCATTCCATGGGGTGCTCGGGTTGCAAAAGGTTGGAAGTGCATTCTACGTCTTGATTGTCACTGAACACTCACTCTCTCAGACGTGTATCGCGAGAAGAAGGAGGCTGCCGTGCGGGAAGTTGAGAACGCTGCTCAAGAGCTTGACAAAGAAGCATCGTCCGCTCTCAAGGCTCTCGGCCTTCCCTCCGCCTTGGAAGCCTTAGAACGCCCAGCTGGCCTCCCACCGAGTATCCTCGACATGGCGCGTCAGGTTCGGCTCGAGAACGCCCCGGACCGCATCGCACGCAAACAAGAAGCCATTGAAACTGTCAAGGACGCAGACCGCGCCGAGATGGAATCCATCTGGGACCTCCTCGATTCTGAGGAAGGACCACCAGCGGAACTCGTCGAGCACGCGAAGACTTACGAAAGCCATCTCGACACCGCAGCCGCCAGTGACGTACAAGTCGCCGCCAAATGGGACGCGGCACTTCCTGCGGTCGAGATTCTGATGTGGGATGAGGCGGCGCTGGCGGCGACTGTTCCTGCTGCGACTGGACCAGGGCAGCACAGCCCAGAGAGTCGCGCACTGCGGACTGCGCTAAATCAGCTCGAGGCCTATCGCGAGCGCATCCAGGGCGTCGCGCAGCAGGCACGAACGACGGCTGCTAAAGACGACATCGGCCCGAAGGTCCAACGGCTGGTGCAGACACTCGGCCGATGGGATCGCGCACCACCTGCAGTGTTCGGGGAGATCATTGACGAGTCAGTGTCACGGTACGACGACATGCTGGATGGCGTACATGCGCTTAGAGACGGGCTGTTGGAGCGGATCGACGTGGTTACGGCGAAGGACGAGGAGTGGAGCAACTCGAGGAAGGGGGCATCTGCAGTGCGTGATCGGGAGAGGAAGTTGCGCGAGTTGGAAGAAGCGCATTCTAAGTATGTGGAAGTGAATGGAAACCTGGACGAAGGTATCAAGGTCGGTGCCTCCCTCTCTGACTCTGCCTGCGAGTCTGACGTGCCGCCCTGCAGTTCTATAACGATCTAGCGGAGCGGCTTGCACGACTCAAGGATCACTGTGCCGCATGGATTTATGATAAGCAGGAAGCTGCCCGCAGGTAAGTGGACTCTCATGAGGTCCACTAGGTTGAACACCTAACGTATTGCCATCACAGCAACACGAAGACGCAGCGGAAGAAGGAGAAGGCACCGGCAGTAGGGCCCGCAAACGCGCAGCCTCAGCCTCAGCCTCAATCTACGAAACGCGGAATTGCACTCCCGCCCCCGGACTCGGAGGAATGGGTGGACTTCAGCCAGCTCAAATTGAAGGGTTAGATCTTTTGCATTCAACATGTATGTGCATCTCCGTACTGTATCCGCCGGGATAATTCAGACCAGTTTTCCGATTTTCATTCTGCGTGAGGAAATGGCCGGAGGTTGGCGAAATGGTCGACTGCTGGGTCTCAGGATTCCCTTGTTGTGCCGCGACATATACCCTGGTAGGTTATGATTACGGCTGCTCGGGAACCTGCGGAGCTTCTTCGAGGCAGGACCGCAGTGACCCTGTGCATGAAGCAAGGTCCGTGGCAGCTTGCTGTGTCCGCAGCTCACGTTGAGCTCGGGTGCAACACACAGATGGAGTTAATCGGTAGCCAGCACCGTGTCACACGGGTAAGCGCTCAGCCACGCCGCCCATCGAGATCGACCCCACACCCTCCGCGGGCTATCAATCGAGTTAGCAGGCAATCTTCGTGCGCCACCTCATGGCTACTAGTGAGCGCAAAAGACGTGACGAGCCTATGACTTCAAGTCCTGCTAATGTAGATGGTTTCCTCTACCACGGCTGCACATCGACCGGAAGAATCTCCCGAGAGTCGCGCCCGCTCCAGCTCGATCTCGGGCAATTCACCAACGGGAATGTGCCGCGGACGAACTCCGTCGCTCAACATCCGGCTAACGGGGTAAGCGGCGTCACCTTTTTGGTGGGTGACTTGCGGATCAATGCACCGCCACATCCGTGGATGGCAAGTGGGACGTGCCGCCGCAGCGGGAGTGTGCATCCGGCGAGGCAAGTGTAATATCCAACACGCAGTATAAAGTCGCTTGGACGGGTGTGTCAGCCGTCCCCACTGCCTCGCCTCCTCGACGCGACTTCTACCGTACCAGCTCGCCTGTTAGTCTATCAATGTGTGCGTCAATCGTGCCAGCCGCTGCGATGATCACAGCGTATTGAGACACAAAATCTTCACATCTTTTCTAGCGGGTCACGAAGATCATGTTCCCGCCCTAACTGGCGAAGATACGCCATACGGCTACTTCATCACCGAGTGGGTCGCAATCACTTTCATTGTCCTCTTCGGCTTGAGCACTGGTGAGTCCAGGCTTCTTCATACACAGCTGCGCAGCTGATAGGCTCGATAGCGATCCATGTTGGCCAAGCTGTTTGGTTCCGCACATGGTGGATGTTCATCACCGCGATTCTGTGCGGTCTCGGGGAAGTCATCGGATGGTCAGCACGATTATGGTCGAGCATCAACCCAAACATCCAGATGCCATTCCTCATGCAGTACGTCGCGGCCTTGTCGCTGCAATGAAGGGAGAGCTGACCTGCTTGCAGAATCTCGTCGACCATGTTCGTTCGTCGACAGTCTCATACACTGCACGTACTAACCACCTCAACAGCATCGCGCCAACTTTCCTGCTTGCGGCCAACTTTGTCATCCTCGGGCGCATTATCCGCATCGTCGGTGTTCAATTCAGTCGTCTCACTCCCGCAGCATGTGCGTAGCGCCGTGTGATTCCGCAGTCTGTCTGTCGGTTGCGCCGCGGCTGAAACCCTCTGTCACAGACTCGTACATCTTCGTCGTGGCAGACATGGCAGCGCTCATCATTCAAGCCATCGGTGGTGGTCGCGCATCTGCGGCTGAGACACTGGAGGCGGCCAACCAAGGCGGTCGCATCATGCTCGGTGGTATCGCGCTTCAGTTCGCTGTGCTCATCATCTACGTCTTGTTCGCCACCGAGTTCCTCGTCCGTGCTGCACGCAATCGCCCGGTTCGCCCGAACGCCGCTGGTGCCACCAAGAGCCCCCAGATCGATGGAAAGGTCAAGCTGATGGTCCTCGGATTGTGCATCAGTGCCGTTTTCTTGTTCATTCGGTGAGTTTTCGCAATGGTCCAACTCCAGAAGCAAGGCTCATCGATCTGTCTCCCCAGTACTGTCTACCGTACTATCGAACTCGAGGATGGCTGGAACGGGAAAATCATCAGCAACCAAACTCTCTTCAGTGAGCACATTCTCCTCGCTCGTTCCAAGCACATTCACTCACCTTCGCGATAGACGCACTTGACGGCCTCCCCATCACTGTCGCGATGGTCACCCTCAACGTCTTCCACCCGGGCTGGCTCGTTTACAACAAGAACCGCGTCCTCCCGACGGAATCCGACGACACAACTCTCGCTGGATCGCATGAAAAGCCCTTGACGAGCCGCTCGGTTTCCAACACCGCAATTGCACCTGCATCGCAGGTCTGAGCTTTAGCGCGAGCATCAGTGATGAAACGACTTGTTAATGAATCAAGGCTTAGATAGTAATTCTGCCATATACGCACGGCCTCGTTGGACTTTAGTATGGCCTTACTTTGCATTTGTACTCTACTGTTGTGGGTAAGCGTCACATGGATAAGAATACCACTCTCTTGTGTCAACGACTGGGCATATTTGTGAAGACAGATCAAGCTACTGCTGTAATCGTTAGGCTGAAGAATCACCATCGAAATCGCGAAGAACTTGACTGCGAGAACCTCCTCGCGTGGATCAATACCTCGATAAACGGTGGTGCCGCGCTCAGCAAGTACGCCTGTGTGGCGCAGCTTTGACCCTCTCGTCACCTCAAGTACCGGAAGTTTAACCATCGATTCAACGTCGCTGGCGAGTAGATCCAACTGCAGCGGGTTGGGGGGTTACGATGAGAAGCAGTAAAAACCTTACCATGGTAAGCCCAAAATCTTTAGACTGGGCTTTCAATCCACCTTGAGAGCTCGGACCAGCTGCAGATGCCACGAGCCTACACGAGGCTCGCGAGGGGTTGTTTCCGATTCTTGCTTGACAAGGCTGGTTGTCCTCTGAGAATCTCACAAATACGCGAGAGTTGTACCGCCCAGCTGCTTGCCAATGGCGCATGTTGAGTCGCGAGTAGGAAGCCAGAACGATTCAGGGGTCAATCCAATTTGGCCAGATACCCCTTGGTGCCATTGTAATGTCTCGAAATCCACAGCAGTTTGTCAGACGATGATTTGGGGGCTATTGCCTGTGTTGGATGTCAGCGGTGGCAAGCTCTTTGTCATAACAAAGCGCCACACGAGCTGCTGCTTCGTGCCCAGTGGAAGCTTACAGATGATGCTGAGCAATTGGAACACCATTCAGATGTTGCCAGCTGTCATTGTGAGAGGTAAGCGTACACACGGCAGCAAACTCAGCTCCGACTTGCCCCGAGTGTACGGACCAGAACGGTGAAGGCCAAGCAAGCTGACGGTACCCACAACAAAACATTTACTGCCTGCCTGCACACTCAACTCCATGAATTCCGTACCATTGTGCAAGACAAAAGGCTCGAGTGCTGCGTCATAGGCTTGGGAACCATCTGCAGTTCACGTGCCCAGAACTGGAGCGTTACACCTAAACACACTCGTGATGCTTGGGCAGATGCCGCAAACACCAAGCAGCGCCGATCATGAGTTATGAGGGTCACCCTGAAATGTCCCTACCCTGAAAAACGGCGTACGGGTGACAGGTTGTAATTCAGTGACGCATGGTGAAGGGATTTGAGGGCCTAGCCAAGACGTGAGGAATGGTTTTGTGCTCCGCACCTCGGTCGTTTCCGAGCATGTCCTCGAGGTTGCATGGAAGGGTTAGACGTGCCACTTCGAGGCCGATCAATCAGGCTTCGTAAAAGGCTATTGCGTTGCAATGACGTGGGCTTGAGGTTGCAGTCATGCGATGACTGACTGACTTCGTTGCCATGTGCCATCTGTACCAGTACTTTGCTTGGGAAAACACGCAAAGTGACGAACCGCGAAGAAAGCAGGCTGCGTATTATGTACTATATGTACAGATGGGGGAGTCCTCGAGGCCATAGCGAGGGGGGCATGTGGCGCATGCACCAGTGCTTCGTCGCGGGGTGTGGATATTCATACAGCAGTAGTGGCCTAGAACAAAGCAACAGAACAAAACGTCCAAGATGATACAACGATGTGATGGGGGAGCGATATGGCAGTGGTAGTGGGTAGAGAGATATAACGTTAGACAGCGGCGAGCATGTCACCAGAGTGGCGGCATGGGGGCTGTTCAAGACGGGATGACAGGGTGCGATGGGGATGGGGGGATGCAGTGGGAATGATGGATGGTCGAAGAGCGGATGAAGCATACGCGATCTGGACCTTTAGTTGCGATCCTGATGGGATGCTGGGCGGACGGAAAGCGAGGAGGAACGGATGCAGAGAGACGCCGGGCACAGTACAGTGTGGAGCAAGGGACACAGAAGAGCGGAGTAGGGGTTCAAACATGGATATGAATGGCGAGAAGATGGCAACCGCACCATGGCGGTTGATTGTAAGGTAGGAAAGAGGGGAAGGGGTAAATGTGTTGGTGGCTGACTTTGAGCCCTGGAAGCAACCCCTCAATACCGTGCGCCGAGTACAGGACTACGCGCGTAGAGGTCTGTCAGACGTGACGTGCAAGCGCAGGGCAGATGGCAGGCACAAGGTTGTGTCGAAGCGGGCGCGCGCGGAAACAAAGACGTCGTCGATGTCAGCTTCGTTGTTCTCTTTGACACGGGCAATAGAAGAGAAGAGACGTACGGGCAAGATGAGGTGGCACTGGTGCTGCAGCGTACGATTGAACAGGCGAGCGAGCGCGACCAGATGGACCGGCAGTGTTGTAGCCATGCGCATACCCTGCCGGCACAGCTAGAACTTGTGGCATCGAATGACCGCGCGTTACTGGAACCGGCGCGGCATATACCATTGACCGAGGTGCCGATGCGTCCGTCGGGCGATGCGTAAAGTAGTCTGGAGGAGGAATGAAAGCAGGAGGGTGCTGGGCTGTGTTTGACTGGTCAGGGCCAAGACCGACGGCGCACGCATTGGACACGAGGTGATGCGTACCCTGAGCACGGTTGGATGGAACAGAATGCGACGCTGTGCGAGAGAGACTCCTAGGAGGCGGGACAGTTGCCGAGGGCTGGCGATGGTGACGGGCTGTCGCAGTAGCATGCGACGTGACGGGGGCCGGAGGAATGACCGGTGCTGCTGCGCGAGAGGCTGACATAGTCTGCGGTGGAAGAGAAGATATCTCGGGAACCCGGTTGGCGATGAAGGTGATGTACTGCACGATCTCCGGGTATGCAGATGCCCAGTCCTGCCCAAACTCGCCATGCAAGAGACCGCGGGCGGCCACCGCGTCATAAGCACGCGGAAGGTCGTTTTGAAGGCTGCAACAATGAAAGACCGCATTAATAAGACACTATTTACGCAATTAAAACTGATGAACTCACCTATCGAGTTGCCTGACCATGTCGGTCGCAAGCTGTGTGGGTACAGTTGAACCGCATCCATTGAGCTGGGTGCGAATTCCATCGAGCTTGACGCGATACTGTTGGAACGTCGGGTTCTTTGAACCAAAGTACAGCGTATCCAAGCGATCTATGATGGTGTCGATGCGACCCTTGACGAGGGGTAGGGTAGTAGGAGATGTGCGCATCATTGATAGTGCGGGGTGGTGGAGGAAAATAGACGGTCGAGTAGTCTCCGAGGTGGTAGTTATAAAGGAGCTAGACAAGGCTACTGTAACGGAACACAACGGCGGCGGGAAGGTGCCGCGTCCGAGATGAAACGAGGTGCGCGGTCAATCGAGAGGCCAAGCGCAGAGCCGGCCGGATGCGATTGGGAGCTTCTCGGAGGCGCCGCGGTATAAGCAGAGGCACAAGAGGTCAGACCCCGCAACTGATGCGTCCCTTTGCTGGTAGGGGACTGCTTGGACGGACAATCCCAGTCCCGGCTTTATAAAACCTTGGGCGGTGGCAGAGTCATCATAGTTTGAACAGCCAGCAGGGCCATGTAAGTTAACACCGTTCCCCTGTACCTAAACACGTGTGACGGGTCCAAATGGCTGTGATGACGCCCGTCGGCCCATGTCGGCACAGCGACCGTGAGCAGTTCCCAGATTCTCGGCCCAGTCGCAGTCGGAGCGTCTTGCGGGATTGTAATTGCCCAGGCCAGCTCTCGTTGTGCTGTGAACTCATCATGACTGTCCAGCCAACAGACAGTGTTGACGGAAAAACAACGCCGATCGTTGCTCGAGTGCGATGCACCCCTTCAGACGAGTCACCGGGCGTTGATGGTGACGGACCCTCGTCATCGGCTTTGCACGACCCAGCCCGCCAGCTGGAGCCAAGAAGCCAGCCAGAACTGTGGCGTCAGCGTGCGAGGGACGCTCTAATTGAGGCGCAGCACGTAATTGTAGGCCCGTGAAGGTGTTGACGAACCCGTCTCCACATGATCGAAAAGTCCTCTACTCTGTCAAATTGAGCGACGTGGAGCAATTTTTCTCTGACAGTTTTCGGGAAGCTTCCCGTGCATTCCGAATTTGGAGGTAAAAACTAACAGGTTGTCTACATTGTGTATTCCGGCGAGGCGCCTGGTCCGAGCCGTCTAATGCGTGCGGGGTCGGGGAGTTCGAGCGGAGTTCCGCCCGCGTGATCCGCACATGTTCTCCTCTCTCCTCATCTTCACTCGCAACACATTGTGAACGAACGCTACTGGTTCCACCCACCTGCTCCAACAAGACAAATACCTTCCTTAGCGATGACCAACGCGGTCCTATGAGGCCGTGCCACCTCCGAGTCGGCGCCAGCGGCTTGGTCAACGTGAAGATCACCAATGTGTAAACCCAGGCGTGGTGTGCCCGGTGGAGAATCCGGCGTTTCATACGATCGGGCTTTTCGTCTTTCAGTCGCAGGCCGGTGGCCATGGCTTGCACCGCCTGCGGCCGGTCGGCCATTGAAGCCAATCAACTAGGGGATTGAACACTCTCCGGCGCGTTTGAGGATTATCTAGCTACTTTGAGCCTTCCTCCTTTGGATTATTGCTTGGTTTCAGTTTCGGGCTCGGCTGCAGTGCTATCTGGTCGAGTTCGTAATCAGTTGCTGTCATACTCGTGGCCAACCAAACGGTCACGCCGAAACGACGCGCACCTTCAACGCGTCAAGGTCACGATTTCCTCCAGTTATCTCACCAGCATGTGGTCATACTCCAGCTATCGACTGCGCGCAACTGCGGGCGTCCCTGGTATACTTCCGCGCGCAGTCTACCGCAGCAGTTTCGACGAATGGCAGCAGCGCAGAAGGCTGACGCCCTCCTCGGCTTCACAAGGATCGCCTTTTCCGTGTGGTATTCTAGAAAATGGAGGGTACACTAACTGTACACTACGAGTCTTACTTGAGCGATGAACTCCTTTCGATCTTCGCCGGTTTGCCAGATGGAGCCTGCGCAGCAAGGGCAGAGGACTCGCGTCCCATTCATAAAACCCCACACGCCACATGGCGGGACGCGTCTGCACATCTCTGCCTCCTTCCGTCGTCATCATCATGGGCTACGAACGCGACTACGAGTACGGTCCTCTTCCCACTGAGCCCAATGGCCAGCCGCCGGTGGTGCCACAACGCAAACGTTGCCGTGGTGGCGTCATCGCACGCTTGGCTCTGGTTGCGGGTGCAGCCTGGGCTACGACTTGGGCGGCGCGCCAGTATATGGCGCACTACAATGACTACGTTCACAACTCGGAAAGTCATGGTGGCATGCCATGTTCGTCGATGCCGCAGGTCATTTCGCCTGCTGAGGTGCGACCTTGATGCATTCTCGGAGGTAGTTGCTCACAACATGTCATTATCCCTTTCAGTTGAAGATCCGAGAGGTCGAGGGTGGCTATGACAAAGGCAAACTCATCGAGTGCTTTGCTCCCAAGGACGATGACGTGAAGGGACCCGTTCGCATTCCCTTGCCCAAGATCACCTTGTCCGGCGACTCTGTCTACTTCTTCGATGTCCCAC
>Ga0247815_10003383_pt1 | contig 11476 bp, 10 predicted proteins | sample UWRJL194509B1_FD_181014 | JGI IMG/M metagenome (GOLD analysis project Ga0247815, IMG submission 181014) | Plant litter microbial communities from Arlington Agricultural Research Station in Wisconsin, United States - UWRJ-L194-509B-1 | ecosystem: Environmental > Terrestrial > Plant litter >... | reverse complement strand
CCCCAGGTGATCAGCGCCAGGGTAATGGCCGCGAGGCTGACGCGGATGGTCAGTGCTTTAACCAGGCGCGTCGAATGGCTGTCGTCCTTGACCAGAAAGAACAGGCCACTGAACAGGCTGGCCGTGGTGGCGAAAAGCATCAGGACAATCGCTGCTTTGAGCATCAGGCAACTCCAGGAGCAAACGCGATGCAATGGAGTATAGGTGGGGACGCACAGTCCGGCGGGGCGCAGCGATGAAGCGTTTTGCGCCCGGTCTGCTGCCGACGCTGGTGGTATTCAGCTTGCTGCCGTGCCTGATCGCGCTCGGTTTCTGGCAGCTGGCTCGCGGCGAGGAAAAGCGCGTGATGCTCGCCCACTATGCCGAACGCCGGGCGGCAGAACCGGTACGGATCGAGCAGTTGGCAGCCAGCGCCGATCCGGCTTACCGCCAGGTGCAACTGCACGGGCGCTTTGATCCCGAACACAGTCTGTTGCTCGATAACAGCACACGGGAAGGCAAGGTCGGCGTCGAGCTGCTCCAGCCGTTTCAGGATCAGGCCAGCGGGCTGTGGATTCTGCTCAATCGCGGCTGGCTGCCATGGCCTGATCGCCGCACGCCGCCACAGTTTCAGACGCCGGTGCAGATGCTCGATGTACAAGCCTGGGTTTACGTGGCTCCCGGCGCCACTTTCCAGCTGCACGCGGATACGGCCAACGCGCCGTGGCCGCGACTGGTCACGGCGGTGGATGCGGGCAAGCTCTGGGCGGAACTGGGCCGCGACGGTTTCCCTCAGGAATTGCGCATGGCGTCGGAACCGGGCGCCTATCGACTGGACTGGCCGCTGGTGGCAATGGGCCCGGAAAAACATCAGGGCTACGCCGTGCAGTGGTTCGCGTTGGCGACTGCGCTAGCGGGCCTTTATCTGTATCTGGGCTGGCATACCGCGCAGAGCAACAACAAGCAGAACCACAATAACAAGACCAAGGAGGACAACCATGGGAACGGTCATGAACCCCACCAGCACGTCTGAACCACGGCCGCCGCTGAACCGTCGCAAGGGTCGCTGGCAGCTGATTCTGGTCTTGCTGGTGGCCATCGGCCCGATGATCCTCGCCACCAGCATGTACAAGTTCAAGTTCTGGGTGCCGGAGAATCGCAGCTTTCATGGCGAACTGATCGGCAATGGCCAAAGCCGCGCCGACCTTGGTGTGCAGGCCGACGAGTCGCGCTGGCAGCTGTTGGTCAGCGCGCCCCAGGCGTGTGAAGCCCAATGCCAGCACCTGGTGTATCTGGCCCGGCAGATTCAGATCGGCCTGGGGCGCGACGCGTCGCGGGCCAGTCACGCACTGGCCGCCGCGCAACCGCTGGACGCCGATTACAGCGCCAGGCTGGCCCGGGAATACCCGCAATTGCAGCGCTATCCGCTGGAGCTGCCGCGTTATCAAAAAACCGCGCCAGGCATCGAGGCGCCCCAACTCTGGATCGTCGATCCCCACGGCAACCTTGTCCTGCGCTACGGCGTGGACGTGAATGGTAAGGACTTGCTCAAAGATCTGCGCCAGCTGCTGAAACTGTCGAATATCGGATAGGGGGTCTTCATGACCAAGCCCGGATTTCGTCTCGCCCTGCTTGCCACGCTGCTGGCGCTGTTCGTGGTGCTACTCGGTGCCTATACGCGGCTGACCCATGCCGGGTTGGGTTGCCCCGACTGGCCGGGTTGTTACGGTTTCATCAGCGTGCCGGCCAGCGAAGCGCAACTGGCCCACGCCGAATTGCATTACCCGGACACGCCGGTCCACGCCGAAAAAGGCTGGAACGAGATGACCCATCGCTATTTCGCCGGCGGGCTGGCGCTACTCATTCTGCTGCTGGCGGCGCAAGCCTGGCAGCGGCGGCATATTGCGGGGCAACCGCTGAAACTGCCGTTGCTGCTGCTCGGCGTGGTGTTTGCCCAGGCCGCATTCGGCATGTGGACGGTCACCCTCAAGCTCTGGCCACAAGTGGTCACCGCGCATTTACTGGGCGGCGTCGCAACCTTGAGCTTGCTGTTCCTGCTGACGGTGCGCCTGAGTGGCGCTTTTCCAGTCCAGCCGCAACTGCCGGTGCGACTGCGGCGCATGGCGACCCTCGGTATCTTGCTGGTGACCGTGCAAATTGCCTTGGGCGGCTGGGTCAGTGCCAATTATGCGGCGATGGCCTGCACTGATCTGCCGACGTGCCAGGGCCAATGGTGGCCGGACGCGGATTTCGCCAATGGCTTTCACCTGACGCAACACATCGGCCCCAATTATCTGGGCGGCAAACTCGACAGCGAAGCACGCACAGCGATTCACCTGACCCATCGCGTCGGTGCGCTACTCGTGACGTTCTCCTTGCTCGCCCTGGCATGGCAGCTGAGGAAAGCCGGTTTCAAGGGCATGGCGACGCTGTTGCTGCTGGCGCTGGGTGCGCAGATTGGCCTGGGCATCAGCAATGTGCTTTTTCATCTGCCGCTGGCAATCGCCGTGGCGCATAACGCAGGGGGCGCGGCGTTGATGCTGAGCATGGTGCTGATTAATTTCCGGGTTCGGGTGCCAGCAAGGATCAGCTCGTACTCGTTAGAGCGAGGCTTGCCCGCGAAGAGGTCAGTACTCACAACAAAATTTTCGGGGCTTAGATATCGCCTTCGCGGGCAAGTCGGAAACGCCGCCCGCACGCTCCCACGGACGTCCCCGAATGAGCGATTCATCCCATGACCACACTAACCCGCGCCCACCCCCATCAGGCACTCTGGCGCGACTATCTGGAGCTGACCAAGCCCAAGGTCGTGGTCTTGATGCTGATTACCTCGCTGATCGGCATGTTCCTCGCCACTCGCGCGGGCGTGCCCTGGGCGGTGCTGGTGTTTGGCAATCTGGGCATCGCCTGTTGTGCCGGCGGTGCGGCGGTGGTCAATCATGTGGTGGATCGGCGGATCGACGCACTGATGGCCCGCACCCATAAACGCCCGATTGCCGTGGGCCGTGTGTCACCACGCGCCGCGCTGACGTTCGCGCTGATCCTGGCGCTGGGCGGCCAGGCGTTATTGTTGACCTTTACCAATCAATTGACGGCCTGGCTGACCCTGGCTTCGTTGCTGGGTTACGCGGTCATCTACACCGGTTTTCTCAAGCGTGCCACACCACAGAACATTGTGATCGGCGGGCTGGCGGGCGCTGCGCCGCCGTTGCTGGGCTGGGTCGCAGTGACCGGTCACGTCAGCGCCGAACCGCTGTTGCTGATGTTGATCATCTTCGCCTGGACGCCGCCGCACTTCTGGGCGCTGGCGATTCATCGCAAGGAGGAATACGCCAAGGCCGACATTCCGATGCTGCCGGTCACCCATGGCGAGCACTACACCAAAGTGCATATCGTGTTCTACACGCTGATCCTGCTGGCAGTCAGCCTGTTGCCGTTTGTAATCCAGATGAGCGGGATGTTGTACCTGCTTTGCGCCCTGGCACTTGGCGCGCGCTTCCTGCAATGGACCTGGGTGTTGTACCGTGGCGCTCGGCCGCACGCGGCGATGAATACCTTCAAGTACTCTATCTACTACTTGTTCCTGCTGTTCATCGCGCTGCTCGTAGACCACTACCTACTGTTGACCCTATGACTCGAACCCAGAAGACCGTTTTTATCCTCGCAGCCATCGTCGCCTTGATTCTCGGCCTGACCGTCAACCGCGTGCTGTCGGGCAAGGGCCAGGGTGACCAGACTGCGTTGATCGACGCCGGGGTTATCCTGCTGCCGCAAAGCCGCAAGCTGCCCGACCTGACGATGACCAATCAAGATGGCCAGCCAGTGGTCGTCAGCGAGTTGAAAGACAAGTGGACGGTGCTGTTTTTCGGTTACACCTTCTGCCCGGACATCTGCCCGACCACCCTCGCCCAGTTGCGACAGATCAAGAGCGAACTGCCCAAGGACGTTCTGGCGAACCTGCGCGTGGTGCTGATCAGCGTCGATCCGAACCGCGACACGCCCGCGCAGCTCAAGCAATACCTGGGGTATTTCGACAAGGAGTTCATCGGCCTGACGGCGTCCGTTGCGGACATCCAGAAACTGGCCAACGCAGTGAGCATCCCGTTCATACCCGCCGACACCAGCAAACCGAACTACACCGTGGATCACAGCGGCAACCTGGCCCTGCTCGGCCCGGACGGCACGCAACGCGGATTCATTCGTGCGCCGTTGAATAACCAGAAGCTGGTGGCGCAATTACCGGGGTTGTTGAACAGAAAATAAAAAAGCTTGTAGGAACGAACTTTTTTGCGAGGCGATGTTGCCAAGTACACCGGCCTATTGCCTCGCCAACAGGTTGGCTCCGCCAAAGGGCGAGCGGGTCAAGATTTTGTACACCAGCATATAAATATATATGTCATTTGCGCGAAATTTATAGCTTATTTTTTGTGGGTATCTCTATTCCTGCAACTTATTAGCCTGAGTATTTTTGCCGAATGTATAAATTGCATCCACCCTCGGATGACCTGATAGAAATCGTTGAAATCATCCTGAGTGAAGCTCAGGCGTCAACGCTGGATATTTTTACCCGGCATCTTGCTGATGCAGGTGGTCCTTCAGCTTCTGGCGTTCAGAAGATAGCGAAGCGCTACGCTGAGATGTTTGTTGCAAAACTCAGCGCAAAACAAAAAACGTATCTGGATAACTACGCCGACGGTCACTTGGCTGTGCTAATGTTCACGGGAATGCTGGTTCCGCATGATTTTGATATCCCGGATGTATTGCCCTCACTCGCTGAACTTGAACGCGACGCTCGTGGCAATTACCTGGCGGCCCGTAATCAATTGCTGCTATGCCTGGTTCAGCAAAGGACCTTTGCATTTGATATGGATAACGACGGCAAAATAGTCCGGTTCGTCGCTAACTTCAAAGGGGGCGGTCTAATCCCGCGTGATGATGAAGGCCCGGCCCATCCTGTTGATTTGAGTTCGCATGCGGGTCTGAGTTTAGGGCCGCATACCGAGGCACCTTATCACTGCTCAGTCCAGTCTCAAGATCTGCACTCACCGGCACCCTCCTCGCTGATTCTTACTGCCCTTTGGAATCCACTTGATGAACCAACACACATAATTCCTCTGGGCAGAATTCTCGATGATATTGGCATACGGGATGCACTGGCTTTGACTTCCCGCTCTTTTAGATATACCCGAAGTGATTCTTTTGTGACGGGAAAAGGTGAGCAGGACAGTAGCGTCTCGATTCTTGAATTTGATCCGCAAGCCCACTTCTCAGTCAGGTATAACAATTACCGATTTTCTGTACTCCCCGACGCAACACCGTTGATCAAGCAAGCGTTCATGAATTTCAAATCCTGTATTCAGTCAGCGACGCCCTTCGCCTTTGTATTGCAGCCTTCCTCTGCACTCATCATTAACAATTCCCGCGCCCTGCATTGTCGGGAAATTATCCAGGACAATCGTCGCCTTCTTATTCGACTGTTTGGGTACTCCAGATTTGCCGAACCCATAATCCTCAGCGACGACCCACTTATCGTACAAGGTTAATACCAAAACATTCCCAAGTAGCAGAGGTGAGCTTTTGATTGAGTTAGATATCACGATCCTTTTATCGCTGGCGGCTGTCGCTTTTCTGGCCGGCTTTTTTGATGCAATTGCGGGCGGGGGTGGCCTTATTACCTTGCCGGCATTGTTCATGGCGGGCATTGATCCGGTAGCGGCAATTGCGACCAACAAATTCCAGGCCGCTTCCGCAACGCTATCCGCGACCGTCGCTTTTGCGCGAAAAGGACTGATTGAATGGCGCCGGGGGGCGCCAATGGCCGTGATGTCTTTCTTTGGAGGTGCCTTGGGAGCGCTTTCGATCAGTTACCTCCCAAAGATGGCGCTCGAGTTCATAGTTCCGATATTGCTCATCATCGTGGCGACCTACTTCGCCCTCGCTCCAAAGCTGGACGATACGGAACGAAAAGCCACAGTTTCCATTCTGATTTTTACAGTGATCATTGCTCCATTGATCGGATTTTATGACGGTGTCTTTGGCCCCGGTGTTGGCTCTTTTTTTATGGTCGCTTTCGTTCTGTTGATGGGCCAGGGAATCCTGCGCGCCATGTCGAACAGTAAGTTATTGAATGCGTCCTGCAACCTGGGTGCGCTTACCGTTTTTGCCTGGATGGGAGCAATCAATTTGCCCATTGCCTTGGCTATGGCCGCTGCGGCTTTTGTCGGAGCACAGTTGGGCGCTCGATGCGCTGTCCGATTTGGAGCCCATCTGATCAGGCCGATGTTGATTACGGTGTGTTTTATCATGGCCGTAAAACTGGTTATGACCGAGGAGAATCCGCTTGGGGAATTGATTCTGTCTGCGTTGCGCTTTTAATAAGGTTGCATACCGGCAATGTAATCGCTGCCCGCCCCCGTAGGAGCGGCTTTAGCCGCGAGGAGCCCGAGGGCCACGAGGATTATGCTCCGAACACCGCATCAGGCTGAATCAATGCGCGGTGCCGAATAATCTCCTCCGGCTGAAGCCGGTCCTACAGGATTCAATCAGAACGCCGGAACCACAGCGCCTTTGTACTTCTCAAGAATGAACGCTTTTACTTCCGGGCTCTGCAAGGCAGCGACGAGCTTCTTGACTGCGTCGGCGTCCTTGTTCTCGGTGCGGGTCACCAGGATGTTGGCGTAAGGCGATTCGGCACCTTCGATGATCAGCGCATCCTTGGTTGGATCAAGCTTGGCGGACAGCGCGTAGTTGGTGTTGATCAGCGCCAGGTCGACCTGAGTCAGCACCCGTGGCAGCGTTGCCGCTTCCAGTTCGCGGAACTTCAGGTTCTTCGGGTTTTGCTGCACGTCTTTAGGCGTCGCGGTAATGCTGCTCGGGTCCTTCAGGGTGATCAGGCCGGCCTTGGCCAGCAGCAGGAGCGCGCGGCCTTCGTTGGTGGCGTCGTTAGGAATCGCGACGTTGGCACCATCCGGCAATGCATCCAGGGATTTGATCTTGTCCGCGTAGGCGCCGAACGGTTCGACGTGAACCTTGCCGACGCTGACCAGATCAGTGCCCTTGCCTTTGTTGAACTCATCCAGATACGGCTGGTGCTGAAAGAAGTTGGCGTCCAGGCGCTTTTCCGCAACCTGCAGGTTCGGCTGCACGTAGTCGTTGAAGACCTTGATCTGCAGATCGACGCCTTCCTTGGCCAGCGTCGGTTTCACGAACTCGAGAATCTCGGCGTGGGGCACGGCGCTGGCGGCGACGGTCAGGGTTTCATCGGCGTGGGCAGACAACGCGGCGACGGCGGCAAATACAGCCAACAGCTTTTTCATGGATCAACTCCCTTGAGTGCCCGCCGTGTGGCAGGCCTTTGCTGGTTCATCACCAGCCAATTCAATTATCGGTGCGTGTAGTGCGCGACCAGTTTGTCGCCGATGGTTTGCAGGATCTGCACCAGCACCAACAGCAATACGACCGTCACGAACATCACATCGTTCTGGAAACGCTGGTAACCGTAGCGAATCGCCAGATCTCCCAGGCCGCCAGCGCCGACCGCACCGGCCATTGCAGTAAACGACACCAGCGCAATCGCAGTCACAGTAATCGCCGCAAGAATGCCGGGGCGCGCTTCCGGCAGCAGCGCCTTGACGATGATCTGCCGCGTGGTCGCGCCCATTGCCTGGGTCGCTTCGATGATGCCCTTGTCGACCTCACGCAGCGCCGTCTCGACCAGTCGCGCAAAGAACGGCGTCGCCCCGGCGATCAACGGCGGCAAGGTGCCGAGGATTCCCAGTGAAGTGCCGGTGATGATCTGCGTCAGCGGCATCATGACGATCAGCAGAATGATGAACGGCAAGGCGCGCAGCAGATTGACCACAATCGACAACACCGAATACAGCGGCTTGTTTTCCAGCAACTGGCGCGGGGAAGTCAGGAACAGCAGCACGCCCAGCGGCAGGCCGAACAGCACCGTAAAGCCCAGGGAAACCACGAGCATGTTCAGGGTATCGCCGGTGGCGATCCAGATTTCCTGCCAGTCGACGTTGGAAAACAGTTCGATGAAAGCTTCCATCAGCGCAGCACCTCCATATCGACATCCGCAGCGGTAAAGCGCGCGAACGCGGCGTCCATGTCGCCGCCAGTGATGGCCAGCGTCAGTTGCCCGTAAGGGGTGTCTTTGATGCGGTCGATACGACCGGCAAGAATGCTGTAGTCGACACCGGTTTCCCGGGCAACCGTACCCAGCAGCGGCGCATAAGTCGCCTGGCCCTGGAACGTCAGGCGCACGATGCGGCCTTCGACATGGGCGAAGTCATCGCGCTGTTCGCTTTCGTCGATCTGCTCGTGCTCCTGAACGAAGCGCTTGGTGGTTGCGTGCTGCGGATGCAGGAACACGTCCGCCACGCTGCCCTGCTCGACAATCACACCGGCATCCATCACCGCCACGTGATCGCAGACACGACGAATCACGTCCATCTCGTGGGTGATCAGGACGATGGTCAGCTTCAACTCGCGATTGATCTCGGCCAGCAATTGCAGGACCGACGCCGTGGTTTGCGGGTCCAGCGCACTGGTGGCTTCGTCGCACAGCAGGATTTTCGGCTTGGTGGCCAGGGCGCGAGCAATGCCAACGCGTTGCTTCTGGCCGCCGGACAGCTGCGACGGATACTTCTTCGCGTGATCGGACAAGCCCACGCGCTCCAGCAATTCTGCGACGCGCTGGTCGATCTGTTTGCGGGACATGTCGCCCGCCAGCGTCAGCGGCATGGCAACGTTGTCGGCCACAGTCTTGGACGCCAGCAGATTGAAGTGCTGGAAGATCATCCCGACCTGCTGGCGAAAGCGCCGCAAGCCGTTGGCGTCCAGTGCCGTGACGTCTTCGTCATCGACAATGATCTGCCCGCCGCTCGGGGTTTCCAGGCGATTGATCAGGCGCAGCAAAGTGCTTTTGCCGGCGCCGGAATGGCCGATGAGGCCGAACACCTGGCCGTCTTCGACGCGCAGGCTGGTGGGGTGCAGGGCCGGAATTTCCTTGCCTGCCACCCGATAGGTTTTGTGGACGTTATGAAACTCGATCACGTAGCGAACCTTGTGGGGGCGCGGTAAAAAATCAGCGCAGTGGCAGGACGCACACGGGCTGCTTCGCAGCGGCTGGATAAGCCGGGCGCGCATTTTAGCCTGTCCGCCCGGAGGTATTTAGCATTTATTTCATAAGCGCCCTGCGATTTTGGAATAAGGCGATCAGTGGTTTCGTATAAATGACGACGAACGCTTCGCTACTGACCGACCGACCGAAGATTGAAAAAATCACGGAACGGCTGATTTTCTCCTCGGTCACTAAATGAGCACCGCGACTTGCCCCTGTACCGTGCGGGGGAATTCGCGCTTGTTTGAGCCCTGCCGAATCGAGCATACGGGCCGTTCTGAACCGAGGAGTTTCTGCCTGATGGCTACTAAAAAGACACCCATTGCACCCAGCACCAAAAGTGACCTGGCCGGCACCGATACGCTCGACCGGGGCAATACCAACGAAAAGCTCGAGAGCCTCGAACAGTTTCGCTCCGACGCCACCAACCAGGCCCTGCGCACCAATCAGGGCGTGAAAGTTTCCGATAACCAGAACACGCTGAAAGTGGGCGCGCGCGGTCCATCGCTGCTTGAAGATTTCATCATGCGCGAGAAGATCACCCACTTCGACCACGAACGCATCCCGGAGCGCATCGTCCACGCCCGTGGTACCGGCGCTCATGGCTATTTCCAGACCTATGAAAATCACTCCGCGCTGAGCAAGGCGGAATTCCTGCGCGATCCGGGGAAGAAAACCCCGGTGTTCGTGCGCTTCTCCACCGTACAAGGCCCGCGCGGCTCGGGCGATACCGTGCGTGACGTGCGTGGGTTCTCGGTCAAGTTTTATACCGGTGAAGGCAACTACGATCTGGTCGGCAACAACATGCCGGTATTTTTCATTCAGGACGCGATCAAGTTTCCCGACTTCGTTCACGCCGTGAAGCCTGAGCCGCATAACGAAATCCCGACTGGCGGTTCCGCTCACGACACGTTCTGGGATTTCGTCTCGCTGGTGCCGGAATCGGCGCACATGGTGCTCTGGACCATGTCCGACCGCGCCATCCCGAAAAGCCTGCGCACCATGCAGGGCTTTGGCGTGCACACCTTCCGCATGATCAACGCCGACGGCAAATCGAGCTTCGTCAAATTCCACTGGAAACCGAAGTTCGGCACCTGCTCGCTGGTCTGGGACGAAGCGCAGAAACTCGCCGGCAAGGACACGGACTTCCACCGCCGCGACCTGTGGGAATCCATTGAGACCGGTGATTACCCTGAATGGGAGCTGGGCGTGCAGATCGTGGCCGAAGAAGACGAGCACAAGTTCGACTTCGACCTGCTCGATCCAACCAAAATCATCCCCGAAGAGCTGGTGCCGGTAACGCCGCTGGGCAAAATGGTGCTCAACCGCAACCCGGACAACTTCTTTGCGGAAACCGAGCAAGTCGCGTTCTGCCCCGGCCACATCGTGCCCGGCATCGACTTCTCCAACGATCCGCTGCTGCAAGGCCGTCTGTTTTCCTACACGGACACGCAGATCAGCCGCCTGGGCGGGCCGAACTTCCACGAAATCCCGATCAACCGCCCGGTTGCGCCGAACCACAACGGTCAACGTGATGCGCAGCACCGCACGACCATCGACAAAGGCCGCGCGAGTTACGAGCCGAATTCGATTGATGGCGGCTGGCCGAAAGAAACCCCGGCTGGCCCGGTAGACGGCGGCTTCGAGACTTATCACGAGCGCGTTGAAGCCCACAAAGTCCGTGAGCGCAGCGAGTCGTTCGGCGATCACTTCTCTCAGGCAACGCTGTTCTTCAACAGCATGAGCCACCACGAGAAAGAGCACATCATTGCGGCGTACAGCTTCGAGCTGGGCAAGGTCGAGCGCGAGCACATCCGTGCGCGTCAGGTGAATGAAATCCTCGCCAACATCGATCTGGAACTGGCCAGCCGCGTAGCTGCGAACCTGGGCCTGCCAGCACCGAAAGCCGGAACCGTGCCCGCCAAATCGACGTCCATCAAGGAATCGCCGCTGCTGAGCCAGGCCAATCTGCTTTCCGGGGACATTGTTTCGCGCAAAGTGGCGATTCTGGTGGCGGATGGCGTGGACGACAAAGCCGTGGCAGCGATGAAAGCCGCGCTGGAAGCGCAAGGTGCGCATTCCAAGGTGCTTGGCCCGACCTCGGCGCCGGTCAAGACTGCTGGCGGCGCAACTCTGGCGGTGGACGCGTCAATGGAAGGCCTGCCTTCGGTGGCGTTCGACGCGGTGTTCATTCCGGGCGGTGCGGCTTCGGTCAAGGCGCTGAGTGGTGACGGCGTGGCGCTGCACTATGTGCTGGAAGCCTACAAGCACCTCAAGGCCATCTCGTTCAGCGGCGAAGCCAAGGAATTGGTGACCCTGCTGCATCTGGATCTGGATGCCGGCCTGCTGCAAGTCGCAGATAGCGCG
>Ga0247815_10003382_pt1 | contig 11478 bp, 6 predicted proteins | sample UWRJL194509B1_FD_181014 | JGI IMG/M metagenome (GOLD analysis project Ga0247815, IMG submission 181014) | Plant litter microbial communities from Arlington Agricultural Research Station in Wisconsin, United States - UWRJ-L194-509B-1 | ecosystem: Environmental > Terrestrial > Plant litter >... | reverse complement strand
CCATACCCTCATTCCTAAAATTCTTAGAAAACTCGTAAACACCATCAAACCCACCTACAATAAGGCGTTTTAGGTAAAGCTCATTAGCAATACGCATATAAAGCGGAATGTCTAAACTGTTGTGGTGTGTAACAAATGGCCTTGCTGCTGCACCACCCGGTATAGGCTGCAATACAGGAGTTTCTACTTCAAAGTAACCTTTCTCGTTAAAGAAACTGCGCATGGCATTAAACATTTTTGTGCGTTTTACAAATACCTCTTTAACCTGTGGGTTAACTATAAGGTCTACATAGCGCTGGCGGTAACGCAGTTCGGGATCTGTAAAGCCGTCAAACACTTTACCATCAGCATCTGTTTTAGGCAGGGGTAAAGGGCGTAAGGTTTTGCTTAGAAGCGTAAAGTTTTTTACACGAATAGACTTTTCGCCTACCTGTGTAGTAAACAATTCTCCTTCTACACCTACAAAATCGCCAAGGTCTATAAGTTTTTTAAATACTTCGTTATAAAGTGTCTTGTCTTCGCCGGGACAAATTTCGTCGCGGTTTATATACACCTGTACACGGCCTTCGCTATCCTGAAGCTCTGCAAAAGCAGCTTTACCCTGAACGCGGATAGACATTAAACGACCGGCTGCTAAAACCTTCTTACCTTCAGAAAAATCGTTCTTTACCTGCTTAGATGTAGTATCTACAGGATAAAGGTTTGCGGGATAAGGATTGATGCCGAGGTTTCTCAGCGCATCCAGTTTTTCTCTACGAATGATTTCTTGTTCTGAAAGCTGCATGATGTATTAATGTTTTAAGCCCGCAAAGATAATGATAATAAACAAATAAGCAATTGACGAATATTGCGATAATGGCTGATTTGACAATTAGGCAATCTGGTAATTTGAAATTGCAGATGCAGCCAATAAGTTTTGTAAATTTGTGGTGCAATATATAAGCTATAGCAATGAATAAGCAAATAGAATTTAAGGACCTTGGCTTACAGGATTATAAAGAGGTATGGGAGTATCAGGAAAAACTTTTTCAGGATACGGTAAACCTTAAGATAAAAAACAGGAGGGAGGAACTTTCTTTAGAAACCCAGAACTACCTTTTGTTTGTAGAGCATCCGCATGTATATACACTTGGAAAAAGTGGCGATATAGATAATTTACTGCTTAACGAGAAACAACTACAGGCGAAAGATGCAACCTATTACAAGGTAAACAGGGGAGGTGATATTACCTATCATGGCCCCGGGCAAATTGTAGGGTATCCTATACTGGACCTTGATAACTTTTTTACAGATATACATAAATACCTGCGCTTTCTTGAAGAGGTGATTATACTTACCATGGCAGACTATGGGCTTAACGGAACCCGTAGTGATGGCGAAACCGGAGTATGGCTTGATGTAGGCACGCCCTTTGCCCGAAAAATATGTGCTATGGGTGTAAGAGCATCGCGCTGGGTAACCATGCATGGCTTTGCACTTAACGTAAACGTAAACCTTGGTTACTTTGATAACATAATACCTTGTGGCATTCGGGGCAAAGCCGTTGCCTCTATGCAGGCCGAACTTGGTATGCCGGTAGATGAGGCAGAAGTAAAGGCCAAAATATTAAAATATTTCGCTCAGCTTTTTGATGCAGAAATAGTAAATAACACGCCAACAGATAAAAAAACTCTCTTATATATATAGGAGTATTTTTTTATTCGTTACGCAGCAACTCAAATTCTAATTCTATTTGTTCCGGCAGCATCCTGAAACTTTTGCGATGGTATTTTGTAATACCATATTTGCGTATGGCTTCGCGATGCTCTAAAGTAGGGTATCCTTTATTTTTCTTCCAGTTATACATTGGATATTCTTCATGCAGGGTATTCATATAGTCGTCGCGATATGTTTTTGCCAGTATAGATGCCGCTGCTATGCTAAGGTATTTGCTATCTCCTTTTATAATACAACTATGAGGTATGTTATCAAGAGGTTTAAAGCGGTTGCCATCTACAATAATATATTGCGGCGTTGGGCTTAGTTTTACAATACACTCCTGCATAGCACGTATAGAGGCATTAAGTATATTAATTTCATCTATTACCTTTGGTTGTATATGGGTAACGTGGTAGCAAAGTGCATTTTGCTGAATGAGCGGACGAAGATGCTCCCTTATTTTTTCGGATAATTGCTTGGAATCATTTAAAAGGTCAAGTTCAAAATCTTCCGGCAATATAATGGCTGCTGCTGTCACTGGGCCGGCAAGGCAGCCACGGCCGGCTTCGTCTGTGCCGGTTTCATACTTAAATGCAGAATGTTTTAAAATAAGCATACCTTAAACTGGTTTTTCTCGTATATATATATGACAAATATAACAGTAGAAAGTTAAAGTTAAGATAAACGCCTTTTAATTTCTAAATATTTATATTTTTGCTAATCTTTTTTAATGAGTTGAAAAACCATCTACGAGTATTTGCTCGATAAAAAAGCTATTAACTATTAATTTTTATAAAAACAGTCATGAAAAAAAATACTGTAAAAGCGATGCTTATTGTGGCCATGATCGCAGGAAGTGTTTCTTCTTTTGCCCAAACAGCAAAGACGCCCAAACAGATCAAAACAGGAATTGTAAATGATTCACTTAGTAAAGTATTTGCTAAGAGGTATGGCGCACAAAAAGAGAAAGCCTTAGAGATGGCAAAAATTAAAGGTTGGCCTGTAAAGATAAAAGAAGAAGGAGTACATGCAGAATTAATAGGGGTGTCTGAAGAAGGTACACCTTTATATTACCAGACATCAAATGCCGGTTCTGCCCGTACATCGCGAGCAAATACTCTTTACCCTGGAGGAACTGCAGGCTTTAACCTTACGGGAGCTGGTGTTACAGCAGGTATTTGGGATGAGGATAAGGCAAGAATTAGCCATACCACATTTTCTGTCCCTACACGTGCAGATTCTCGTGATAGTAGTGGTGAAGAAGGGGAACATGCTACGCACGTTGCCGGTACAATGATAGGTAATGGAGGGAATAATCCAAATGCAAAAGGAATTGCATATGAAGGATCTCTATTAGTGTTTGACTGGACTAATGATCTTAGCGAAATGACTGATGTTGGAGCTGATATCGTGGTGTCTAATCACTCATACGGACTTAGATACGTTCCTTCAAATCCATTTCCTGTTTATTATTATGGTAAATACATGCAGGAATCAAGAGATATTGATGAAATTATGTTTAACAACCCAAATTATCAGGTTGTTGTGGCTGCTGGTAACGACAGGACAAGTGGTGCTAACCCTACAAAAAATGGTAATGACCTTTTAACAAGTAAGAGTACCGCCAAAAATGTGCTTACTGTTGCTGCTGTAGCTGAAGTTGCAAATTATGCAGCTATAACTCCAAGTGAGGTTAGTATTGCAAGCTTTTCTAATTTTGGACCTACAGATGATTTTAGGATAAAACCGGATATTGCGACTAAAGGTGTTAATGTATTTTCTTCTATAAATACAACTATTACTTCATACGGTACTTTAAGTGGTACTTCTATGGCTTCTCCTGGTGTTAGTGGGGTTATAATGTTGTTGCAACAGCATTATTCTAACCTTCATGCAGGCGATTATATGCGATCTGCAACAGTACGTGCTCTAATTGCGGGTACTGCTGATGAAATAGGTGATGAAGACGGGCCAGACCACATGACAGGATGGGGTTTAATAAATGCCGAAAAATCTGTAGTTACAATGTCTGCTGCGGGTACACCTTCTGCAATTGTAGACCAGCGTACACTTACTTCAGGTGAAAGCTATAGCATAAGTATTGCTTCTGATGGAATAAACCCGCTTATAGCTACCATAGCATGGACAGACCCTCAGGGTACTGTGTCTTCAAACACGGTAGATTCTTCGATATCACCTCTTGTAAACGATCTTGATCTTAGATTAACGAGTGCTTCCGGAGAAGTTTTTTTCCCGTGGTCTTTAAATCGCTCATTTTCTAATCCGGTTGCTGTAAATGATGTAGATAATGCGGTAGATAATATTGAGAAAGTGCAAATTAATGCTCCAGCGGGTGTTTATACGCTTGTTGTTACGCATAAAAGGGCCACACTTAATGGAGGATCTCAGGACTATTCGCTTGTGGTAACTGGTATTAACCAGGAACTTGCTATTGTAGATGACGTGGCTAACGATGTGTTTACAATGTGGCCTAATCCAGCACATGGTCAAATAAATATAAAAACAAGTAATGCAGAAGATGCTTTAGTAAATGTACTTGATGTACAAGGCAGGGAAGTTGTGAGTCAAAAATTATCTGGCACGCAGGGTGTGGTTAATGTTGATTTTCTATCTGCGGGTATTTATATGGTTAAAGTAAGCCAAGGTACAAAGCAAGCTGTGAAAAAAATAATCATAAAATAATACATTTTTCGCATTAGGTAACGCAACCTTTTCATATTTATTTAATCTATATATTATATAGGGTAAACGCCAGCTATTAGTTGGCGTTTATTGTTTTGATATATTTTAAAAATAATATAGATATGATAGTAATAGATAGGCTCCTTTTGTGGATTTTTTACCTACATTAACAAATACTTGATTAAAAATCAAAGAATATGCAATGTTAAAAGTTTGTTATATTAAAATAAATTAATAGATTTGCAGCTTAACTAACTCAAATTAATATAATATGAAATCAAAGTTTACTTGGATTTTTACGCTTTTTCTGGCGTTTTTTATTCAGTTTGCCTTTGCGCAGGAAAAAACCATTACGGGTGTCGTTAGCGACGCTTCTGGGCCGGTTCCGGGAGCTAACGTAAGAGTTGATGGTACTGCAAGAGGTGTACAGACTGATTTAGATGGAAAATACTCAATTGAAGCTAAAGTAGGTGATAAATTGGTGTTTTCTTTCACAAGTTATGTTTCTCAAACTTTAACAGTAGGTTCACAGTCAAGTATTAATGTTTCTTTAAAAGAAGATGTTAAGCTACTTGAGACTGTTTTTGTAGAGGCATATCGTAATACTACAAAAGAAAGGTCTAATGTTGCTGGTACAACAGTAACTTCAAAAACAATAGAGAACAGGCCAAATGCATCGTTTATTCAAACGCTGCAAGGGCAGATACCAGGTTTAAATATATCTTCAGGCTCTGGTCAGCCGGGTGCTAACAATACAACTGTTATTTTAAGGGGTGTTGGTTCTATAAATGGTAACGTTGAGCCATTGTATGTAATTGATGGTGTTCCTCAAAACTCTGATAACTTTAGGAGTATTAATCCTAACGATATTGATGCTGTTTCGGTTCTTAAAGATGCTGGTGCTACATCTATTTATGGTAACAGGGGTGCTAACGGTGTTATTATTGTTAAAACTAAAAGAGGTAGCTTTGAGTCTAAGCTTAACGTTAAATATTCTGGTGTTACAGGTTTCACTACGCTGCAAAACAACAAATATAACCTTATGAACTCTCAGCAGTTGCTTACCATACAAAGAACAGCCGCTAATGGTAAGGGTTTTGGTATGACGGATGCAGAGATTGCTGCTGAGCCAAACTTTAGCTGGAGAGATTATTTCTTTAGAACTGGTGTTTCTCAAAACCATACAATTAGCTTAACTGCTGGTAGTAAAAACCTTTCTTCTTTTACTTCTATAGGGTTTTTAGATCAGGAAGGTATTCTTAAAGGTACAGGTCTTAAAAGGTTTAACTACAGGAGTAACCTTAACGGTAAAAGTAATGATGATAGGTTTAATTATGCTACATCTGCTACGGTAAACTATTCTGTTAGTAATATTGCTACCGGGTTAGGTACAGGTGGTGTTAACCAGAACTACATTGTTGGGTCTATTCAGGGTGTTCCTTATATTACTCCTGGTGATTATATTAATGGAGCCGACCTTGCTACAAGGGCATCTCTTGTTAATACACCGTTGTTCCTTCTTGATAAGCTTAAGAATTTCACAAACGATTCTGACGAGCTTAAAATGATTGGTCAACTTCAGGCAAGTTATAAAATTACAGATGAACTTGTTGCTTCAACGTCTTTTGGTGTTGATTATACAAACATCATATCTCTTAATGCTCAGCACCCAAAGGGTTTCACAGCTATCTATTTCCAAGTAACTGATCAGGATCCAGTACAGGAATATGGAGGAGATCAAACAGAAGGTTATACGAGAAGTGTTGCGTTTAATACCAATACAAACTTAACATATACTAAAACTTTTGGTGAAAATCATACACTTGAGGCAGCTGCTTACACTGAGTATTTTAAAGCACATGCTAAAAGTTTTGGTTATACACAAAATGGTTTAGATCCTGTGTTTTATTCTCCTGGTACAAGCAGAGGTTTTATTGCTTATCAGTCTGGTAATAGTTATTATGTTCCTGATGATTCATCTTCTAAGGCAGAGGCTGGTTTATTTTCTTACTTCGGTTCTGTTGATTATGATTATGCTTCAAGATTTGGTTTTGGCGCTGTTGTAAGGAGAGATGCTTCTTTCAGGTTTGCTGATACTAATAAATGGGGTACTTTCTGGTCAGTTTCTGGTCGTTGGAATCTTGATAAAGAAGCTTTCTTAAAGGATAGTGCTTTCCAAATGTTGAAAATAAGGGGTTCTTATGGTACAGCGGGTAACCAGGATATTACCGGTGGCGGTGTATTTGGTGGAACTTCTCTTTCAAGATTTCAATACGGCCTTACTTCGGGATACAATAACTTTCCTGGGTATACTATTACGGCACTTGCTAATCCTACCCTTAAATGGGAAACAATCAGACAGGCTGATATTGGTATAGATTTTGGTATATTTAATAACAGGTTAAGAGGTACGGTAGACGTTTACGAGAAAAAAACCAAAGATCTTTACCAAAGTGTGCCTTTATCGGCTGTAAATGCAACAACATCTATTAATGCTAATTTTGGTTCATTAAGAAATAGAGGTGTTGAGCTTGCTGTTGCTTATGACTTAGTTAAAACAAATGATAATGGTTTTGCGTTAACAGTTAATTTTAACGGTTCTTATAACCAAAATAAAATTCTTGAATTGCCAGGTGCAACAGGTCTTGTATGGGATGGTAACAGCCTGTCTGCGGATAGAGAAGGCGATATCCTAAGCCAGTACTACCTTATACCATATGCTGGAGTAAACCCTGCAAATGGTAACCTGTTGTTTTTAGATAAAAACAATAATTTAACGGAGTCTCCTACAAATGCTGACAGGAGATTTACTAATAAATCTGCAATACCTAAATATCAGGGTGGTTTTGGTCTTGATGCAAGTTATAAAGGTTTCTTCCTTACGTCAAGTTTTACTTATGTAGCAGATGTTTACCGTTTTGATTATGATCTTGCTAACCTAAGGGATGCAGATGATATTAACCAGTTTAACAAATCTACAGATCTTTTAAATTACTGGACGCCAGATAACAGGATTACTGACATTCCAGCTCTATATGCTACCAATACATCATTGGCAGCTAACTCTGACAGGAATTTACATGATGCTTCTTATTTAAGGATGCGTTATACAAGTATCGGGTATAATTTCTCTCCGGAAATGTTAGCTAAAACTCCTTTTTCGGGTATTAAAGCTTATGTTCAGGCTGAAAACTTAGTAACATGGACTAAGTGGAGAGGTTTTGATGCAGAAAGTAACCGTGGTGCTGACCAGTCTCAATATCCAACGCCTAAGATATTTTCTGTTGGTTTAGAAGTTCAATTTTAAAAAAAAAAATGATTATGAAAAACAATAAATTATTAATATTTGCTTTCGCATTAATAGGTTTATTCTATTCTTGTGATGATGCGATAGATATAAAGCAGCCGGGGGAGATTAACAACCCGGATGATGTATATAATACTGTAAAAGATCTTGATCGTGGTTTAAACGGTGTTTATGCTACAATGTCTCCGGATAGCAGCATAGAGTTCACGTCAATATTTACAGATGAGACTGCTTTAGGTGTTAACAATGGTGGACAGGGTATTAATGATGGCTTATATACTTTTCAGCTTAATGCAGGTACTCCTGCTGCAGAAAGTATATGGGGAGCTAACTACTCGTTGATTAACTTTGCTAACAGGATATTAGCTGCTTCTGAAAGGATACGCGCAACTATTGAGGCTATAGAAGATCATGAATCTGATGAGTACATTAACCAGATAGCTGACATTAATAAAGTTGTAGGCCAGTTGTATGCTATAAGGGCTTATGCACATTTCCAGTTGCTTACTTATTTTTCTACAGATCTTAAAGATGATAGTGCATTAGGTGTAATGATCCTTAAAACGGTGCCGGATGAAAATTATGATACTTTTATACCAAGAAGCACCAACGGCGAAGTTTTTGCTTTTATAGAAGAAGACCTTGCTACAGCCTTAACAATGATGGATCCAACATCTTCGCCAAGCAAGGTGTCGCCAAGGTTTGTTACGGCTTTAAGGGCTCGTATGGCCGCATACAGAGGAAGGTATGCTGATGTAATTACCTATACGTCTTCATTTATAAGCACATCTGGAGCGGGTATTTATCCTTTAGCTGCTACACCTCAAGAATATTTCGCTATATGGCAGGATAATCAGGAATTAAGTGATCGGGAAGTAATATTTGAGGTAAAACGTGTGTTTGGAGATTTTGGTATAGGTGCTTATTGGAACACTCAGTCAAGTACTCGTAATGGTTCTCCATTCTTTGAAGTAGGCAGGGCATTATATAATTTGTATGACGCAAATGATATTAGGGGTGGTATTTCTATAATAGATCCTACTTCTGTTGTAGCTCCTAATTTTGCTACTGTTGCTGATTATAAATTTCGTGATATATTAGTGGTTAACAAATATCCGGGTAATGCCAATGAAAGTGACCCTCTATTAAATGATATAAAAGTTTTCAGGGTTTCTGAAATGTATCTTTTAAGAGCCGAAGCTTTTGTGGCATTAGGTAATATTACTGGCGGTGCGAGTTCTGCAGCTAACGTATTAAGGATACTACAGGCCAAACGCCATGGTGCTGCAGTTAATGCTTATCCATTGCCATTTAATGCATCTACCACTCCTCAACAGGCGTATGCTGCAATACTAAATGAAAGAAGGATAGAACTTGCTTTTGAAGGTTTCCGTTATATTGATATCAAGCGTTTAGGTGTTCTTGCCGGTGGTTTAGGGATAGACAGGTATACAAGAGATTGTGCTTTGTATAACTCTTGTACTTTAAGTCCTACAGACCACAGGTTTACAATGCCAATCCCTACATCTGAGCTAATAGCTAACCCTGCAATTAGTGGACAACAAAATCCTGGCTATTAATATTTAAATATATATTACAATGAAAAAGTATTTTAAAATAACTTCTTTATTTCTTTTTGCAGCGCTTGTATCAAGCTGTGGTGATGAGAGTAAAGATATATTAGACGTTGATAGTAATAAGGCGCTTGTTAGTTTTGTTAATGTTGAATCTAACCTGCCTGCTTTTGAAGAAGCTGGCTTAGAGTATACTCTTGAGGTAGAAGTAGGTGTAACTAACAGAGTTAATTACGACAGGGTTGTTACTCTGGCAATAAATGAAGAACTTACTACAGCTACACCAGATCAGTATACTATTGATCAGTCTTCTTTAGTTATACCTGCAGGTCAATTTGTAAGTAAAATTAAAATTAAAGCTTTCTATGATCAAATAGCGCCTCTTACAAATGAAACTTTAGTTTTTGATATAGTTTCTGTACAGGACATGACTAATATTAATCCTTTAGCTTCGAGAACCACTATCAATTTATTTCAGGCATGTCCTATTATAAGAGATGAATTTATTGGTACTTACGATGCGCTTCAGGAAGGTGATACTTATACTGTAAATGTTACCGCTGGTGCGGCTGCTAATGAGTTAACGTTGTCTAATATAGAGAACATAAGCCCAAGTTCAAGAACTACAATATTCTTAAACGACGATGTTGCAAACCCACAGGTTACTTATCCAACACCTTCTTATCCTGATGGAACAACTAATTATCTTGTTGCTGATATTTCGGGTTACGGTCCTGCTTATGTGGTAGGTTCATCTGGTAGTTTTAATTCTTGTGCAAAAACTATCGAAATTAATTATAGTATAGCTGTTTCTGCAGGTACGTTTGCTGCTACGAAAGTAGTGCTTACTAAACGAGATTAAGTTACTCTACTTTTGTTATTTTAAAACCCGCTAATTAGCGGGTTTTTTTATGTATAATAGGTTTAAAAAAGTATCTTTGCTATCCGATATAAAGGTTTGTATGTTAAAAAAAGTCATAGTTTTATTGTTGTTCATAACCCCTTTTTTGTCATTCTCTCAAGTAAGAAAGAATATAAAACAAGGTGTTGTTACTACTGCTAATGATAGTGTGAAGCAAAAAAAATCAGGTAAAGAAATTAATAAACCTGCAGATACTATTGCTACCATTGATATGTATCAAATTATTACTTTGCAAAAGGATACTACGCTTGTAGATACGTCGCTTAATATCCGGAAAGAGTACAGGGTAAATTATTTGCGTAAAGATAATTTTGGGCTATTACCGTTTAGCAACGAAGGGCAAACCTATAATAAATTAGATTTTGGGCTTACACAGTTTAATCCTTTCCCGGAGTTTGGTTTTACGGCTAAGCATTTCGCGTATTTAGAAGTTAACGATATAAATTATTATCATGTGGCTACCCCTTATACCGATTTAATGTACAGGTCTGTAATGCAGCAGGGGCAAATACTTGATGCTTTTATTACGGCTAATACATCCGAAAATTTCAACTTTTTTATTGGCTATAAAGGCTTAAGGTCTATAGGTAAATATATAAATGCACTTTCCAGTAATGGTAATTTTAAAATAGGTGGTAGTTATAACACGACTAACAAGCAATACATTTTAAAATGGCATTTTACAGGGCAGGATTTTAGTAACGGCGAAAATGGTGGTATTGCAGATACAACTTTGTTTGAAAGTGGTGAAGATCCTTATACCAATAGAGAAAGGTTAAATGTTTATTTTACAGATGCGAGGTCTGTGCTTAAAGGAAATCGTTATTTTATAGACCATACTTTCAGGCTTAATAAAGACAATCCTAACAGCCTGGTGTTTCATCATCAGTTTAATTACGAAAATAAATTTTTTCAATTTACACAGCCTTCGGTCAACGCAAGGTTAGGAGGGGCTTATACTTCTACTATTAATGATAAGACACGGTACAATAAAATGTATAACCTTATAGGTGCGGCTTATGCAAACGAAAAAATTGGTACTGTAGAGTTTTACCTTGAAGACTATAACTATAACTATTTTTACCGCAGCATTATATTAGATTCTGCCGGACAGATAAAAACGCCGAATGCTATTAACGACAGGATTGATACCTATGGCGCGCGTTATACTTACCAAAAAGGTAAGTGGAATGGCACTGCTTTAATTTCGAATTCTATAACCAATCAGTCACTCGCTAATACTGATATTCAGGCACGATACACTTTTGATGAAA
>Ga0247815_10003381_pt1 | contig 11479 bp, 14 predicted proteins | sample UWRJL194509B1_FD_181014 | JGI IMG/M metagenome (GOLD analysis project Ga0247815, IMG submission 181014) | Plant litter microbial communities from Arlington Agricultural Research Station in Wisconsin, United States - UWRJ-L194-509B-1 | ecosystem: Environmental > Terrestrial > Plant litter >... | reverse complement strand
AACAAACCTTTTGCCTCACTGCTACCCACCCAAACCCGTTGCCATTACATCATGTCTACTGCCATCCCATTGTCTCGACCCGGCTGTTGCGCACGAGTGTCTGCTGCCCAAGTAGATGTGTTGTCGCACCACGGTGCTTTCGCTCTCGGTCAAGTTGCTACATAAGCACACGCTTGTAAAGCTACTTTAAAAACGGAAATAATCAATCAATCAATCAATGTACTACTTGACGAAGTCATATCGTACATGGTAGACGCGACGCATGCGTGAGGCGTCGCCACAAGCAAGATTTCAACAGAGCTCGGCAGAAGTTTGCGACAGAATTGCGCGTCGAGCCCGTCGCGTCATATGGCTGACACGATGAGTGGAGTACCCGAATTTAGCATCTTGGGATGAAATCGCACCGACGATGCTTCTTTAGCACTTTTCGCAGTGCATTGTTTGAAATGATGATCAGAAACGTCTTAGTGGGATGATACCAAATAAATCTTTACGAAATTCGACCAGAATATGTCGGGACGAAACAGATGTTCCAGTCAGTAGCATTTGTCAGCCAAATTGGCTGACTACTCACAGGGGCCCAGTGGAAGCTGCCGTGCAGCATTAGTCACTAGACAGCCGGTGGTCTTTGTCAGGCGCAGCGTGCTCTACCAGAGAGAAGTGAGAAAGTACTTAATAGGAAGACGGCAGGATGACAACCCCACAACAAGCGAACAAGTCATGTCTACTGCAACCCACACCAACCAGCCCTCTGTCCTCATTTTTGGCGCCACAGGCTATATCGGAGGTGCGCACGACGAGTGGTGGAAAGTTGGGGAAAGGAGCTGACCCTCCACGTAGGGGCCATCCTCACCGCCGTGGTCAACGCGCTTCCCCATGCTCAAGTCTCTGCCTTGACACGCAATTCCGCGCATGATAGCACGCTCACCGCCGCTGGTGTGGCGCATGTTCATCACACAGAGACGACGGATAGCGAAGTAAGAAGATATACTGAGTAGTCCGAACCAACTAACTCATCGGCTTCGTAGGCTGTGAAAGAGCTTGTCGCTCAGTTCGACGTAGTGGTCAACGCTATCGATGCCGATGATGTGAAGCTACTCGAAGCCATCATCGCCGGACAGACGATCTACAAGGCCAATAAAGGCAAGAAGGCAATCTTGCTGCACATCAGCGGCGGCTTTGTCGTTGCAGATGACAGTGAAGGCGCCTGGGATCCGGCCTATGTGCCTGTCGATGTCAGCTAAGCCGAACCCAATATGTTAAAGCGCGTACTGACTATTGATGGTTTGAACCAGGACGCAAGCGAAGCAGCTATTCGTGATATTCCGTCAACTCGCTTCCACCGCAACACCGAACTTCTCGTCTTCGGAGCCGACGCCGCAGGTACACTCTCCGGCTACATACTCTGCCCTGCTTCAGTGTACGGGAAGGGCTCGGGTCCCGTACGCCGCGACAGCACGCTGCTTGCCGGCCTTTACCTTGGAACATTCGGCCAAGGTATTCAGATCGGCGAAGGCACGAACCGATGGGCGACAGTGCACGTTCTTGACCTAGCGGATCTAGCACTGCTGATCTTGCAACATGCACTGAGCCCAGCGAGCGAATCGGATGGAACCTACGCAAAGTACTACTTCGGAGCTACGGGAGAATATTCACAAAAGCCGCTAGTGCGGTCCGTAGTGAAGGCACTCCATGCTCTCGGCAAGCGCGAGAACGAAGAGGTCCGGATCGTCAATCGCACCGAAGCGCAGGCAATCCACCCTTGGGGAGGGTAAGTTGGCGAGTCACTCCGGCTGGTGACATGTGCTAATCTATCTACACAGGGGGATGGGAACCAACTTCATTGTCAAGGCAAACCGTGGTAAGGCACTGGGCTGGAAGCCAAAGCACAACGAGTCCATCTTGGATGCAATTCCCGACATGCTGGCGGCGGTTGTCAACTGATTTGAAGACATTCCATAAGTGACTGTTGGGCAAATTGCAATGAATTCGAATTTGCAACACATTTTTGCGCGTTTAATGAGATGTAGAGAAGGATGTGAGTTGAGAAACCGCTTATATTGGCGGCGCTGGATGCAAATGCGTAATTCAGCGAGCTTTGCCGACGTCGTCGGATGACGTTTGTCTAGGCGAAAGAGAATTCTGGAGGTAAATGCACAACCCCTCTCTGTTGCCAAGCAATCAACAAATTGACATGAATAAGATTTCGATTTATTGGGAGACGGATAGAGATTGTTGACTTCCATCACGGCTAATTCCGCGTTGCTCGGGCACCGCAAATAAAGACTGGTCTTAGCGTTCCTTGAGCATCGAAGCAAGCTATGTACATAGAGTCTGTCTTTGGTCTAAAACGCGGGGTCTTGCGCTTTTGAAACATGCTGGTTGGAGCATTCGCGGAGCATGCATTGCCTACTGGCCGTCAGCCCGCTTGTCCGAGCTGTCAACTCCTCAGTTACTTCACATGCATACCACCAACAGTTTCAATCCACCCACGGGACTTTGTCTGCGCACTGAACTCAATGACTGACTGCAATAGTTCCTCTTACTAGAGGACACGACTTTCGTGCACCGGCCCGCGCTCCGCAGTGCGACGGGATTCAACGGGCGCAGTGCAGCGGGATTCAACGGGCGGGGTTTCGCACGGCGCCCCCGCACATGGCATGCCAAACACCAAGGATTTGCGTCGCAACACAATCCTGCAATTCATCCTGGGAGCCAATCGGGTGTGACGTGATCGACCTGGACGCGCTGTGCCGGCTCCGCAGCGCGATTTCCAAACTGCGCTTCTTCCCTTCTCGCTTTAACTGCGCGCCTGGGGTAACCAGCGCGTTTAGTACAAAATTGCATAGGGACACGCAGCCCGTCTTGAAATTATCAAATCACAGTCACAACCATGGCCTGCACATCCTGCCGAACGCGCAAGCTCCGTTGCTCACGTGAGCGACCACTATGCACGAATTGTAGACTGTATTCTGCGGTTCGCTCACTTTATATGAATGGTACATCAAGTCGACGCTGATTTATATCATCTTCTAACGACAGGTGTGCGACTACAGCCCGCCGCGCGTTCCAGAACCACGCGCAAGGCGGGCCAAGGCCACGATGACCAGCGCAGCACGCGCGAATGTACCCATAGCGCCCGCACCAGGACCTAGTCTGTCAAGTGCTTCGACATTCTCCTTTTCCCCAGCATTCGACGCATTCCCTTCCTCAGGATTCTCGCAGGCGCAGGACCCGTGGGCGACGCCAGCGCATGCGCCACATTTGTCAGATGATGTCTCCTGGCTCGCTGCCAATCCGTTTGCCATGCCAATGCAGCAAGCAACCATGCCTACTGCTGGATTTGAGCCGGGACCTGCTCCTCTGATTAAGCAGGCCGCGCAGGAGGTAGATATCGAGTCACTTCTCTCGCGCTTGGACGCGCCAGCTACCACCCACCCCGCGGGGACGGTAGGCACTAATGCCGAGATCATTTACGAGTCGTCACATGAAACTTCATCCTCATCGTCTAGTTCCTCGACACCCAGCGCTACGGCCTCGACATCGACATCAGGAACACTCAACGCGGTCAATTTCTCGGAAGGCCTCCTGAGGATCCATCCCCTTGTACCACTTTTCCCGCTAAAGCTCGGACAACTGCTTCTCGAGCTTGGGGAGGGTCTGAAACCGCGGATGGAACAAATTCATGGTACGCTGCTAGAAGAGCAGCGCCGACCGGCCGTCTTTGCCGCACTTTCACTTCTTGCGCTAGTGAGCGCGACAGAGCCTGGAGCCCTGAGCAGTATTCTTTCCGGTACGTGGGAGTTGCGCCTGCCAGACGGCGTCTATGAGGTGGCTACTGACGCGCCTTTCAGTGTCTCACGAACGCGCTTTCAACGAAGCCCAACAGCTCGCAGTACCAGCCTACCTTGCTGCAGTATCAGGTGACGATGCTCCTCCGAAGGTTAAAACCAAACCCGGGGATGCGGCAGACATCTCGTGGACCGATCCTCTTGCACTCACGGCGGCAGGCCTCATTTTCCTGACTGTGCGCTGCGTGTGTACTCTCGGCTGGTCAAGGCCAGCTCAGGCGTTTCTCAAACTGGCCGTGGCGATTGTCAAGAAACTTCCGAGAAGAAGGTCCGCATAATCACTTGGCATATGGTCTCGATCTGACACGATTGATAGCGTCGTTCGAGCTTGGTTCGGGAGGGTTATTTTCCTCTGGGGCCTTGGTATCAACCTGGCGTCTACACCCTTCGGGCCAAAGAACTTGCAGCGGGTCACGAATATCGTTTTCGAGGAAGATGTTCGTCGCCTGCACGACATCCTTCAGGTCGACGCAGATCAGCACAACGTCGACGATGATGACGAAGACTACGATCCCGTCGCGCCTGGTGTTGTTCTTCTCGCGAAACGACTCCCATCCTTTGTTTCCGATCCCGATGCAATAATATTCGATTCTGCGGTCGCACTCGCGCTTGATCTCTCCTCGTCAAACATCTTGTCGCCTGCCTCTTCACCAGAAGCCATGGACGTCGACAACACCGCCACCGCGGACACTACCGCTGCAGACACGCCTGCGCTACTCCGCATTCACAACTGGTTCACCAGTCTACCCTCTGATCTCACGTCCGGCTCCATTCAGCTCGTCTGTCCTCTTGACGAGTGGATTCATCCCCTGCCGGTCACCTCGTACACCCAACCTGCCGGCGACCAGACGCGCCATGCAGTGTCACACATTGCACGGATGCTTTACTACGCGCTTTGTGTGAAGTTCTGTGGACGGGACGCGCATGCGAGGGCGTACTGGCTGGACAAACAGGGCGTGTCGACGATGACCATGGGATACCTGCGGACGGGGATCACCGGCTCTCCCTTTCAATCATGGACACAACCTCTCCGCTCACAGGGCCTGGTGGTGCCGCAAACCGAGTCGGCCGCGACACCAGGCCCACAGCCCATGGCGACTGTCCGCGAGGCGTCCCTGCGTGCCGCCATGCCCAACCTTATCGAAGCCTCCGACTGGTTCATCCATACACGCCACTTCTGGCTGTGGCCATTTGCCGAGCAGGCACTGGTGTTTGTACAGAGCGGACTTTTAGGACGACTCGAGACGGTCTTCCCTGCTAGGTCTGCTGGGCCTTCGGCTACTTCTGTATCTCAGTCGACAGCACCGACCCTACCATCCGGATCGCCATCTTTCACTCTCGACGATGATACTTTGGGAGAACCAGCAATCGCGCCTTTGGACTCCGAATTGTTGTTACCTGCGTCCGACGATCCACACGAAGCCGCTCTTCGTTCGATCATCGCGCATGCTGCCCTTGCGGCTCCTGACGCGCCGCTGCTTGGCGTCCTACGAATGATCCAAGCATTCTTGTTCGACGCGCTGTCAGCTCTCACGCTCCATGCGCCGGGACACCTGAAGAGTGTGAGCGAGCTTTTAGCCGTTGTCTCTGCGGTGACGAGCGCGAGTGACGATGGATATCAGATTGCTGGCGGGAAGAAGGCGCGCGTGTTAGGTGGATGGGTTCCCGGGAGGCGGCCTACAGGATCGGATTGAATCAGACAGTTTTGGCCTCAGTTGAGCCATGAAACCTGTGAGATCAGGGTATTCCCTTAGCGCTGGAGAACATCTGCACGGCTTTTGTCTCGGACTCTTGGCGTTATGTATGCCAGTTTACTTCTCGACATACATCTGCGGAAATTTACATTGTACTAGCTGAATTAAAGTGAATGATACATTCAAACAGTTGAGAAACAATGAATGGTCTACCAGTAACATGGACAACAAAGGTGTCTAGAGCGTGCACTCAAACTATGCGACTGTTGTACGTGCCAACGGACGAAACATCCTCCTCAAAAGCAGAAATGTGTCCTTCGTAAGCTGATGAACGGGGTTGTCCGGGTCAAAGTGTGTACCGCTCGTTGCCGTGGTCGACATACTGAACCGGCGTTGGACGACGTCGACGCTTCGGCTTGCAATCCGGGGAGCTGAAGTAGACGGTTCGCCGCTTTCTTCTGGTGAGAACAGCATATAAACGTGCCCTATCATTTCCGGATCTCATCCCAGACCACAACGCGAAGCCAAGGTAGAAACTTCAGGAACGGATACTCGGCCATGTGACATCGTATCATTCTGCAGGGATGTCAGTGACAATATTGCTTATGCGATCAATAGACAGCTTACGCGCATATCACCCTAATGTGGCCACAGACAAGTGGTGGAGTCTTCGACAACTGCATCTCTTCACAGGTACGCACAATCGCAGCACACAGGCCACTAACACCCTCGGCAAACCACTGTGTCGTTCCTCCAACCGCGCCGTCAGACGCACGTTCGCCGTTGACACGTGAAGAAATCGAGGAGTTTGCTGAGCCTAGTTCTAGTACGAGTCGTCGCAGCTGACGGACGTCATTGGGTAGACGATGCGGCTTCGGCCACGTGACTGGGCGCATGCAGTCTGAGTGCGGATGAAAAGCCGGACTCAAATGGCGCGCCTTTGAGGCTTGAGATAAACCCGTTACCATTGAAGGTGCGGGTGAGGAGGCATCAAGAAAGGCGGAAGGCGGTGGGACTGAGGCGGGACTCAGCCCAGAAGGGGGGCTTTGGTTTAACCCCACAGCTTCGGTGCTGGTACTGATGTGCCTGGAAACAGATGCGGATAGAAGGCGTACGCCAGGGCTATCGGCTGCTGCAGAGCTTGACCCAACCGGCGAGTTCGATGACCAAGTATGCTGAGCAGGCGATGGTGGTGTTGGCGGTTGCTGACGCGCCTCGTCCAGCCACGCGCTGAGGCCGACTGTGTCCTCGTATGTGGGTGAAGCGATGGACGGTGCAGTTGGTATCTCCCAAGGATTGTGGAGGATTTCTTGTAAACCAGGCGAGTCTAACCCCCAAGGCCACCGCTCGAGCTGCTTTCACGAGTTGGTTAATGCGTGTCAGGCTAAACAGGTCGATCCGAACCGGCTGTGAATTGTCTTGCTCTTGTGTACGAGCTACTGCTGGGCCCGGCCCTTTACGACGCAAAGTTGCATCGCGAGAGGCAATCCTGCTCGAGTCAGCCTTGGGAATGGATTCCCGTGGTATGTGGATAAGAGCAACGGCGGGTTCGGCTTTAGGCCAATGCACCGCTCCCAAATCATTTCGCTAAGGTTGCACGTCTTCAGGGGAGCTGCGCACGACTCGCAACTCGATGTGGTGAGCGGCTGGTTGAGTCTCGACCAATCGGTGGCAATCAGCACGGACGTCCTCGGCCAACAGGATCGGACTAAATCTACCAATCTGTGAACACTTAGAATCCTGTGTTGGGCACCTGACTTTCGGCGGACTTTTGTATGCCTTACACTCCTTATGCCGACAATCACAGTTGGATGCTCCTCGTGCACAGATACATATTGAGATTTTACTCGCTGGGCATCACGAATTATCTCATTGAGACGATTGAAGAAAACAGTGGAATATGTGAGGTGTACAATAATGGCGCGTCACATGAGACTATTAGACTATATGGCTATGGTATGTGCCAACCGATGACACGTCCTCCTCAAACCTCGCAAAAGTTTCCTTTGCAAGTCGGTGGACGGGATTGGTTGAGTCGAAGTACGTCCCGCTCGTCGTGGTGGTGGAAACACTGAAACGACGTCGGCTGGTGTGTTCGCTGCTTGTGGCTTGAGCACCTGACGTGGACGGTTCGCTACCTTCCTCGGGTGAGAACAATGAGTGAACGTGCGCGAAAATCTCCGAGTTGTGCGAAAATGAGCTATTACCAGCAGGCGTGCTCGAGATGCTGACCACACCGTCATCGTGAACCTCCAATGCGGAACGTGCCATGTGCTGCGTAAATGCCTCCAAACCGCTTGTCAATCCATGTGCGGACGATATTTGATCGCTTGGGACTGATTCCCACACCCTCATGCAGACATTCAAGCCTGACAGCTCCCTGAAATTGTCGTTAAAGACGCCAAATGAGTCGTGCGATGATCCACTGACCTCACCAACGTATTTGCATTGCGAACGAGGGAACCAATATTCCAGCCTGGAGACATACCGAGATGCGACGCAGTTATCAGTCTCTCTGTGCGCATACAGACATTGTCGCGCAGTGTCAGAAGTTGAACTGCCGTCTTGCCCTCTCGGCAGCACATCCGCTAGCGAGAATTAGGTTAGCGCATTTCAAACCTCACCGAATCACGCACACTAATGACGCTACAAACTTGAACTAGAAGTTGTGGAACCGTGCGCCATGCCTTGGCTTCAGCAGGTAACGTCTTCAAGGCGGCAACAACTGCATCTATAGGCAGCGAGCCCTTGTCGAGCGAGGCCAGAGTTTTTCTTCCTTCCAATCAGTCTAAGCTTAATGGAGTCATAGAAGCTTACATGTCCTGCCAGATGGAAATCGTGCATCCCGTGAGCATGGCGAACATCCTTCGGGATGAAACCTAGCTCACCCCGTCCATGTCCACACTATATGGCGGCAGGTTGGCGCCGCGAACCAGAAGACAGCTTCCGTCTTCAATCTGCATTAATTAGAATTGAATTTTCGACATAACCCAGTACCCTTACAGAAAGCATGCTCCTGAGGGTGTTGAACACCGCGTGATATACTGATCGCGCTGCATCGCCCCAGGCTTCGACGCAAAGCCAAGGCAAGAGTTTTAAGAGCGGGTGTTCGACCAAGCGAGATCGTAAAATCCTGCAGGGTCGTCAGTGGACATGTCGTAGAAGGTCATTGGCGACTTGCATGCACAGTACCCGGACGGGCCCGCAAACGAGTGGTGGTGTGTCCGGCAACTGCATTACCTCGAAGGTGCGCACAACCGCAACACACATGCTGCCAACACTCTCGACGAACCACCTCATTGAAGCGCCAGTAGAGCTGACATTGGAACTTTCGTTCTCATTGTGAGCGATAGTAGAACCCGCCAAGCTCAGTTCCAATACGAGTCGTCGCAATTGCCGGACATCATCAGGCAGGCGATGCACTCTGGCCCACATGACTGGGCGCAAGTGCTGGGTATGGACGTAGCGAGACATGCTCAGATCGCGCTCCCTTGACGCGTGTGAGATACTTGTTGCAAACGAGGGTTCGGGTGAGGGGGCGTTGAGCATGGCAGAAGGTAAAGATACTGAGGCTGAGCTTGGGGAACTTTGGATTCCCGCCGCAAAGTCATAGCTGATGTGCCGGGGAACAGATGCCGATGGAAGGTTCGATCCGGGAAAACCGGCTGCTGCAGAGCTTGGCCTACTCAGTGAGTTCGATGCCCAGCTATTCTGGAGTGATGGGATTGGCGAAGGTGGTTCTCGATGCACGTCGTCCAACCACACACGAAGACTGTCAATGGTGTCCTCGCTCGTGGTGAGTGCGACGGGTCGCGGAGACGGCAGCTTCCAAGGATTCTAGAGAATCAATTGCCAATCAGGTGAGTCCAGTCCCCAAGGCCATTGGTCGAGCTGCCGCGCAGAGACATTCAATGGATGTCGAGACAACAAACGTAGAATCAAACCTGTTGTGAACGCTCCGGCCCACTGATGGAAGCTGGCGATGGGCTCTTGCGTTGTGTAATGACATTGTGAGAGGTAGCCGTGCTGAGATCGACTTTGGGCATGGTTGTTCGTTGGAGGAGGAAGGAGGGGTTGTGAGGAACCAGTGGGCTCGGCTTTGGGCAATTACATGGCTCCCATAGCTCCGTATTGCTTCCGCCAACACCAAATGGTTCTTGAGCGCGCAATCCCAGGCTACGGCCGAAGTCATGTTTGATCACATACAATCGAGATGAAAAGCTTCGGCCGACGAGCTGAGGCGGCGGGCAAAACCGATGGGGGACAGGCCGGATACGAAAACCTGTCCCCGGTCCAGGGACAGACAAGGCGACTCATGTCAGCAAGACACTACATCATAGATATTAAACTAATTCTTGAAAAAACAATTCGTAGTTGGTCCGCTCCCGGACCAAAACACCACGATCTTGATCTCCCTAAGATGGACCTTTCTTGTGCCAAAGTTACCTGTCTATTCAACTGTATCGACCACTTAACTGCTGCCATCCTACACTGCCGATGTCTGACGGGCCATAACTCTGCACTTGCCGCTTGATACCTGTTTGAAATTTGCGTCGACTTAGACGGCACACCCCAACTCGGCAAATTTGCTGTACTAATTAGACCGTATTAAGTTTGCGTGGCGCGTGACACTGCCTTGTGAATTGAACTTATTTGGCCCTTGGCGACGCATGACGCTCGGCCGTGAGCCCCGAGTCTTGACGATAGTGGTGCTAAGCAAAGTGTCACCAGCATGTTGCCAATCCAGTCTCGCCCGATGAGCGACGTCATAATGAACTTGCGATTCGACAGGCAAGCTAGCTCTCGAGAAATCTCAACTTTGGCTGTTCCTCAATGACGGGTCACTTGTCAAGTTGGTCTTGAGAGTCTCAATTAAACGAGTAGCTCCCGTTCACACTTCGCACGCACACGCTTCTCAACTGCGGCAAGCCGTGCGAAAATTAACTCAATGCAAAGTTAGGATCCGGCATCGAGATAGTTCTGAGAACCCCGAGGTGACGGGATACATCACAATCGCATCGACGTGTCACTTGCCGTGCGAGTGCCAGTGGAGTTCGGGGAGTTTTCGATTGGGGACCAGGACAGCCAGTCCACACATTTGTTCCGAGTCTGGGGACAGGTTTTTGAATCCGGTCTTGCCCGTTGTGCGCGAATGACTGAAAATCGAATTCAAAGCCGGCCTTTCCCCGCCAGCGGAATTGTTGAGCTCCCTCAAAGCACACCCGGTCATGTCGGTGAACGAAAAGCCGACCCGCGGCCGATTGCACTTGTCAAGCGCAACACTAACGCAGGCTACGTCTGATATTCTTTGAATTGCGCGTTAATCGTGATCCGGTACTCGTGGCGCTAGGCTACAATGGTATGCCAATGTCATGGCGTAATGCTGAGTTTCCCACCTTTTGGTCCTCTATCTGTACTGCCGAGTTCTTGAATGAGATTACATCTGTGTCATGCAGGTACTCAGGAGACCACACATGGAGCTTACCTTGGAAACCAGATTCCAAATTTGGGTGGCTCAAGCGCCATTGTGATTGTGCGGAGCTGGTGCAGTTAGGATACATCATTCATATTTACAACATTCTACTGATGCAGGTGTTCACGGTTGAGGCCGTATCTTCAAGGCGCTCGAAAGCCGCCTTGCCGGCAACATGGTCTGGATTCCCCGGGTCAAATAGCGTCCCGCTTGACGCATAAGTTATGGCAGGACTAAACCTCTGACGCATTAGGTCATTCCGCATTGGCGGAGGGGGGTCTGGGCATGGTTGTGAGGATTCTATGGGGTTGAGAGAAAGAGATCCAGCGATGAACATGGCCTCTATATGCTCGTCGAGATCGCAATTGGTTTTTGCCGGCACAAGGACAGGCTCTCCTTGGCGAGCTTCCGTTACCGTCAGGTGTGCTGCGAGGGCTTCGAGCCCGGTTGCGACAGCTTGG
>Ga0247815_10003379_pt1 | contig 11483 bp, 10 predicted proteins | sample UWRJL194509B1_FD_181014 | JGI IMG/M metagenome (GOLD analysis project Ga0247815, IMG submission 181014) | Plant litter microbial communities from Arlington Agricultural Research Station in Wisconsin, United States - UWRJ-L194-509B-1 | ecosystem: Environmental > Terrestrial > Plant litter >... | reverse complement strand
CGTGCTGGTGATCAGCTTCGCGCGCGAACGGCTGGATGAACTGGGCGACGCCACCGCCGCCGCGCTGGAGGCGGGTTTCGTGCGCTTCCGCCCCGTGCTGATGACGGCGCTGGCGATGATCATCGGTATGCTGCCGATGGCGCTGGGCCTGGGCGAAGGTGGCGAGCAGAATGCGCCGCTCGGCCGCGCCGTGATCGGCGGCCTGATTTTCGCCACCATCGCCACCTTGATATTCGTCCCTGTGGTGTTCAGCATCGCGCATGGCCGCAAAACCAAATAACGGAGTCCCCAAATGAAAACCACCACCTCCCGTTCGCGCCAAAAGCTGTTTGGCATCAGCCTGACCATACTCGCCGCCGCCCTCGTCGTGGGCGGCTTGATGAGCCGCCACCTGCAGGCGGAACAACTCAAGGACGGCGCGGCCGACCACAGCGTGCCGACCGTGGCGCTGCTGTCCGCCGCCAACATCAGCGCCGCGCCGCTGGAACTGCCGGCCCGCATCGAACCATGGGCACGGGCGCCGATCTACGCGCGCGTCAGCGGTTATTTGAAAAGCTGGAAGCTCGACATCGGCGCGCCGGTCAAGGCAGGCCAACTGCTGGCCGAAATCGAAACGCCGGACCTGGACCAGCAACTGCTGCAAGCCAAGGCGGAACTGGTGACGGCGCGCAGCAACCTGGGACTGTCCGCCAGCACCGCGACGCGCTGGAAGGCGCTGCTGGAGTCCAACGCCGTCTCCAAGCAGGAGGCAGATGAAAAAGCCGGCGACCTGGCCGCCAAGCAGTCGATCGTCAGCGCACTGCAGGCCAACGTCGACCGCGTGCAGGCGCTGCAACGCTATACGCGCTTGACCGCGCCGTTCGACGGCATCGTCACCGCCCGCAATACCGATATCGGCGCCTTGATCAACGTCGGCGGCGCAGCCGGCAGCGAGCTGTTTGTCATCTCCGATGTGCGCAAGCTGCGCGTGTATGTCAGCGTGCCGCAGCGCCAGGTGGCGCTGGTGCGTCCGGGCAGCACGGTCCAACTCAACGTGCCGGAACGGCCGGGCAAAAACTACACCGCCGTGGTGCAATCGCAGGCGCAATCGATCGCGCCCGGCTCCGGCACGATGCTGGTGCAGCTGGTGGCCGACAACGCGGCCGGCGAGCTGCTGCCGGGCGGCTTCGCCACGGTCAGCTTCGAGACCAAGGCCGACGCCAGCCGCATGTCGCTGCCGCCGGGCGCTCTGATGTTCGGCAAGAACGGCGTGCAGGTGGCCACCGTGGGCGCCGACAACCGCGTGCGGCTGAAAAAAGTCACCGTCGCGCGCGATTTCGGCAACGTGATTGAACTCGACAGCGGCCTGGATCGCGCCGACCGCGTGATCGAAAGCCCGCCGGACGGCATCGCCAACGGTGACCTGGTGCGCGTGGCGCAAGCCGGCAACACCGCTCAAAAACGTTGAACGCCCGCCGCGATCTGGTAAGCTCGACACTCTTACTACTCGTAGCGGAATATGGCAGTGTTAAGCGGCAGAATTCTTACTCCAAACGGCTGGATCAAGGGCACCATCACTTTTGACCAGCGCATCCAGCAGATCCAGGAAGACGCCGGCGCCGCCGGCGCGCTGACCATCCTGCCCGGCTTTATCGACCTGCACGTGCACGGCGCGGCCGGCGTCGACATCATGCAGGGCGGCGCGGCCGGCGCCACTGTGGCCCGCAGCCATGCGCGCCACGGCACCACGGCCATGCTGGGCACCACCATGACCGCCACCGACAACTCCATCCGCCGCGCGCTGAACGGGCTGGCCGGCGTCATCGCAGAACGTCCGGCCGGCGGCGCGCGCATGCTGGGCGTGCACCTTGAAGGCCCCTTCCTCAGCATCCACCGGCTGGGCGCGCAGCCGGCCGACGCGGTGGCCATCGCCAGCATCGACCTGGTGAAGAGCTATCACGCGCTGGCGCCGATCCGCGCGCTGACGCTGGCGACCGAAGTCGCCGACCATCTGGCGCTGATTCCGCAACTGACGGCGCTGGGCATCCGGGTGCAGATCGGCCATAGCAACGGCAGCTACGAGGACGGCGTGGCAGCGCTGGAAGCCGGCGCGGCGGGCTTCACGCATCTGTTCAACGGCATGACGGCGCTGAACCATTACAAGCCGGGCATCGTCGGCGCCGCGCTGGCGCACGCCGAATACGCCGAGATCATCCCCGACCTACAGCACGTGCATCCGGGCGCGATGCGCGCCGCCCTGCGCGCCATCCCGCGCCTGTACGGCGTGACCGACGCCACCTCCGCCACCGGCATGCCGGACGGGGAATATGGGCTGGGCACACAGCGCGTCTACAAATGCCTGGGCTGCGTGCGGCTGGCCACCGGTTCGCTGGCGGGCAGCGTGCTGACGATGGACCAGGCGCTGCGCAACTTCGTCGACCTGGGCCTGGAGCTAGCCGACGCCTCCAACCGTTTGTCGCTGTACCCGGCCGACTATCTGGGCGAAACCGAGCGTGGCCGCCTGGCGCCGGGCGCCTGGGCCGATATCGTGGCGCTGGACGCCGAGCTGCGGCCGGTGGCCGTCTTCGTCGAAGGTGAAGCCATCGACCTTTCCAAAACCTAGCCGGAGCATCGATGCACGCCACCCAGCCCGAAGCATCAACCGGCGCGATGCGCTTCCTGTTGTTCATCGCCGGCATGGGCGGGCTGCTTTACGGGATCGATGTCGGCATCATCGCCGGCGCGCTGCCCTATCTGGAATCGACGGCGTCGGTGGCGTGGCGTTTGAGCGCGCAGCAGCTGAGTTTTATCGTGGCTGCTGTGCTGCTGGGGTCCGTGTTGTCGTCGCTGTTCGCCGGCGCGCTGGCCGATTGGATCGGGCGGCGCTGGGCGATGGCGCTGTCCGGCGTGCTGTTCACGCTGAGCATCCCGCTGATCGCGCTGGCCGACGGCTATGTGCCGCTGCTGCTGGGCCGTCTGCTGCAAGGCATCAGCGGCGGCTTGATCGGCGTGGTGGTGCCTTTATATCTGGCCGAGTCTTTGCACGCGGACCAGCGTGGCCGTGGCGCGGCGCTGTTTCAACTGCTGCTGACGATAGGCTTGGTGGCGGCGGCCTTGATCGGCTTGTTCCAGGCGCAGTCGGTGGAAACCGCCACGGCGGCGGCGCAAGGCCTGTCCGAACTTGAGCGCGGCGCGGCGGTGTTCGCGGCCAAGGATCACGCATGGCGCAGCATTTTCTGGATGTGCCTCACGCCGGGCATCGTGTTCACGATCGGCGCCATGCTGCTGCCCGAGTCGCCGCGCTGGCTGGCGCGCCGCGGCCAGATCGAACAGGCGCGCAGGGATCCGCAGCCCGCCCTAGCCACCGGCGACAAGCTCCTGAGCCGCCGTTACATGCTGCCCTTCCTGCTGGCCTGCCTGGTGCTCGCGCTGACGCAGGCGACCGGCATCAATTCCATCCTGGCCTACGTGGTCAATATCCTGAACCAGGCCGGCCTGCCCGGCGCCACCGCCAACATGGCCGACGTCGGGCTCAAGGTGCTGAACGCGGTGATGACGGTGGTGGCGGTGATCCTGGTCGACCGCAAGGGCCGCAAGTTCCTACTGATGCTGGGCACGGGCGGCATCGTGGTCGCGCTGCTGAGCGCCGGCCTGCTGTTCCGCAGCGTCGAAGGCGAACAGCGCGACGTCGCCGCCGTGCTGCAAGCGCGCGTGCAGGCCGACGGCCTCGATCTGCGCCTTGACGCCGACACCTTGAAAACGCTGGGCGCATCCGCCGGCGGCGCGCCGCAACAGTTGACGGTCTCGTACTCCTACGGCCCGTTCACCAACGTGCAAAGCCGCCGCAGCGACGATCTCGCCCTGCCGCCGCTGCGCATGACGCGCGAGGACACCGTGCAGGCGGACAGCGTGATCGGCGTCTTCTTCCGACGCCTGCACCTGAATCCCTTCGCCGATCCGGCCGAAGGCGCCAAGGCGCCGCTGCGCATCGAGCAAGCCAATTTGGCGGCGGTGCCGCCCACCACGCACGGCTGGCAGGTGGCGCTGGCGATGTGTTTGTTCGTCGCCAGCTTCGCGGTGGGGCCGGGAGTGTGCGTGTGGCTGGCGTTGTCGGAACTGATGCCGACCCGCATACGTTCCAACGGCATGAGCATCGCACTGTTGATCAACCAGTTCGTCTCAACGGTGATCGCGGCGGTGTTCCTGCCGACGGTGGGACAGTACGGCTACGCCACCATGTTCTTCTATGGCGCCGGCTGCACGCTGCTGTACTTCCTCACCGCCGCCTTCCTGCTGCCCGAAACCAAGGGTAAGACGCTGGAAGAAATCGAAGCCCACTTCGCCCGCCGTTAAGCGGGGTTCAAACACTCTTCAAGCGTCAATTCCAGCAAGGGGAAATGCCCCGTCTCCACCCGCCGCACAACCGCCTGCGGGAAGATGGTCAGCCACACCGGGCCATCGAGCTCGGAGTCGATCATCGGATCGTAGGCGCCGAACAGCACCGACACCGGGCCGGTGAACAGGCTTTGCGCCGGCGTGTGGTCGCTGGCCGAAAAATCATCCGCCGTGGCGACCGAGGTCGGGCCGTCGAAAGCGCCCGGCTGCTGGATCAATTCGGCGAAGGACTCCGCCGCCTGCGCACCGCGCGGGCCGAAATACAGCGCCGTCACATCCGGCAGCAGCGACAGCGCGCCGAACACGTCCCAGAAGCGCGGACGGCCCGGATCATCGTCATAGGCCGCCAGCGCGGCGGCCAGCTTGCCGGCGTTGGCGTGGTCGATATGCACGCGGAAGGCGCGCCGCGCCAGCCGCAACGCCGCCTGCTCGGGATTGAAGGTCGGCGCCAGCAGCACAATATCGGCGATCAGCTCCGGCGCGCGGCGCGCCAGGTGCACCGCCAGATGCGCGCCGAAGGAACTGGCCATCACCGTCACCGGCGCGCCGCGCTCCTCGGCAAGCCGGCGCAACTCCGCCAGCGCCGCATCCTGCAGATCCAGATACGGACGCGCCGCGCAAGGCTTGGCCAGCGGCTGCCGCCACCAATGCACCTGCGAAGCCTCCGGAAAACGCGCCTGTTCGAACACCGGGGCGAGGCCCGGGCCACCATGTAAATAAAAAACCGAAGCTGCCGACATTTTGTCTCCTTGATCAACGCACAGTCTATTATAAATATTGTTGGTTGACTTCGTCTAAAAGCCGGGGCACCATCTGGCGATGAAAAAATTCCTCTTCGCGATGTCGCTGCTGCTCGCCACAGCAACCCAGGCCCAGGTCCTCCCGCTCGGCGACCAGGCCACGGTGATCAACGAACTGCTGGCCGACCGCTTCGACAACCTGCTGCCGGGGATGATGGAAAAGACCGGCATCGACATGTGGGTGCTGGTCTCGCGCGAGTACAACGAAGACCCGGTGCTGAAAACCATGCTGCCGGCGGAATGGCTCAACGCGCGCCGCCGCACGATCCTGGTGTTCTACCGCGATCCGAAGACGCAGAAGGTGGAGCGGCTGGCCGTGGCCCGCTACAACGTCGGCAAGAGCATCGCCGCCGCCTGGGACATGAAGAAATTCCCCGAGCAGTGGGACGCGCTGGTCGACATCATCAAGACCCGCAATCCGGAGAAGATCGCGCTCAACACCTCGCGCACCTTCGGCCACGCCGACGGCATCGACCACACCGACTACGCCGAGCTGCTGCAGGCGCTGCCCGCCAACTTCAAGCCGCGCGTGGTGTCGGCCGAGCCGCTGGCGGTGCGTTGGCTGGAGACGCGCAGCGCGCGCGAAATGCAGATCTACCCGCAACTGGTCAACGCCACCCACAAGATCATCGAGGAAGGCTTCTCCGAGCGCGTCATCACGCCCGGCATCACCACCGCCGACGACGTGGTGTGGTGGTTCCGCCAGAAGATCCGCGACCTGGGCTACGACACCTGGTTCCACCCGTCGGTGGAAATCCAGCGCCAGGGCCGCAGCCTGGCCAATCCGGACGTGATCATCGCCGGCGACCTGCTGCACGTCGACATCGGCATCACCTATTTGCGCCTCAACACCGACATCCAGCAGCACGCCTACGTCCTCAAGCCGGGCGAAGCCGCCGCGCCGGCCGCGCTGACGCAAGCCTTCGCCCAGGCCAACCGGCTGCAGGACATCCTGCTGGCGCAATTCAAGGAAGGCCGCAGCGGCAACCAGGTGCTGGCCGGCGCGCTGAAGCAGGCGCGCGCCGACGGCATCACGCCGACCATCTACAGCCATCCGATCGGCTACCACGGCCACGCCGCCGGTCCGGCCATCGGCATGTGGGACAAGCAGGATGGCGTGCCCGGCACCGGCGACGACACGCTGCGCTACAAGACCGCGTACTCGATCGAACTCAACGCCGCGTCCACGCTGCCGGGCTGGAAGGAGCCGGTGCGCATCATGCTGGAGGAGGACGCCTATTTCGACGAAACCGGCATCCACTACATCAACGGCCGGCAGAAGCAGCTGTACCTGCTGCCGCGCCCGGCGCCGTCGATGGGCGACTGATTTGAACTACGCCAACAAATAGTTCCGACAAGCTCAGGTGTGCCAGGTTTTCGCGGCAACTGCGAAGATAGCGTTTACGGCGTCCGGCCAAGCGCCGTCTTCCTCTTTGGCCCAATCGACCCCTGGAGCAACTGATGACTTCGTTCGTGGAAACCCTCACCCCGGCAGCAAAAGAGCACGCGGAAGCGCGCATCGACTACTACAACGACCTGACGCAGGCGGTGCTGCGCTCGATGCAGCAATTGTCCGAGGTCAACCTGCAATTCGGCCGCGACTGGCTGGACACCTCCACCGCCGTGCTGCGCGGCGGCCTGACCACGCCGTCGGCTGAACGGGCGGCCGAGCTCGCGCCGGCGGCCCAGGCCACGCTGCAGCGGCTGCAAGCCTATCACCAGCAACTGGCCAAGCTCGCCAGCGAATTCCAATCGGAGATCGGCAAGGTGGTGCAGCAGCACGCGCCGGAAGCGGCGCGCACCGCCAACGACCTGGTCAGCGCCGGGCAACAGGCGGCCAAGCAGAAAATGAGCGAGGAAGCCAGCCGCTTCTCCCGCGTCGCCGAGCAGAACAAGTCGATGCCCCAGCCGGCGTCGATGCAGAGTGCCGAAGACCAGGGCAACAAGAACTGATCGTCAAGGCCCGCCGTTGCCGCCGACCGCCGCATACACCTGGCCGGTGGCATAGCTCGATTCCGACGACGCCAGCAGCACGTACACGCCGGCCAGCTCGGCCGGCTGGCCGGGCCGCTTCATCGGCGTGTCGGCGCCGAAGGTCGGCAACTTCTCGGGCGGCTGGCCGCCCGTCACCTGCAACGGCGTCCAGAACGGCCCCGGCGCCACCACGTTGACGCGGACGCCTTTGCCCGCCAACTGCTTGGCCAGACCCTTGCTGAAAATCATGATCGCGCCCTTGGTGGCGGCGTAGTCGATCAGGTTTTCGCTCGGCTCGTAGGCGTTGACCGAGGCGGTGTTGATGATCGTCGCGCCCGGCTTGAGCAGCGGCACGGCGGCCTTGGTGATCCAGAACATCGCGTAGACGTTGGTCTTGAAGGTCTCGTCGAAATCGGCGGTGGTCATGTCGAGGATGGAATCGCGAGAAAACTGCCGCGCCGCATTGTTGACCAGGATATCCAGTCCGCCCAGCTGGCGCGCCGCGTCGGCCACCAGCTTCTTGCAGAACGCCTCGTCCTTGATATCGCCCGGAATGGCGTAACCCTTGCGCCCCTCGGCGCGGATCAGTTGCAGCACTTCACGCGCGTCGGCCTCCTCGGCCGGCAGATAGTTGATCGCGACATCGGCGCCCTCGCGCGCATAGGCGATCGCGGCGGCGCGGCCGATGCCGGAATCGCCGCCGGTGATCAGCGCCTTGCGGCCCTTGAGCCGGCCCGATCCCTTGTAGCTGGTCTCGCCGTGGTCCGGGCGCGGAGTCATCTTGCTGGTCAGGCCCGGCCACGGCTGCTGTTGCTTGGCGAACGGCGGCTTGGCGTAGGCTTCGGTCGGGTCGGTCAGCGGCACCGCCGGCGCGGCGACCGTGGATTGCGCCGAGACCGGCGCGATGGCCGCGCCCAGCAGGCCGGTGGCGACGCCGCCGACCAAGGCGCGGCGGGAATGATTTGGGGAGTCGGAATCCATGAGGTGCCTTTCACGTTGTAGCGGTTGCGGAACTCTCATCATTTCAAGATCCCGCCGGCGCCACCGTGCGGCACTGCACCGTGTTACAGGAAGCGCTCCGGTATATCGTCGAAGAAGGGATACATCGTCCAGTAAGGCTTGGCTTCGTCCAGCACCCGCTTGAAGGAAGGCCGCGTCACCAGGCGTTCGAAGTAGGATTGCAGGTGGTGGTATTCCTCGGGGAACGGCAGCAACGTGGCGGCGTAGAACAGCGCCGGCGCCGCCGCGCAATCGGCCAGGCTGAAGGCCTCGCCGCACATCCACGCGCGCGTCGCCATGCGCTTTTCGATCATCTTGTAGGCCGTCTTCAGCTTGGTGCGCTCCTTGGTCTGGTCGCACTGCAGGCCGGTCAGGTGGGCGCCGACGATGGTTTGCATCGGCTCCTGCACGTAGTTGTCGAAGAAACGGTCCCACAGCCGCACGTCCAGCGCCGCGTCCCAGTCGGCCGGGATCAGCGGCTGCGCGCCGGGAAAATGGCGGTCCAGGTATTCGATGATGACCGAGGTCTCCGGCACGTCGCGGCGGCGCTCGTGGTCGCGCAGCACCGGGAACTTGCACAGCGGCCAGATCGACTCCAGCTCGGCGCGGTCGGACTCCTCGCCCAGGTTGATGACGCGCTTGTCGAAGACGGTGTCGTTTTCGTACAGCGCGATCAGCACTTTATGGCAGAACGAGGCCAGCGGATGGTAGTACAGCGTCAGGGACATGGTCGGCTCCAGAAGACGGCATCGCCACGCGATACCAAACATTTCGACAAATGATACTTCAGACACGGCGATAGCGGCGGACCGCAAATGTTGACACACTTCAGCCCGTCCAAAGCCGGGCAATGATGCGCCGGCGGACCTTGAACGGGAATCCACCATGCGCCTCGCCCTCACCATCAGCCTTCTCTCCCTATGCGCCTTCGCCGGCAAAAGCCAAGCCGACGCGCTCGACCTCCCCTCGTCCGCCGAACCGAGGACCACGCCGGCCGCCGGCGACAGCCTGATGCTCGGCGCCGGCGTAGCCTATATGCCGGAATACGCCGGCGCCGACAAAAGCCGTGTGCGGGCGCTGCCGTTCATCGAACGCACCTACGACAGCGGCGTCTTCCTCAGCACCCTGCGCGGGGTCGGCTACCAGACCACGATCGAGGGCTTCAACCTGAGCGGGGCGCTGACCTACGGCGGCGGCCGCAAGGATCACAAGACCACCTTCTCCGGCTCCGACGCGCTGCGCGGCATGGGCGACATCGAAGGCTCGGCGCAGGCGGTGCTGGGCGTCAGCTACACGCTGGGCACGGTCGGCCTGAGCCTGGGCACCACGCAAAACCTCGCCCACCGCGAATACGGCGCCACCTACACGCTGGGCGCGTCGATGCCGCTGTACACCAGCGCCACCGACCAGATCGGGCTGAGCGCCTCGGCCACGTACGGCGACGACAAGCATATGCAGACCTACTACGGCGTGACGGCGGCGCAAAGCGCCGGCTCGGGCTACCGGATTTACAGCGCCAAGGGCGGCTTTGAAAACGCCGGCGTCAGCGTCAGCTGGCATCATGTGATCGACAAGAACTGGTCGATCCGCAGCGCGGCCGGCTACACCCGCCTGCTCACCAACGCCGGCGACAGCCCGCTGACCCAGCGTCAAAACACGCCGACGCTGATGACCGGGTTCATCTACAAGTTCTAAGCGGTCAATCAGGTGATACCGGGGTGATATGATTGCGGGAAACATCAACGAGGCGCCGCCTCGCATCACCCTTCTCCGCCATGCTTATCACGTTTGTCCTGCTCGCCCTCGCCATTTCCGCCGTCTGGTTCCGCCTTCCTTTGTGGGCGGGTTTGTTTATCGCCGCCATCGTCGGTGGGCTGGTCGCGGGAGTGCTGCATCCGCCGGCGCTGATCGCGCTGGCCGTGTTCGGCGGGGTCGCGTATCTGGCAGGCGGAGCGGCGAGCAAGCCGCTGCGGATCGTGTGCGGCATCCTGACGGCGCTGCTGGCGCTCGCGCTGGCCATGCACAAGTTGCCGGGATTTAGCAATCCGGTGGTGATCGCGGGAGCGGTGCTGTCGCCGGGCGCCGCGCCGTTCACGCAATACGCCAATTTCGACAAGGGCGCGGTCGGGCTGATCTTGCTGGCCTTTATTTGCGCCCGGGTCGGCTCCTGGTCGGAGCTGGGAGGCGTGCTGAGGAAGACCTGGCCGGTACTGCTGGCCACCATCGCCGTGGTGATGGCGTTCGCGACCGGCGTCGGTTTGGTCCGGCCGGACTTCAAACTGCCGCAGGTCACGCTGCTGTTCCTAGCGGTCAACCTGTTCTTCACCGTCGTCGCCGAGGAAGCTTTTTTCCGCGGCTTCCTGCAGGCGCGGCTGGCGTCGGCGCTGGGCGGCGTGCGCCACGGCCAATGGATCGCGGTGGCCTGCTCGGCGCTGCTGTTCGGCGCGGCCCACCTCGCCGGCGGCGCGCTGTACGCGGCGCTGGCGGTTCTCGCCGGAATCGGCTACGCGGTCGCGTATCAGCGCACGCAGCGCGTCGAGGCGGCGATCATCGTCCACATCGCGCTGAACGCGGTGCATTTCATCGCCTTCACCTACCCTTACGCCAGATAATGTCAGACTCCCTCCCCGCGCGCGCCCTGCCCAACGCCGTCGCCGGCCTGATCGGCACCGCCACCGTTCTGGCCCTTCTTTACTTCGGCCGCGACGTGCTGATTCCGATCACGCTGGCCTTCATCTTCAGCTTCCTGATCGCGCCGTTCGTGCGGGCGCTGCGGCATATCGGCTTCGGCCCCACGTTGTCGGTGTGCGCCGGGGTGCTGGTGGTCACGCTGACCTTGGGCGCGATCGGCGCGGTGCTGGTGTCGCAGGTGACGCGCATGGGAGCCAGCCTGCCGCTGTACCAGGACACCATCGCCAGCAAGATCGAAGTGCTGGATGAGCTGACGCGCGGCTCGCTCGGCAGCCTCGGCGGCCCGGCCGGACAATTGATCGAACACTTCACGCAGGAGGGCACGAACGGCGGCGCGCAGCCGGTGCAGCTGGCCGACGGCAGCGTCAAGACGCCGGTGCTGGTCGAGATCCATGAGCCGGCGCTGAAGCCGTTCCAGTTGCTCGGCAAGATCGCCGCCTCGGTGTGGCCGCCGCTGGAAACGGCGGGCATCGTGTTCGTGGTGCTGATCTTCGTGCTGCTGGAACATGAATCGCTGCGCGACCGCTTCATACGTCTGGCCGGCGGCGGTGATTTGCGCGCCACCACCATCGCCGTCAATGAGGCCGGCGAGCGGCTGTCGCGGTTTTTTATTTCGCAGTTTCTGGTCAACCTCGCCACCGGCTT
>Ga0247815_10003378_pt1 | contig 11486 bp, 8 predicted proteins | sample UWRJL194509B1_FD_181014 | JGI IMG/M metagenome (GOLD analysis project Ga0247815, IMG submission 181014) | Plant litter microbial communities from Arlington Agricultural Research Station in Wisconsin, United States - UWRJ-L194-509B-1 | ecosystem: Environmental > Terrestrial > Plant litter >... | reverse complement strand
AGGCGCTGGTCACTGGCGCCAATAAAGGGATTGGTCTGGCTATCGCCAGAGGCCTCGCAGAGGCTGGCTTTTTCGTCTGGATCGGTGCTCGCGACAGTGCGCGTGGCGAGCTGGCCGTTGCCGATTTGCGCGATAAGGGGCTCGATGTGGGATTGCTTGAACTGGACGTTGCCGACGAAGCCAGCGTGCATCGCGCCACCGCCACCTTAACCTCTCAAATTACCTCGCTCGATATATTGGTCAACAATGCCGGCATTGCCGTCGATATGACGAAGCCGCCTAGCGAAGTTCAGATGAAGGATATGAAAGCGGTTTTCGAGGTCAACCTGTTTGGTCCTGTTCGCGTTACCCAGTCCTTTCTTCCTTTGCTCAAGGCCGCCGACCAGGCACGGATCGTGATGATGAGCAGCGGGGTTGGTTCGCTGACCTTGATAACTGATCCTACTTCGATCTACTCAAGCGTCAACCTTCTCGACTACACCTCTTCCAAGGTGGCGCTGAACGCCGTCACGGTGTCTTTCGCAAAAGAGTTGGAGCCGCTGGGAATCAAGGTGAACGCGGTCGAACCCGGACATGTGCGCACCGATCTCAACGGCAATTCAGGTGTGTTAACGCCTGAAGAGGGCGCAGCCACGGCAATCAGAATGGCATTGCTTGGACCGGAAGGACCCACGGGCGGTTTTTTTGGCAGTCATGGTCGCCAACCCTGGTGAGTGTGGGCGGCTGCGAGGCAGGCAGCCGCATCTTGATGAAAGTATCTGGCAACGGCTGCTTCTGGCCAAGGGTGTGTAGAAACCGGTGGTGTACTGTCGGCGCGCAGCGCCGACTGTTAGCTGATTAGTTTCTCGCATTAAGCCCAGAGGATCATTTTCGCAGCGTGCTGATCGGCAATTTCCTCAATCTTTTGCCGAAAGGGGAATCACGAGGGATAGCCACATATTCCAACCCTCAGGGCGGTTCCTGGCGTCGAATTCGTAATATCCCTTCAGATTGGCATACCAAAGCTCATCGCCCATCTTGAAGAAGTGCCCGGCCTGGGGCCCGATGCCTGCGACTCTGGATTTGAAGTCTCCCAATACTGCGCCGCTGCCACTGTCGCCGGTCAGTTGTCGAAAGTAGTAGCCAACCAGGCCCAGATGAGTCTGCTGGGTGACAAAGTGTGAAGCGCTCAAGTCAATGTGCGCGTCGATGCCGTTCTGATAGTCGGTGTCAGTGTTTTCCCAGTTATAGGTGAGGCCGGCAACCGCAGAGAATTCGTTGGTCTTGTCGAAGTAGGTGTATCCGCCCCCGCCATCGAGGGATGCATGACCCAGCCCGATATTGACCAGGCGATTTGGGTCATAGGCTCCAACCGGCAGGTTGCCCATGGTGTAAGCCATGAAGTTATGCACGCCGTAGTTCCACTTCATGGTGCCTAGCAGGTAAAGATCGCTGCCGCCCTTCAGGCTGTCATCTGTACCGCCCGAAAAGCTGCGGCCACGGGGTCCTGTGAATGTGGAATCGACACTGACATCCGATCGAGCAACTGCGGCCACAGCAGATATGGCTGCTTGTGCTCCAAACACTGGGGTCGCGAATGTGTAGGTGGGACTGGCAAATAGCAGGTCGGCCTCTGCATCCAGGCCTACGACCGTCCGCCCGCCGCGAGCTGAAGTCGCATTTTTGTCATCGCTGGCACTGACGTGGTAGTAGATGACCGGCAGGCTCCAGCCTGGTGCTGTAGGAGCAGCCGCCAAGGCCCCAAACTGGCCAGGAAGCCAGAAGCTGATGCCGCCGTCATCTGCGTCAGCAACCGCAGCTGATAACAATGCCATCAAGGCTGCAAATGTCCGCGGCAGGTTTTTATCCAACATTGTCCTGGTGCTCCTGAAGGTATTGCAGCTCCCCGGCGTCATGTATGGAAAACTGCATTTGTCTATAGGCAGAGATCATTGAACGGTGTAGCAAACTTTAGCCTCAAAACTGGCAGACATACGGGCAATGAAAAATTTTCGCTCACGGCGTCAGTAACTTTTGTTATTTACCATTGGGCCGACATTTTATTTTGGTTATATAACGCCCCCTGACAGATTTGAAAAACTGCAGTTTCTTGCCTAAAAACAGCTATAGCCCTTTGCTGCTCACACGATCGGGCTACTTGTAATAATGTCAAACAACCAAAGGAAATGATAAATGAGACAGTTCCTGATTGTGAGAAGCATGCTTGTGGGGAGTCTTGGTGCGGTTTGTATGTTTGCTCAGGCCGATCAGGCAGGAGGCAACGGGTGTGGCTGGGGCAATATGGTATTCGAAGGGCACAACGGCCTCGCTCCGCACTTGCTGGCAACTACCACCAACGGCACATCCGGCAACGCTACCTTTGGATTGACCTCTGGCACCAACGGTTGCAACAAGAACTCAACACTGGGTTATGGGGGCAAGTCGGTGTTTGCCATGAACGGCATGCTCGATACCATCGCCGAGGATATGGCGCGCGGGCAGGGCGAAGCATTGGACGCCTATGCTGTGCTTCTGGGAATCGACGCCAGCCATCGGGCGCATTTTGCCCAGGTCACCCACCAGCACTTCGCCGAAATCTTCACTACGGGCGCGGATACGGGGGAGCAGGTTTACAAAAATACATTAATGGTCATGGAGCGTGACGAGGTACTTGCCCACTATGCACGTCGCCCGGCATAAACTTGGACAGCCGACAAATGCCTTCGCAAGGGGGCATTTGTCGTTCAGGCTGCTCTACTGACGAGCGTCCAGCACTGGATCGCCTGGGTTGATCGCCTTTAGTTCTTCGATACGCGCCTTCATCTCTGGCACCTTGCCGTCATCGCGTAGCCGGGCGATCAGGGCCAGGCGCACGTCCCGGTTTTCCGGGTGTCTGGCGAGTGCAGTCTCCAGCAGTCGGGTTGCACCTTGGGTATCCCCCAGATCCTGAAGCGCCAGTGCGAGCGTATAAGCGTATCGGGCATTGTCCGGTTCCAGCCGATTGGCTTCGCGAAATGCCTTGAGCGCCTCGGCGGGTTGGGAGCGACGAATCAATGCCAAGCCTTTGGCGAATTGCAGTAAGGCCGCTTCAGGTTTTGTGTTCAGCGTTGCGCTGAGCAGACTCCAGCTTTCTTCAGCGCGCTGATTGGCGTCCAGCCACTGCACCAAGGTCACCGAGGCCGGGAGGAAGTCGGCGTCCTGCCGGATGGCGGCCCTCAAGTAATGCTCCACTTTTTCCGACTGGCCATTGGCCTGATACAGCGAAGCCAGGTTGAGGTTAGCCTCAGCGCGCTCCTGCAGACTGAGTTGCACATCTTCGTACTCGCGGATCGCATGGTCGAATGACTGTTGGTACGCACCTGTGCCGCCTGGTATCCCAACCAAGGCTCTGGCTGCGGCTACTCGGACCGCAAGAATGGGATCTTGTAGTTTCGGCCCCAGCAATGGCAGGCGCTGTTCGAGTGGCAACTGTGCGGCTATCGCTCTGACAGCCGCTTCACGAACCTGCGCAGCCGAGTCGTTTAGAGATGTGTTGCTTCGCTCGACCGCCGCCTGGCTTGGAAACACTGGCAGCTCATTAATCAGGGTGGCCCTGCGGATGGCCGAAACCATGGGGGCGTCCAATTGGCTAAACAGCGCCTGGGCAGCACCGGGCCGGGCCGAGCGAACTTTCCATAGCGTTTCGGCATAGCGCTTGGTTGGACTGCTGGATTCCCCGTACCCATGCCTGAATTGCTCTGCTATCAGCGCTGCCGGTGTGTCGCGATGGCAGTTCAAACAAACGTCCTGGGAGCCGATCTGCTGGGCCAGGGCCGGTGCCGGAATCGTGAAACTGTGATCATGGCGCAGGTCATTGACCATAAATAGCTTGCCCGGCATGTGGCAATCCACGCACTGCGAGCCCGGTTGCCCAGGTTGATGGTGATGGTGCTCGGGGGTATCGTAATTTTTGGCGATCAAGCCCGAGCCGTCGACACCCGCCACGGCCGGCTTGCCCGACGGGTTGTGGCACTGCAGGCACAGCCCGTTGCCCTGAGCGAGGAGCTGGTTGCTGTGTGGGTTATGGCAATTACTACAGCGCACGTTTTTAGCGAACATCTTGCTCTGCAGGAATGATCCGTACTCGAACACTTCGCCTTTGATTTTGCCGTCCAGCTCGTAAAGATCAGCGGGTAGGGCACTCGGCAGATAGGCATCCATAAATGGCCTGCCGGGCAATTGAGCGTCACCCAAAGGCGCACGGCGTGCATGACACCGTCCGCAAGTTTCCACCTCAGTGACGTTGCTGGCATCGCGGATGTCTACGATGAACCCTGAATGGGCGTATTCGACACTGTTTTCATTGGCATTGCCGATGCCCTTGGTCCAGGCCAAATGCCGTGAGGCCGGTCCATGACAGGCCTGACAACCTACCCCCAGGCTGTTCCACTGGCTGCTGAAACTGTTGGTGGTAGCGTTGAAGTTACGTTTGAAATCAGTCGTGTGACATTCCACGCACATGAAGTTGGCGTTTTGCGCCGGTTTGCTCCAGTGCAGTGGATCCTTGAAGTCAACGCCCTCGCCGGGGTAAAGCTGCATCCAGCGATTTTTTTCGGTGTCCCATGCCACGCCCAGCGCCTGTAATCTTCCACCAGAGGTTTCGAGCAAGTACTGCTGCAGCGGGGCAACACCAAATGTATAGGCAACTTTGAAATCCCTCGCCACGCCTGTTTCGTCGGGAGTGTTAACCCAGAACTCTTCGTCTTTACGAAAAAAACCTGTGGTTTCTTTATCCCCCTTGAATGCCACCGAATCGAAGTTGCCGAGTACCGTTTGGGCGTTCGCGGTCTGCATGGCCAATTGGTGATGCGTGCCTTGCCAGTCTTTGACTTGCGCGGTGTGGCAACCGGCGCATTGTGCTTCATCAACCATGCTGGACGGTGGCGCCTTCACGGCTTTCGGGATGGGTGGCTGCAAGTCGGGTTCCACCAATGCGGCCGGTAGTGGAACCTGAATTGCGGTGGGCGTGCGCAATGCAAAATAACCCAGTGCAATTGCTGTCACCAGCAAGGCAGCGATGAAGACCGGATAAAGGCGGCTGATGAATGCACTCGGCTTCCGGGGCATTGCCCCATCGCGGGGATGTCTGGTTTTCTTCGGCATTCCTGCACCCATTCCCGCGAGCACATATAAAGCGTCCAGCAGCTGCCCGGAGCATGACCTTCAAAGTGCTACTGGATAACTGTGTCAGCAAAAAATTGAGCACAACAGTAGATTACTGCGGTGGTTGTCGCCAATCGAAATACCTGCGCGCCAGATACTCGAGTGAGCACGGGCTCTGATGCCTGCAGTGAACGGCGCGGTTAGACCAAATTGAAATTAAATTTGTTGTGGTTAGTCTTCTATGTTCGCGTCGGCCTGAAAGTCAAAAGTTGATCCGCACGCCTTGCGCCAATCATGGGTCCTGCGCAGGCAAAATGCTATTGCATTGGATGGTTATTAGCAGCGCTAATTCACGAAAGACTTCATCTATCGGTCAATAAATAGGCGGCTATAGTTTCGACCTGTTGCGTATAAGTTTAAACAGTCGAACAACAGTATTCACGGCAAGTAAAATTTGCGGACGTTTTGTTCATTCGCTAGTTCGGCTCTGCTGCCAGATTGAAGTTACGACAGGGAGGTAGCCAATGTGAGTGCGCGCGAGCAGATGGTGGCGCTGGAAATAAATGTTGCCCAGAGCGTCCTCGGCCAGTCCGAGGTCATTCGTCACCTGCTGATCAGCTTGCTGGCGGATGGTCACGTGCTGTTGGAAAGCCTGCCAGGCCTCGCAAAAACCCGACTGGTCAAATCCCTCGCCCGGCAACTTGAGGCGAAGATGAGCAGAATTCAATTCACGCCAGATCTGCTGCCCTCTGACATAACCGGTGCAGAAATTCTTCAGCAGGTCGATGGCCGTAACCAGATCAGGTTTCAGCCCGGCCCGTTATTTGGCAATGTGATTCTTGCGGATGAAATCAATCGCGCACCGGCCAAGGTGCAGGCGGCTTTGCTCGAAGCCATGGAGGAACGCCAGATCACGGTCGCCGGTGAAAGCCACCCGATGACATCGTTGTTCATGGTGATTGCCACACAGAATCCGATCGAACAGGAGGGTACTTATCCGCTGCCTGAGGCGCAGATGGATAGGTTCCTGATGAAGTTGCACCTGGATTATCCCAGTGCTCAGGACGAGGCAGCCGTGCTGCAACTGGTCCGTGCAGAAGAAGCTTCGGCACACACGTCATCGGGAGTTTCCGAGCGTTTGGAGCAACAGGCCATCTTCACCGCTCGGGCGCAAGTCAGTGGCATTCATGTGGCGCAGCCCATCGACCGCTACCTGATCGATCTGGTGAATGCCACTCGCCAGCCCGCCCGGTTCGATACGGATCTGGGCCGCTGGATCAATGTGGGAGCCAGCCCGCGCGGCGCAATTGCCCTGGATCGGGCGGCCCGGGCACACGCGTGGCTCAATCAGCAGGATTTCGTTTCTCCCGATGATGTCAGGGCCGTGCTTCACCCGGTACTTCGTCATCGTTTGATATTGAGCTATGACGCGGTGGCCGATGGCGTGAGCGCCGATCAAGTTCTCGACCGCCTGCTGGACAAGGTGGCGATTCCAGCCTGAAGGGATCCAGATGATGCAACAGCGATCAAGCCCCGCTGCAGATGGGCACGTTTATGTCTCTCTCGATCAACTGATGGTGTGCGAACACCATGTTCGCGGCTTGAGTTTTCTTGCCCGCCCGCCGGTGGCGAGTGTGTTGTCCGGCACTCGCGCCTCGCGTTTGCGGGGGCGCGGGTTGAGTTTCGATGAGCTGCGCCACTACAGCCCGGGAGATGATCTGCGTCATCTGGACTGGCGCGCGTCGTTACGCCTTGGCAAGCCCTTCATCAGGACTTTCACAGAAGAGCGCGATCGCCCGGCCCTGTTGGTGGTAGATCAACGCATGAGCATGTTCTTCGGCTCGCGTCTGAACCTGAAGTCAGTCACTGCCGCGCAAGTCGCAGCACTTGCCGCCTGGATTGCGTTACATGCGGGGGATAGGGTCGGCGGCATAGTATTCGATGATCAACGGGTCGAGACGGTCCGTCCGCTGCGTAGCCGCTCACGGGTTCAGGCGCTGTGTTCGCTGATCGTGCAATTCAATCAGGAACTGGGAGCTGAGCGGCCCGAACCAGCAGAAAACATGATCCTGGATCGGGTGCTGCGAGATTGCCTGCGCAGCGCGGGGCACGACTATTTGATCTGCATCATCAGCGACTTCTCGGGTGTCACCGCGCAGACCTTGTCTCTGCTTCGGCAGTTGCGTGCGCACAACGATGTACTGGCGTTGCAGATCTTCGATCCACTGGCGATGGCGTTGCCGGACACTGGAAACGTCACCGTGACTCAGGGACAGTTGCAGATGGACCTCAATGTTGAGCGTCGGCAGGTAATTCGGCCTCTGGGCGAGTTCCTCACAGGACGACTCGACGATACCGCGCGGTTGATGAAGCGCAGCCAGATCCCGCTGATGCTGTTCAGTACTGCTGAGGACACGCTTGTCCAGCTGCGTCAGGTCCTCGGTCGTGAACGAGGCGCACGACAATGACCATCAACGAGGCACCAGACATAGGTCGGTTGCAAGAATTGCCACTGTCTTCCCCGACGTTCAGTTACCTGCCTCAAACCTGGGGTTGGGCGGTTTTAGCGGCGCTGGCGCTGGCGGTGATCGCGCTTTTTTACCTTCGGCGACGCCTGCGCTGGCAGCGTGATCGCTATCGGCGTCAGGCACTGATCAGCCTGGCGGTCATTGAGCAACAGTTCGAGGATCCGCTGCGGCGCGTGGCTGCTCTGCGCGAGGTCCCTGGGCTGGTCAAACGCGTCGCCCTGTCGATTCAGGGTGAAGAATCCGTGGCATCGCTGCGCGGGGAACAATGGCAGGTATTTCTTCAGCGCCATGCGTCGCTGCCGATCCCGAATGATTTGGCGCTACAGCTCGCTGAGCTTGCCTATCAACCAAGCGAACGCTTGGCCGCGTTGAAGACTGAGCAGCTGCGGGAGTTACTTAACGTTTGTCGGCAATGGATTGAGGCTCACCATGTGGCAGTTTGAATACCCATGGCTCTTCCTACTTACTCCGCTTCCGTGGCTGGCCTATCGGTGGCAAGCCGAATTCAGGGAGGCGCGCAGTGCGCTGCGGGTTCCGTTTTTCAATGCCATGAGTCAAGCGGTCGGGCAAAAACCGGGCAGAACAAGCACCGATGGCCGCTGGCAATTGCCACTCAATCTGACGGTCTGGATGTTGCTATTGGTGGCCTGCGCGAGACCCGTGCTGGTTGAGAAACCGCTGGTGCGTGAACAACCGATCAGGGACCTGATGCTGGCAATCGATATTTCGCAATCGATGCAAACTCAGGATTACGCTGCGCCTGATGGACGCCTCATTGATCGGCTGGCGGCGGTGAAGGCGGTGGTGCGTGAATTCATTGCCCAGCGCAAGGACGACCGGATCGGTTTGATCGTGTTCGGCACCGGCGCTTATGCGCAAGCACCCTTGACGCTGGATCACGCCAGTCTGTTGCTGCTGCTGGAGCAAACCCGGATTGGCATGGCGGGCCCCAATACCGCGCTGGGGGACGCGATAGGCTTGACCATCAAGCTGCTGGATCAGGCTCATGAACAGGAAAAAGTGCTGATCCTGTTGACCGACGGCAATGATACCAGCAGTGCTATCAGCCCAATTCACGCGGCAAAGATGGCGAGTGAGCGACACATCGTCGTGCACACCATCGGGATCGGCGACCCTCAGGGCAGTGGCGAGGCCAAGGTTGATTTGCAGACGCTGCAAACCATCGCCACGACTACGGGCGGTCGAGCCTTCGAAGCCAGGGATCGCGATGCGCTGCAGCAGGTTTACGCGACCCTTGATCAGATCACCCCGCATGAGGTCAAGACGTTCAGCCATCAACCCAAGCGCGACCTGTTCTGGCTGCCGCTGGGTCTGGCGCTGTCGTTGTTGACGGCGTGCCAACTGTTCGCGATGTTCCGGGCACGCATTACTTCGCACGCCCGACGTCCGACCAAAGCGGAGGCCTGAGATGCAGATAGACCTGAGTGCATTTCATTTTTTGCGCCCGCTATGGCTGCTGTTGATTATTCCAGGCTTGTTGTTGCCGGTTTTATGGGCGCGTCGGCATGACCTTTCGCGCCGTCTCGGAGGCGTGATCGCCCCTCATCTCATTGCTCATCTAGTGATCACTCCCGAAGACGGGCAGCGCGTGCGTCCTGTTCAGCTGTTCGCCGTCATTCTGATACTGGGCGGCGTAGCGGCGGCGGGCCCCACCTGGCAACAGGATCGCCCTGACTTTCTGGAGAATCGCGCTCCGCTGGTCATTGCGCTGGACCTGTCGCAATCCATGGATGCTGATGATGTGCCACCTACACGCCTGAGTGCCGCCAAGCAGAAACTGCACGATCTGATTCAACGGCGTGCAGGTGCTCGCACTGCACTGATCGCTTATGCAGGCACAGCGCATCTGGTCATGCCGGCCACTGAAGACCCGGCCCTGCTCGATACTTATCTGCAGGCATTGAGCAGCGATCTTATCGAGACCCCCGGCAAGGATGTGCCCGGGGTCATCGATGAGGCAAGCCGGCTGCTGGGAGCTGACACCCCAGGCACTCTGTTGCTGGTGACCGACGGCGCAGATTTGCGTCAGCTGCCCCTGATTGAGGAACGTCTGGCTGGCAGTAACCTGCAAGTGCTGATCATGGCTGTGGGCATGACGGCTGGCGGTGTGATCAAAGGCCCCAATGGCCAGGTGCGCAGCGATAACAACGGTCGGCCGCAGCTGGCTCGTTTCGATACTCAGGCGTTGCAGCAGCTGGCTGGCGCAGCGGACGCGCCGTTGGGCAGTCTGACCCTCAACAATGACGATCTCGAATGGATCGAGTTGCACGCTCAGCAACATTTTCACGCCGCTTCGGACGACACCGATGTCCTGCATTGGAAAGATGCCGGGTACTGGTTGTGCTGGCCCTTGCTGCTAATTGCATTGCTGACTATTCGCCGTGGCTGGCGTATTCATTGGCTTGCGGTGCTGCTGTGCATGGCCGGCGCGGGTGCACTGTCGCCTGCGGCCTATGCTGGCGCTCTGGCCGATGCATTTTTCACGTCGGACCAGCAAGGGCGTTGGGCTTTCGAACACCTGGATTACGCACACGCGGCGAACCTCTTCAGTGATCCTTACTGGAAGGGGCTGGCTGCGTATCAGGCTGCGGATTTTCCGGCTGCGCTGGCCAGCTTTGCTGAACTGGACGGCGCGCCTGCGTATTTCTATCTCGGCAACAGTTATGTGCGTCTGTCGCAGTTCCCCGAAGCTATTACCGCCTACCAACACGCCCTGAAGTTGCAACCGGCGTTTCCTGAAGCCACGGCTAACCTGGCCTTGGCTCAAGCGTTGCTCAAGGATCGCGAAGAGCAACAACAGGCGGGGCCGCCGGACGAAAAGCCGGATCAGGTCAAATTCGACAATACGGGCAAAGCCGGTAAGCAGGTCCAGAGCAAGGTCAAGCTGGCGAGCTCTGATCAACAGTGGCTGGACAACCTGACGACGTCTCCGGCGATGTTTCTCAAGCAAAAATTCTTGCTGCAAAGCGAAACCCGCAAGGAGCGGCAATGAGCCGTATATTGCTGGCCCTGCTCTTGCTCCTGCCGGAGCTGGTATTTGCCGGGCCGCAGGTCAGTGTGCGCGCTGAACTGCTCAATGGTGATAGAGCCGTGGTCGGCGGCACGGTCGCCTTGCAGGTCGATGTGCTGGTCGACACATGGTTCAGCTCGCCACCGGAATTGCCGTCACTGGTACTGGATGGAGCAGTGGTCACGGCACCCGGCGGCGAGGCGGTGCATCTGACCGAGAAACAGGGGGGCACAAGTCTCTTCGGCTTGCGTTACACCTACCAGATCACCCCCCAAAACGCTCAGGTGTACGACATTCCGCCGCTGACCCTCCGTGTGACGGCTGGGCAGGGCGAGGGGGCGGTAAAGGTGAGCAGCCCGGCGCTGCATTTCGCCGCCGTGCAACCGGCCGGGGTCTCGGGCGAAGAGCCGGTGCTGGTGGCGCAGCAGGTGGAGCTCACGCAAACACTGGAAAAATCCCATGATCCGCTACGGGTGGGCGACAGTCTTACCCGCGAGGTGCGGATTCGTGCTGTGGGCGGGCAGGCGATGTTGATTCCTGCACCGGTTTTTACCCAAGTGAAGGGTCTGAGTCGTTACGTCCAGCCACCCACTGTCCGCCCTTTAAGCGATGGCCGTGGCGGGGTAAACGGCGGGGCGCGTGAGGATTCAGTGATTTATCGGATTACTGAAGAGGGCAGTTTCCAGTTGCCGCCCATTGAGTTGCAGTGGTGGAGTTTGATCGATCAGCAGATGCATCTGGCATCGGTCCCGCAAGTTTTAATTGAGGCAACAGGTAATGCGGGTTATCGAGCGCCGTTCTCGGTG
>Ga0247815_10003377_pt1 | contig 11486 bp, 11 predicted proteins | sample UWRJL194509B1_FD_181014 | JGI IMG/M metagenome (GOLD analysis project Ga0247815, IMG submission 181014) | Plant litter microbial communities from Arlington Agricultural Research Station in Wisconsin, United States - UWRJ-L194-509B-1 | ecosystem: Environmental > Terrestrial > Plant litter >... | reverse complement strand
TGGACCAGTCGTCCTTCTTCCACTGCAGCGCGCCGTAGGCGCCTTCGCGTTTGCGGTTGAATTCCAGCGTGCGCCATTGCGCGCCCTTCGGCACGTAGACGGTCTTGCCGTTGGCGTCCTTCAGCGGATAGTAAGGCTCGACCTGGAAGGCGTCGGTGCGGGTGCCGCTTTCCGAGTAGGCCAGGTCCAGCAAGGCGCCGATCTCGCCGACCGGGGTTTGCCAGCGGTTCGACACCAGGCCCGATGCCGACGGCGAGGTCTTGCCGCGCTTGAGTTCCGACCAGGTGGTGTCGGCCGACACCGAGGCCTTGAAGCCCTTGTAATCGAAGGGCATCGCGGTGCGCAGGTTGACCAGGCCGCCGACGGCGCCCTCGGTCTGTTCCGCCGACGGGTTCTTGTAGATGTCGACGCCGGCCACCAGCTCCGGCGGCACATCCTCGAAGTTCAGCGAGCGGCCGCCGTTGGCCGAGAAGGAATCGCGGCCGTTCAGCTCCGAGCGCACATAGCTCAAGCCGCGGATCGACACGCTGGAGCCCTCGACCGAGAAGTGTTCCGGATCGCCCTTGGCCATGGTGCGGTCGATGGTCACGCCGACCACGCGCTGCAGCACCTCGGTCACCGAACGGTCGGGCAGCTTGCCCATGTCCTCGGCGACGATGGAATCGACGATCTCGTCGGAGTTCTGTTTGATTTTTTGCGCCGACTGCAAGGCCGCGCGCTGGCCGGTCACGATCACCTCCACCGTGTCCGGCGGCGCCGCGTTGGCCTTGGCCGGAGCCTGCCCGGTTTGCGCCACCGCCGCGCCGCCGGCCATCATCGCCATCTGGGCCAGGCCCAGGGCGATCGCTGTTTTCCTAAACTGTTTCATTTTTTGCTCTCCAAAGTTTATATGATTTTTAATAGCTCTTCGGCTATGTGTTGTCTGACTTTGTTGTCTGTGGAGCGAAAAGAGAAAGCGCGGGCCGAACTAACCCGCAGGCGCCGGAGGGCGCTGGAATCTGTTGTGCATTGAGTGTCTCGCTTTGTAATTTTTATCGTTCCTGCGGTTTGGCGGGGTGCCAAGGCGGACGATGATATGCGGCCATTTTGCAAGCTGGGCTTGCGCGCCGCAATTGCGAAATTCACCAATCGGGCGAATGATAATCCGCAAGCGGGGCCCGGCGTTGCGGGCCCCGCCAAAAAAACAACGGCTTACTTGCCCGCGAGTTGGGCCTTGGTGTAGAAGCCGTCGGTGATGACGACATCGATGTTGGCCTTGGTCAGCGCGATCGGCTTCAGGAACAGCGAATCGACTTCCTTGAAGCCGTTGTTGTACTTGGCGTTGAAGCCCGGCTTCTCGTTGCGCACCAGCTGGATCGACAGCTTGGCCGCCTCGGTGGCGATCAATTTCAAAGGCTTGTAGACGGTCAGCGTCTGGGTGCCGGCGATCACGCGCTTGACGGCCGCCAGATCGGAATCCTGGCCCGACACGGCCACCTTGCCGTCCAGCTTTTGCGAGGCCAGCGCCTGGATCGCGCCGCCGGCGGTGGCGTCGTTGGAGGCCACCACCGCATCGATCTTGTTGCCGTTGGCGGTCAGCGCGTTCTCGACGATGGACATCGCCTCGGACGGGCTCCAATCCTTGACCCACTGCTTGCCGACCACCTTGATGTCTCCCTTGTCGATCAGCGGCTGCAGCACCTTCAATTGGCCGTCGCGCAGCATCTTGGCGTTGCTGTCGGTGGGCGCGCCGCCCAGCAGATAGAAATTCCCCTTCGGCTTCACCGCCACCACGCCCTGCGCCTGCAGCTGGCCGACCATATTGTTGTCGAAGGAGATGTAGGCGTCGATGTCGGCGTTGAGGATCAGGCGGTCGTAGGAGACCACCTTGATCTTGGCCTTCTTCGCCTCGCGCACCGCGTTGGTCAGCACGGTCGCGTTGTAGGGCACGATGACCAGCACGTCGACGCCGCGCGAGATCAGGTTCTCGATCTGCGCGATCTGGCGCTGCTCGCTGGCGTCGGCCGACTGCACGAAGACCTTGGCGCCCTGCTGCTCCGCCGCCGCGACGAAGTAATCGCGGTCGCGCACCCAGCGCTCAAGGCGCAGGTCGTCGATGGAAAAGCCGATCTTCGGGTTCTTCGCGTCGGCCATGGCGTTGCCGCCGGCGCAAGCGAACATCACGGCGATCGCCGCCGCGCTGAATAATTTTTTCATTGTTGTAGTCTCCAATTGGGATGGGGTCAAGTCTGACATTCGTACACGGCCTCTACCGTAGCAGAAGCTACGGTAGAGGCCGTGTACGAATGTCAGACTTGACCCCATTTTAAGCTGCCAGCGCGGAACCGTCGTCCACGCTTTGCATCGCCCGGTCCTGGTAGCCGCGCGGCGTGCATCCGAGTTCGCGCTTGAACACCGCGTGCATGTACTGCACCGAGGTGAAGCCGCAGCTCAGGGCCACGTCGGCGATGCTGCGCTCGCCCCGCGCCAGCTGCGACGTGGCGGCGTCCAATTTAAAACGCAGGATCACGTCGTGCACGCTGCAGTCCAGCTCCTGCCGGAAATACGATTCCAGCGACGAGCGCGAGATGCCGACATATTCCGCCACCTGGTGCGTCTTGATGCCCTGGCAGGCGTACTGCCGTATGAAGTGGCGCGCCCGCATCACGTGCGGATGCTTGGGCGCCTCGTGCTGCGTCGACGCCAGCACGTTGATGCCGACCGGCGGCACCAGCACCCGCGTGCCGCTCATGCGCACGCCGTGCATCATCTGGTCCAGCAGGTGCGCGGCGGTGCGCCCCATCTGCTGCGCGCCCTGGATCACCGAGCTCAGCGGAATCCGCGTCAGCATCCGCGCCAGCGGGTCGTTGTCGATGCCGATCAGCGCCACCTGCTCCGGCACCGCGATGCCGGCCATGATGCAGGCCTGCATCAGCTGGCGCGCCCGCGCGTCGGTGACGGCGATGATGCCGACCGGCTTGGGCAGCGCCTCCAGCCATTTGATCTGCTGCTCCACCGCCTCGTCCCACGACGCCGCGCTGGTGCCCAGGCCGCGGTAGATGTGCGGCGCCATCTTGTCCTGGCTGAGCAGCGTGCGGAACGCGTGCTCGCGCTCCTGCGCCCAGCGGTTTTCCTGCGCCTCCGGCAGGCTGAACATCGCGAAGTGGCGCAGCCCGGCCTCGATCAAATGATCGTGCGCCATCTTGATCAGCTTGAAATTGTCGGTCGCCACATAGGGCACGTTGTCCGGATAGGCGTCCTGGTTGGCGTAGGAGCCGCCCACCGCCACCACCGGCACCCGGCTGCGCGTCAACGCGGCGGCCACCGCCGGATCGTCGAAGTCGGCGATGATGCCGTCGCCCTGCCAGTGCTCGATGCCGGGCAGGCGCAGCCGGAAGTCCTCCTCCAGGAACAGGTCCCAGGAGGCGCGGGTGCTGCTCAAATACGCGGCGATGCCGGCGATGACTTCGCGGTCAAAGATCTTGTTTGCGTTGAACAGCAGCGCAATCCGGTGTGACTTCATGTGCATTTCGACTACCCCGATCCGAGACATGTGTGGCCTTCCAGCTATTGTTACATGCCTGTCGGATGGTGCAGATATGAAAAATTTCACTTAATCCATAACGAATTTGACGGAATTCTTTAAAGTAATTATGTTTTTTGGGATCAATTCGACGCCGGCGCCCCGCCCGCCAGCAGTTTATCCAGCGCCGGCGCCATCGCCTTGGCCCAGATGTCGTAGCCTTTTTCGTTCGGATGCAGCAGGTCCGGCATGATGTCCTTCGACAGCGTGCCGTCCGCCTGCAGGAAAGCCTGGTTGATATCGAGGAAGAAGATTTTCTGTTGATCGGCGTAGCCGGCGATAATGCCGTTGACCTTTGCGTTCAGCCGGCGCAGCGGGTCGTCCGGCGTCTCGCCGCGCGGGAAGATCGCCAGCAGCAGGATCTTGGTGTCCGGCAGGCGCTTTTGCAGCTCGTCGATATTGCGCTTGATGCCGATCGCCGTGGTCTTCGGATCCTCCTGGCGATGGCCGGTGTTGTTGGTGCCGAACATCAGCACCGCGACCTTCGGCGCCAGGCCGTCGACCTCGCCGTTCAACAGGCGCCACAGCACGTTCTCGGTGCGGTCGCCGCCGAAGCCCAGCGCCAGCCCGTTCAGCGATTTATAGTTGCGCTCCCACACCGTCGCGCCGCTCTTCTCCCAGCCCTCGGTGATCGAGTCGCCGATGAAGACCACCTGGCTGGACTTGCCCAGCGCCTTGACCTCCTCCAGTTTCTTCTCGTGGCGCGGGGTCCACCAGTTGATCGACCACCATTCGTTGAGCTTGTCCGGCGTGACCGAGACGGTCTTGTAATCGGGGCAGTCGGCGTTCGGCTTGCCGGACACTTGATATTTGACGTTGGCGATCGCCACCTCGCCGCTGCCGCCGCCGTCCAGCGCGAACGGCAGCTTGACGGCGCTGAAGTCGTCGCCCTCGCGCGCGAAGCAGCGCAGCGAGAACACCAGATGCTGCCAGCCCTCGCCCTGGAGCGCGCGCGCCGGCACCAGGTAGGGCACCGAGCGCTCGCACTTGTCGCCGCAGCCGACTTTGAACGTAATGCCGCCTTTCGACAACTCCTTGACGTTGACGTCCAGCGCCAGCACGCCCCTGGCCATGTAGGGCCGCAGATCGATCGGCTTGCCGCCGTCGAGGCGCAGGCTGGCGTTGCCGGCGTCCTTGAAGCGCAGCGTCAGCGCGTCGTTCTTTTTGGATTTGGTGGCCTTGCCGGCCCCGACCACGGCGGCCGGCGCCTTCTGCTGCGGGGCGAGCTCGACCGAGTCGCCGTCCAGCCGCTGGCTGGTCTCGGCATTGGCTACGCTGACGTGCCAGGACGCCAGCGGGCGGCCGGCATACAGGTTGATGTCCTGAGGCGGCGCGGCGAACGCGGACGACGAACACACGGCCAGGGTTGCGGCGAGGCGCCAGCTTGTCATTTTCATGGGGAATGTCTCCGGTATTTTTTATGAAGACATTCTGCCGCCAAGCCGGCGCCGCGGCAATTACGAATTTCACCAATCGGCGTACGATTTAGCCAACCATCGTGATGTCGCCGCGATGGGCGACGAAGAAAGAGGCGTCGCTGAGCGCCAGCGCGTCGTGCACGTCGCCGTTGCGCAGCAACAAGGTGTCGCCGGCGGCCAGCTCGACCTCGCCGAAGCGGATGCGCCCGGTCAGCATCAGGATTTGCTCCCAGCCGTCGTGGTCGTGCATCGGGAAGCGGGTGCCCTCCTTGAACTCGACGAAATAACTGCCGTCGGTGGCGTCGTTCCAAACATTGGCCACGCGCATGCCTTCGATCGGCGTATCCATCCAGTCGCGGCTCAGTTGTCGTTCCAAAATCATGATTTTCTCCTTGGTTAAGTTGGCTAACGAACGTTAGGTTGCTCGCTTACCCAAGTGTTGTCAACGATTTGCGCCCGTCTCGGGCATTCACCCGATGGGCCGGCCTCCGCCGCGAGACCACAATCCAGCCATCAACCATTAAGGAGCGACACCATGTTCAGCTACACCACCCTGACCGAGCGTTTCCCCGGCCTGCCCGCCACGCCCATCATCGTCGAAGCCTTCGACTACGCCCGCGAGCGCATGCCCGCCTACCTGTTCAACCACGTGGTGCGCAGCTGGATCTTCGCGTATCAGCTTGGGAAATTGAAGGCGATCGACTATGACGCCGAAGTGGTGGCGATCTCCACCCTGCTGCACGACCTGGGCTTGACCGACCACGCCGACGGCCCGCACCGCTTCGAGGTCAACGGCGCCGCCGTCGCGGTCGCCTTCGCCCGCGAGCGCGGACTCGACGCCCGCCGCTGCCAGCTGGTGTGGGACGCCATCGCGCTGCACGCGACGCCGTCGATTGGTTTCCTGAAGGAGCCGGAAGTGGCGCTGTGCGGCCGCGCCATCAGCGTCGACTTCGGCGCGCCGGACTACGAGGCGTTCGAGCAGGCCGACATCGAGGCCATCATAGCCGCCGTGCCGCGGCTGCAGATGAAGCGCGAGTTCGCCGCCTGCGCCTGCCGCATCGCGCACACCAAGCCGGAAACCACCTACGACAATTTCCTCCGCGACTACGGCGAGCGCTTCGTGCCCGGCTACAACCGCCTGTCGTGGGTGGACATGATCGCCGGCGGCCCGTTCAAAGAGTGACGCCGAGCGCGGCCAGCAGGCCGCTCAACTGGCGCCGGAACGCCGACGCCGGGTCCGGCTCCAGCAGCGCGAACGCCATCATGCCCTCGGCGGCGCCGAAGATCATCGGCGCCGCCGCCTTGCCGTCCATGTTGCTGGCGATGGTAAGGTCGGCGCGGCCCAGCTCCCAGGCGGCGTCCAGCCATGCGATGTTTTGCGCGGAGAACAGGCGGATTTCCTGCGTCACATCCTCCGGCACCGCGTTGCGCTCGACCGCCAGCATCAGGCCCAGGCACAGCCGGTTGTCGTTGCCCAGGGTCGCGGCGAACATGTCGATGTAGCGCCGCAGCCGGACGTTGCCGGCCGGCTCCAGGTCGATCACAGCCAGTTCGTCGCGCTGCCGCTGCGCGTACAAGGCCATCGCCTGGCGCGCCAGCGCGTTCTTCGAATCGAAGTGGCTGTACAGGCTGGCCGCCTGGATGCAGGCTTTTTGCGCCAGGTCGCGCAGCGCCAGCGCCGAGAAGCCGCTGGTCTGCATCATGTCCACGGCCAGGCCGGTCAGCGCTTGCTTGCGGCTGGGCGGCGCCTTGTCCTTAGCGGTCATGCGATTCCTTGGCGCCGTCGATGGAGCGCAGCAAGCCCTGGATCGCGTCGTTCAGCGTCAGCAGCTGGGCCAGCTCCATGCCGCTGGCGCTGAGCATGACCTCGCCCAGCGTGCAACGCTTTTCCATGGCGCGGCCGGCGTCGGTCAGCGACACCAGCACTTGCCGGTCGTCGGCCGGATTGCGCTGGCGGGTCAGGAATCCGGCCGCCTCCAGCCGCTTGATCAGCGGCGTGATGTTGCTCGACTCCAGCGTCAAGCGCTCGGCGATCTCGCCGACCGTGCGCCGGTCCTTTTCCCACAGCGTGTTCAGCACCAGGAATTGCGGATAGGTGATGCCCAACGTGTCGAGCAAAGGCTGGTAGGCGCGGCCGATTTCGAGGTTGGCGCGGTAGAGCGAAAAACACAACTGGTCTTCGAGGGCGGCGGTCTTAGGCTTGGGCATGATGGTCGAGAGGTAAATACATATCGTGACATATTTTACTGGACATCGGGATTGCAAGCGGATATCGTATACATATCGCGATATATATTATCGCGATAAATAAAACCACAAACCCTCTTTTCCCAGGATGACATAGTGAAAATCTTCAATACCTTGTTCCGCGCCACCGCGATTTCCGTATCCTTGTCGCTGGCCTTGGGCGCCGCCGCCCAGGCCGCCGAGCCGATCAAAAACGTGGTGCTGGTGCACGGCGCCTACGCCGACGGCAGCGGCTGGCGCGCGGTGTACGACATCCTGGTGCGCGACGGCTTCAAGGTCAGCGTGGTGCAACAACCGTTGACCGGCCTCGACGACGACGTCCAGGCCACCCGCCGCGTCCTCGACCAGCAGGACGGCCCGGTGGTGCTGGTCGGCCACAGCTACGGCGGCATGATCATCACCGACGCCGGCACCGATGCCAAGGTCAAGGCGCTGGTCTACGTCGCCGCGCTGCAACCGGCCGTCGGCGACAGCGTCATCGGCCTGGCCAAGACCATGAAGGCGCCAAGCGACGACGTCAAGCAGACCAAGGACGGCTTCCTGTACCTGGATCCGGCCAAGTTCGCCGCCGATTTCGCCGCCGACCTGCCGGCCAAGCAGACCGCCTTCATGGCGAACGCGCAGATGCCGGCCGCGCTGGCCGCGTTCAACGCGCCGGCCAAGGCCGCCAGCTGGCGCGACAAGCCGAGCTATTCCATCGTCGCCACCGACGACATGACGCTCAGCCCGGACCTGCAACGCTGGATGTACAAGCGCGCCGGCGCCCACATCACCGAAATCAAGGGCAGCCACGCGGTCTTCATCTCGCAGCCCGCCGCGGTCGCCAAGGTGATCGAAGCCGCCGCGCGCGGTCAACACTAAGCACCACGGAGCAGCAGCCATGTCGATCGCCCAATCCGCCACCGTCAGCATGCCCGAATGCCTGCGCGCGCTGGCCTTCATGGGCGACCTCGGCATGGAGCAGCCGGCCGAGCCGTCGCTGCGCACCGCCTGCCTGGGCATGACCATCGCCCGGGCGGCGGGACCGCAGCCGGTGCCGCTGCGCGTGATCGCCGCGCTGGCCGGCGACCTGGAGGCGCTGAGCCGGACCGACGGCATCGCCGCCGCGCTGGGCCTGATCGCCGGCAAGCACGGGCCGTCGTATCCGCCGGCGCTGATGGACACGCTGAGCCGCAACGCCGCCGAGTGGCTGGCCGAGCTTGACGAACGCACGCTGTGCCGCCGCCCGGTCCGTCCGGGCGAGCGGCCGAACGAGATGGTGTCGCTGGAGCTGATGGCCGACCTGATCGACCTGCAGCAGCCGTGGCTGCGCGGCCACTCGCGGCGCGTGGCGCGGGCGGCGTTGCGGGCCGCCGCCGCGATCGGCCTCGACAATCAAACCCAGCAGCGCGGCTACCGCGCCGCGCTGATCCACGGCATCGGCCGCGGCGCCGTCGCCGGCGAGCTGTGGAACGACGCCGCGCCGCTGTCGTCCACCGCCAGGGAAAAGATGCGCCTGGCGCCGTACTGGACCCTGCGCGCGATGCGCCAGGTCGGCGGGCTGGAGGTCGAGGCCGACATCGCCTCCTACGTCGGCGAGCGGCTCGACGGCTCCGGCGATTTCCGCGGCTGCATCGGCGCCGCCATCCCGATCGAGGGACAGGTGCTGGCGGCGGCCTCGGCCTGGATCGCGCTGCAATCGGCGCGGCCGTGGCGGCCGGCGTATTCGGCCGAGGACGCCGCCGAGCTGCTGACGCGCGAGGCCCGCGAAGGCCGCTTCAATCCCGACGTGGTCGACGCGCTGTGCGGGCTGCACGACGAGCCGCAGTTGCCGGCCGCCAGCACCCCGGCCAGAATCAGCCTCAGCGAACGCGAGGCCGAAGTGCTGCGCGCCATCAGCCAGGGCCGCACCAATAAAGAAGTGGCGCGCGAATTGTCGATCAGCCCGCGCACCGTCGGCACCCACGTGGAAAGCGCGTTCCGCAAGCTGGGCTGCACCACCCGCGCCTCGGCGTCGCTGAAGGCGCTGACGCTGCGGCTGATTTAAGGCCAACCTCAGGTTGACACTCAAAGACAATGATTCGACTCCGGCGGGCATGTCACACGGCGCGGCCGAGGTCTACAGTTTGGTCTGTGGCGGACACAGTGATCCGCCCCCACCAAACTGAAGAGGAATCACCATCATGAGCCAAACCAACAACATCATCCGCGTCGCCGCCGTGCAATACAGCCCCGACCTGGAAACCAAGACCGGCACCGTCGATCGCGTGCTGGCGGCGGTCGCCGAAGCGGCCGGCCAGGGCGCCCAGCTGGTGGTGTTCCCGGAAACCTTCATCCCCTACTATCCATACTTCTCGATCGTGCTGCCGCCGGCCATGATCGCCGCCGAGCAGATGCGCCTGTACGACAACGCCGTGGCCGTGCCCGGCCCCGTCACCGACGCGCTGGCCGCCGCTGCGATCCAGCATCAGACCGTGATCGCGGTCGGCGTCACCGAGCGCGACCACGATTCGCTGTACAACACCCAGCTGGTGTTCGACGTCGACGGCACCATGATCATGAAGCACCGCAAGATCATGCCCGCCTTCCATGAGCGCATGATCTGGGGCATGGGCGACGGCACCAGCCTCAAAGTGGTGGACAGCGCGGTCGGCCGCCTCGGCGCCCTCACCTGCTGGGAACACTACAGCCCGCTGGCCCGCTACGCGCTGATGGCGCAGCACGAGCAGATCCACATCTCGACCTACATCGGTTCCGCGTTCGGCCCGGTGTTCACCGCCCAGACCGAAGTGCAGATCCGCAACCACGCGCTGGAAAGCGGCTGCTTCGTGGTCAACGCCACCGCCTGGCTCAGCGACGAGCAGATCAACAGCGTCACCGACGATCCGAAAATGCGCGACGTGCTGCGCGGCGGCTGCATGACCGCCATCATCGGACCGGACGGCATGCACGTGGTGCCGCCGCTGACCGAAGGCGCTGGCATACTGGTGGCCGACCTCGACATGTCGATGATCGTCAACCGCAAGCGGATGATGGACATCGTCGGCCACTTCGCGCGGCCGGACCTGCTCAGCCTGGGCGTGCACAGCCGTGAAACGCCGCTGATCCGCAGCGACGAGCCGGCCCAGGCCAAGGTCCGCGCGGACGACGCCAAGCCGGCCGCCGCCGACGCTTGATGTTGGACGCTTGGCGCAGCACCCCGCTTCCGGCGCCGCCGGAAGCATTGAAAGGAAATCGATGGACGCACTAAGCCGTTTGCTGTCGCTGCACCCGATCCGCACCGCGCTCGACACGCGCTGCCGCAGCGCGGCGCCGTGGAGCGTGGACCACGTCGCCCAAAGCCACGGCACCGCGCCGTACCACCTGGTGGTCGAAGGCGGCGCCTGGCTGGAGATGGCGGGACAAGCGCCGCTGCAACTGCGCGCCGGCGATATGTTGGTGCTGCCGCGCGGCCATGCCCACACGCTGCGCATCGGCGGCCTCGGCGGCGGCCGCGACCTCGGCGGCGGCGGCGGCGGCCTCGGCGGCGGTGGCGGTGGCGGTGGCCTCGGCGTCGACGACCGCCAGCCGGACGGCGCGCTCACCGACATCCTGTGCGGCCAATTCCATTTCGGCGCGGCGGCGGCCAACACGCTGATCGGCGCGCTGCCCGACGTCGTGCTGATCCGCACCGACGGCGGCCCGGAGTTCGCCGGCCTGCAGGCGCTGGTGCCGCTGCTGCGCGACGAATCGAGCGCGGCCAAGCCGGGCGCCAACGCGGTGGTGTCGCACCTGGCCTCGGCGCTGTTCGCGCTGATCCTGCGCGCCTGGCTCAAGCAAGCCGACGCCGTGCCCGGCCTGTTCGCGCTGCTGGCCGACGCGCGCCTGGCGCCTGCCCTGCAAGCGATGCTGACCACGCCGGAAAAAGCCTGGACCATGGAACAGCTGGCGCAGCTGTGCCACATGTCGCGCTCGACCTTCCTGCGCGCCTTCGGCAAGGTCGCGGCGGCCACGCCGGGCGAGCTGCTGATGCGGGTGCGCATGGCGCAGGCGGCGCAATGGCTCAAGCAGGCCCATCGCGGCATCGGCGAGATCAGCGAGGCGGTCGGGTATCATTCGGAGGCGGCATTCAACCGAGCGTTCAAGCGTTACATGGGCGCCGGGCCGGGCCAATACCGGCGCGACGACGCCACCCTGCACTAACCCGGAGCGACCACGATGAGCGATGACGTGCTGTACCTGATTCCCGACGGCTACCCGGTCACGATCGATGTGGCGCAAGCGAGCATCGGCGGCGCCGG
>Ga0247815_10003376_pt1 | contig 11487 bp, 17 predicted proteins | sample UWRJL194509B1_FD_181014 | JGI IMG/M metagenome (GOLD analysis project Ga0247815, IMG submission 181014) | Plant litter microbial communities from Arlington Agricultural Research Station in Wisconsin, United States - UWRJ-L194-509B-1 | ecosystem: Environmental > Terrestrial > Plant litter >... | reverse complement strand
TTTAGTCGCGCGTATGACGAACTCCTCACGTCGACCGAGCAGCAAGCCATGGACCACTTGGATCTCGCCGACTCCTTGGGAACACAGGTCATCGAGAGCTTGCGTCAGCTTGAATCCATGACACAGGAGCGGCAGTCGCGTGTAAGCACCACTACATCGCGCTTTCGAGCGAGCGAGTCGCTTAATTGGTCTTAGCAATCGACGTTCTACGCCAAGGTACTGTCCGAGCGCGACCGGTATCAGAATGAACGGCAAAATGTGAGCGTCATATTTCGACTCAGATGAGCACATTCGCTAACCCGAGCTCTCTGAAGGCGAGACAGAAGGTCTGTCGTGGTGGTCTGGCATCTGAGCGGAAGCCCTGACAAACATCGAAGTACTATGAAGAATGCAAGGAGTTTGAGCTGTATCGGCAGAAACAAGTGAGTGTCCCATCGTAAATCTGCCTGATCTCATGCTCTAAGCTGTTAGGGACGCGCTCAAGGCGATCGCCATGCCGAACGAGCAGCGAAGCAGTATGAACACCAGAAACTCGAGATGATCAACTACAAGAAGTGCGTCCAGTGCTGTGACACCCAATGCTCCATGCTCATACCTGTCACAGTATGTATGTTGTCACAACAGCTGCGATGAACATTGTGCAGCAGAAGTTCTACGAGTCGGATGTACCGCGATTGGAGGACGTGAGTTGGCACGGTCGCTGATGTGTTCTGTCGCCGAACTAATAGGTCTACAGCAATACCGTACGCTGGAACCAATATCACGGCAGGTAGCTAGCTCACGCGAAGCAGAGCTACTTCAGGCACGTCTTATCCACGATATTGTGGCGATTGTCAAGCGCAATGAGGCTATCCATCTGCAACACCTCGACACACTTCGCGGCCGGCACAGTCAGATCGACCAGGTCACAGATACCATTGATCCAGCAGCTGACCAGGCCCTTTTTATTGAATTCAACCGGAGACCTTTCACAATCCCTGCGCCGCAAGAGTTTGAGGCGTGCCCCGACTTTTATGATACAGTGCGTCCACTGAGACGAAGGTTGGGATTGAAGCTGACAAAGTTCGCAGGGCGAAATATCTGTAGCAGGCGAATCAAAGGTATTCTTACAGAACAAGCTTACAAGAGCGCGGGGGAAGTTGGGTGAAGTCAGACCCATCGTCGAGAACAAGCGTAGGTGCCCTGCACGGCGTGTGCCCTGCCAGCTGACCCGCAAGCATAGACGCCGACATCGCACGATACAACGGTGCAATCTCTACGAACCCGCCCAATGTGAACGAAGTGGTCAACGTGAGGAGCTTGTCTATTGCGCAGGTCGGTAACGACTGACTTTGCTTGACAGAACCTTGTCGAAGCCCAACACTCGGCAACACTAATGGAAATTGTCGAGCGGGCTCTGACTGTCGAGCATGATTTGATATCGACAGCATTGGGAGGTTAGTTATCCGCGCTTGTGATGCCAATCGCTTGCCGACGGCGCTCAATCCGCAGACGACGAGGGTCTCAACCAGCCACACAACTTCAAGAGCGCATCGTTCTCTCTGCCCTCACCATGCGCATATTGCAACGTTTGTCGTTTGATTATTACCAAGTGCATTTCGTTGATCAGGTCCCTTGCACAGGCATCGATATGGGGACTGAGCAAGCAAGGCAAAACGTGTAAAGACTGCGGCCTGTCCGTGCACATGAAGTGCGAGCTCAAAATACCCGCGGACTGTCCTGGAGGCCAGGGGAGACGACCTGCGGCATCACGAGTGGTGATGCACGGGTCGCGGCCGTCGGGATGTGCGTTCAACTGCGATAATGGTGGTTTCAGATGTAACTGACCGGGTGCGGCCACAGCGTCGTCGATCTCGTCGGTCGCATCGAACCCACCAACCGCGTCAACATTCACTATAGGCGGAGGGCAAGACTACGCTATGTCTCACCGAACAGCAACGATACAGTTCGACTACACGGCTTCATCGCCGTTTGAACTTAGTGTCGCTGGTATGTGATGTGAGCATTATTCTTGGTCGATGTATGACTTTGTCTGCACGCAGAGGGCGATCAGATGAAGGTGCTGGAAGAAGACGACGGGTCAGGCTGGGTCAAGGTACAAGACTCAGAAGGGATGACAGGCCTCATTCCCGCGAGCTACCTCGGGGAAGCGGCTGCTGCGGTGACACCTCGTGCAGCGTCTCCAGTTAGTGCAGCGAAATACGGTGAGTAAGTCGTGATTTCCAGTTTCCGGAGCTGAATTCTGCACTTCAGCGCGGGGACTGTATGATTACACCGCACAAGGCGACGATGAGATGTCGATCCAAGCGGGACAGATGATCCAGCTAACTCCAGGGCCACGCGGTGGGATGAGCTACGGTGAAGGCTGGGCTGAGGGCATCGATCCACGAACTCAGCGAGCGCGCATATTCCCGTCGAACTATGTGAGCAATATGAGTTGTCACCGAGAAGTCGGGCCACTGATGATATCGAACAGGTTGAGCCTGCATGAAACTACGACGCATTGTGAACGCAGCCTACGCTTCAGGCTGCATTAATTCAGATGAATAATCTGCATTTAATAGCTTGATTGTATACTATAATATATGAGCCACTGTGTTCGGTTTAAAGTCTGGTGGTTTGGTTGAACAAACGGCCGGCTTCTCGAATTCGCGCTGGTGGCAGTTGCCGGCGGTTCGACGACTTGCTCTTTCGCAGGCTCAGTCATGTCCCGAATACGCGACGTATGGGCGACCAACCTCGAGCAAGAGATGCGAGTAATCCGCGCGATGGTAGAACGCTATCCGTATATTGCAATGGTATGGGGTCTTTATCCGCGCGCGCGCGGCGACACGCGTCTGACCCGCCGTACGTGCGCTGCTGCAGGACACCGAGTTCCCCGGCGTCGTTGCGCGGCCCGTAGGCTCGTTTCGCTCGCCAAGCGACTACCATTACCAGACCATGCGCTGTAACGTCGACCTCCTCAAGATCATCCAGATTGGCATTACCCTCGCGGACGAGTCCGGCGAATACCCTCCCGACGTCTGCACATGGCAGTTCAACTTCCGGTTCAACCTGGCGTGAGTAGTACGCGTGAACTGTGGGGATACGAACGCGAGCTGAATGCGGATGTGGATGTGGATTTGGCGTTGTAGGGAGGACATGTTCGCGCCAGAGTCGGTCGACCTGCTCAAGTCGGCGGGACTGGACTTCCAGCGGCACGAAGAGATCGGCATCAACCCAGTCGACTTTGCAGAGCTTGTCATAACGTCCGGGCTTGTGCTCACAGACGACGCAAAATGGGTTTCGTTTCACAGGTGCGCATATTCACCGCGCCCCAATTGTTGCGCAGGCGCTGACGTTCGTACTTCGCTCCCACGGTCACCCTACTTGCTCGCAGTGGCTACGACTTCGGGTATCTGGTCAAGCTCCTTATGGACCGCAACTTGCCAGAGCATGAGGACGAGTTCTTCCAACTGCTCAGGCTATGGTTCCCCGGAATCTACGACATCAAATACATCATCCGGGCGACAAAGGTCATGACCAAAGCCAGCTTGCAGGATGTCGCGGAAGAGCTCGGTGTGCGTGTTTACACATGAAAGCACTCTGTTTTGCTTACACTTGGCACGCAGGTACAACGCATTGGACCCTCACACCAGGCAGGGTCAGACAGCCTCCTCACAGCGGCCACGTTCTTTCAACTCAGGAAACGGTTCTTTGAGGATGGCTTGGACAAGAGCAAGCTCTCGGGACAGCTGTACGGACTCGGTCAGTCGTACAACACAAACGGTGCTATGGCTGGTGGCATCGACGCTTCGCAGTTACAGAAGAGCGCAGCTGCAGGGCTAACGCTTGCCGAACGCGAGCAACCCCGCCACATGGTCTCCATCTCGACGCCGACGATGCAGGGCTTTGGCAATACACCAATCCCGACACCGTTCGCGCCGCCACCGCTCAACATGTTCGGGTCGCGCGCCATACCCATAGGCCACGACCGGTGAATTCGACGCGCCACTCTACGCATTGTCGTTGCATGTTCGGACCACCCTGCCGTGTCGATGACACACCGTGTACTATTTACCCACTCCCTCGCTGTCCCACTTTGCAACTTGTAGCCGTTGACAACTTGTCATTGTTATTTTGCATCATACATCCTTTTCAAACCTCGGTTCGGCTGTGAACGTGTATGTTTACTTGGTTTTGGCAGCGGCCTTCTGCGCATGCGTGATGCGCAGGCTCTTGGTGATCTCGCCATACGAGTTGAACAGCAGCGTAACGGGGAGAATGACCCAACTAGGATGAAATCAGCAACAAAGAAGCTTCCGAGCAGGAGGAAACGTACAGAGAGTTCATGCCCAGGTTGTAGATCCAGAACAGCAGAAGAGCCTTCGGGTGGAGGACAAGGTTCTTCGCGCCATCTGCGATGTCCGGTGCGAAGGTCATCCATACTCCATAGAGCTCGGCAGTGCAAAGCACAGCAACCCAGAAGTGACGAGCAGGGTCACGCTTGGTCATGAGGTAGAGGATATAAAAGCAGAGAGGGCCGCACACAAACACCTGCGTAACGACGTCTGAGATTCAGAGGCGGTACAGCGAGGGTCGGAGGACTGACCGTCAGGAGCTCAATGGACACGATGGTTGGATCTGCGACACCCCAGCGAGCGTCTGCGCGGGCCTGGGAAGCGAAGGGAGCGTCAGCAGTGGTTCGAGGTTGAGCATTAGAATAAGCCAACATAGTCTCTCCCTGTGAAGTGTCAGCTTTGTGGGTGCACGGAATGGATTATGACGTACACATAGCGGCCAGGATGCCCTTCGAGGTGTTCACGGTGCGACCACCGGTCGAGCAGAGGCTGAGGTTCGATGAGCCAAGGTGCTCGACGCAAGTATGGTGCAATATATTGCATACATGAAGGGCAGCTCAATGCAGCCGTGCACGACGCCGTCGAAAGCGAACCACACGAAGGCGAGCTTGTCTTTGGACGAGGTATCCTTGGTGAGAACGAAACGAGAGCCTAGCTCTGCAACGACATAACAGGCCACTACCAGAAGTATAGCCCATAGGGAGATGGTCTCCCAGGACGCGTCGTACGGTTGGTCGGTGATACCCATAGCGGTTAGGAACGCGAGAGGAAAAGATGGGACGATGTCTGGGGGCGGTCAGGGTTCTCGACTCTGCTCCCGATTGTGTGGATCCCGCGCGCTTGAGCACTCTTCCTCTTACAGCCACATGTCTTTGCACCAGAGCTCTCAAGTGCTTCGTGAGTCTCTGGCAGCTACTGTCTCGAGTCTAAGACGCGTGCGGCCTCGGGTACCGTTCTTCCAACTTGGCGCACACACGCTTCCTACGAAATGGACATTGTACCGCCAGCTCTTGCGCCGCGCACCGACTGAAAACGTGGGCTCACAGCAATTCATTGCGCCAGCCAACTGAATTCAGCTGCCTGCAGATACGCTCTCAAGTCCAGTTGCTGTTTAGACGAAATTGTGAGCTCACCAGCCCAGCTGCTACACGCCGACAACTCGCACGCGCGCATAGAGTTCGTTCAGCAAAGTAGCATATTGTATCACATTCTCTGACTGCGACGCAACTCTAGCTTTTGCGCACATGCAACGCCGCGTTCGAGGGTGACGCCGTTGCCGCGAAAGGGCTCAGATCTTACGACCGGTACATCGCTGCGAAAAGGAGACGACAGTACTGGAACGATGTCTTTTCCAGAGAGCTGGTATGTCCGCGCACATGACCACTGCTAAGTTTGACCTCCTAATTGTCTGCAGAAATGGCAAGAGCGCATGCGGCGTCGCCCTATAATGACTGGTGGCCACCTATCAGCGACTCTGTACAACCCGCCACTTCCCCGACTCAAGCCACAGCCGGTACACATATCGGGAATGATCATCAGTCGAAAGCGGATGCGTGCAAAGCGGCTCGCAGAAATCGATGAGCAGACTGCTATTCGTGAAGACCTAGCTTGCGAGGTCGCGTTCGAGGAGACGCTACATCGAAATCACCCTCAGGACATTGAGCATATGGCATTTGCTGGTGATGGTCAACTGTGGGGTGAGCCAATGTTACATATCAAGAGCATTGGTTCTCGTGATGTGCTTACACTCTGCTACAGATCTGATTCCTCAAGCGCGACGGTCAGAACTCAGCGACTTGCTCAACCGCGACTGGGAGCGAGCCCGGATGCAGTACACTCCCGAAATGATCGACATGATACGCGGCGCCCGTCGAGAGGCCGTTCGCAACAAGACCTCAGAGCGCGAACGTGAGCGACGAGGCGAGATGACACGACGAGCTATCAAGAGCCTCAACAGAATGCCACCAGCGCGAGTTTGGAGCAAGCTCACGCCCAAACAGCAGTTTGAGGATAGGCTGATGCGTAGCCCGAGCGAGGGTGGATTTACTGGCGCTTTGAAGCGGAGACGAGGCATGCAGCTTCGCGACGACAATACGTGGAAATGGGAGGGTGGGAGGAAGGCGAATTTTCCGAATCTGCGCGCAGTCGAGAGTGAAATACGGATCGCGAACGAGCGCAAGCGGTTTGAAACCTCAACAAACGGTCCCGACTTGGTTGAGTAATCGAGACACTCTCCTCTCAGATCTGCACCAAGACGGACTTGGACGCAAATGCACGGCACGCTGATGTTTCAGTTATGTTCATCAATTGAGATCAAAGTACATGTCGTGTGACCGCGAGCACATCCCTGGAGCCCAGGCGACCCATAGGCATGCATCTTAGTTGATTTTCAGGAGCTCGACTTCAAACTTGAGGGTAGCGTTGGCAGGGATCACCGGCGGGAATCCCCTTGCGCCGTACGCGTAGTCCGGTCTGCGATGAAGGTTCAGCATAGTCGCATCAGGAGTATTGACGCGAGTACGTACGTGCAAGTAAGTGTCGCCTTATCGCCAACTTTGAGTTTAGGGACGCCCTCGTCCCAACCCTTAATAACCTTGCCTACACCTAGAATGAATTTTGTCAGCGAAACTCGCGAGAGGCTGGAAGAACGTACCGATCTGCGTCACGAAAGGCGAGCCGCTGGCGAGTGACATCGCAAGCAGATCAATCTAATCAGCACCCATTATCTAGACGATCTGGCGGGCTCGAACACACCGGTCGCGGGAAGAGTCGAACTTGGAGCCATCCAAAAGTGTACCAACGTAGTGGATTTCAACGGTGTCTAGTTCGGTGTGAGTTGGTTATACAACGTTAAAACGAAGGACAGTGCCTACCCCCTGGCTTGGGGTGCGTCTGGCCTTGACCGTGCGAGATGTGCTCGACAGTGACACCCTACATGTGCAGGACGCTCAGCGGATGAACTACTCAGAGCGGATGTGGATACGCACCATGTTTGTGCTGTGGTGCAGGAAAGAGGAGGAAGGCAAGGAGCGATTGCGGACAACTGCCGAACGCACCGGTAGCTTCCTTTGAAGGAAAGTGCCATATTTTGCATCGATGTGTGTGCTTTGAAGATTGAGACCAGCAAGCCTTCACTACGAAGTTCGCCTCATGTCCGTCGTCACGTACCCTGCGTCTCATGTGCTCAACTCGATCACTATATATCTCGACCATGACGTATGTATTCTCACTCAAAGCCATATTTTTGAACGCAGCAGGCGTTTTCTCCGGTCCGCTTGTGCCCAGCACTTTGGCCGAGGCTCATGTTTTAGGCCCCGTTCAAGGATTCGACGAACTCAAACACCATTCTCGGCACGCTGATGTTATCAGATACGTTCGTCGCGCTAATTGGGTTTAGGGTACTGTACATATCGCGCGACCGCCAATACAATTGGAGTCCAAACGGATCAGCGACGGGGGACTCAGTTACTTACGCTGGATAGACTCAACCTCAATGTCAAAGATGAGGGTGGAGTTGGGAGGGATTACTGGCGGGAATCCCCTTGCGCCGTAGGCGTAGTCCGCCCTGGAAGGAGGTCAGCAGAGATGGGATTGATACTGTCAATGTGAGGACGTGCGTGCATGTTAGCTTTGCCTTGGCCCCCTTGTTGAGCTGTATGATGCCCTCATCCCAGCCCTTGATGACACGACCAACGCCTACAACGGGAATTCGTTAATAAGGCTCGTAAGAGGCTGAAAGAACGCACCGATCTGCGTGACGAAAGGCGCGCCGCTGGTAAATAACATCGCAGCCAGGTCAATCCAATAAGCACCTGTTGTCTGATCTGGCAGGTTCGAACGCACCGGTCGCGTGAAGAGTCAAACTTAGTGCCACTTGGAATTGTACCAACGTAATGGATAGAGACGGTGTCTGCTTAAGCGTAAGCCTGAGACGATTGTATCGTTGCAACCGAAGACTGTCTACCCCCAGGTTTGGCATTTTCGCCTTCACCGGGTTTGGTAATCTCGACAGTGACACCCTACGTGCATGTGTGGCTCAGCGGGGGCATTATTCAAGAGCGGATGCAAACGGACCATGTTTATGATGTGGATCAGGAGGAGGAGGAGGAATTTACGACCGGTACTGGGTTTCCCCTCACTGGTTCTCACCACCAAAAGGAGGTGGGCGGAACACAAATGTGGCAATTCGATCTCATCCTACGTTAGGAAGATATTACCATCACGGTTCACACCCCATCTGTAACCCGGCTGAATGCAAACTAGAAAAGACTCGATCCGACATCACTACCCGACCATGACAGCGTCCCTTACCGACCAGACGTCACGCGGCACGCAGGCCGGAAGAGAGTTGGAGAAGCAGGCCGGTGAGAAGGAGGGATGCGAGCGCAGAAGATACGACTCGACAGAGGAGAGATGTTGTTACGTTGTATGGTTGCAGCCGAAGCCCCGGTCTGTTGGAGGAAAATTCGAGATATACTACTACAACTCATTGATGCACCCAAGAATCAACAAGCTCATATTTCTTCGTACCGTGTTGCTTAGGTTAAGGTCTAGGTTTTGTCCTCAGAGTTTGTTGGCGGCGAAGCCCCATTGGACTGGGTTCCGAGTCGGTTGGCCTGCGCTGTGCGATAAGTAGGGATCTAAAAGGGTTGACGAGGCTGTATATACCCGTAGAGGTACTTCTCAGTACAGTTAACCGCAGCAGCGGCTACATTTATCAGGTAGTTGGCCCAGTTCAGTGAGTGCGCGAACTCCCACCCGCCTAGTTCACGGCTTAGGTCACGTGCTGTTGCGCGAGCTCAGTGACGTGCTGCAGCATTGGTCGAACCCCCTCATTGCGAGTCCTGGTCGTGAGAATACATGTATGTCAACTGTGATGAGATGATATGGTTGCACTATGGCTCGGCCATAGCCGCGGTGAGCAAGAAGGTTTTCCTGCCTTGGAACTGTGCAGCTCCTGCGGTGCGATGACTGTAAGCCGCAGCTCAACCGTTTCTCCTTCACGCTACCCGCTCACCGCTCTGCTAGCCGTCTCCGCCACCCTCAATACCTCCAGCGCAGCCCGAACCGGACATCGCAAAGACTGAGGACAATGCAAAGCAGCTCACGCCAACGCCCGCGCCGGAAGATGCGCCACCCGCCAGTAGCGACTCTCCTGTACCAACACCCGCAGACGTAGATCAACTCATCGAACCTCCTTCGCTTGCTCTCAAGCGCGAATATCTGAGTCTACTTGACAAAGATCGTCTTGTGGACCTTCTGCTTGCCTACGACGATGACCCAATCCATGCACCAGCCATCTTCCCTGACGCCGACCTTCAGGAGGCGGTCGACTCGCTGCGTACAGGTGGCTCGCAAGACGGCCGCGCGAAACTCGACGCGTCCGAAATGCCTTCTTATGAGGACATGATTGCACAGGCCATTGCTGAAATTGCGGACCCGGACGGCACGATGCCAAAAGTACTATTCCAGTGGATGGACCAGTACGCACACGAATATTATCTTGGCTATTTCATAAGCTTATTCTGTGCGTGCAGGAATTATCCATTACAGACCAATTTCCGGCCGTCGGCGTCGCAAGCCCTGCAGCGTGCTTACAAGCGCGGCCGCCTCGACAAGCTCCCCACTGGCCGGTATATCCTCAACCCGGGTTGGGACGGTGCCCCGGTGTGTCTGCATTCTCGTCGTTTGTCTTCATATGACTAACTATTAAATTCAGTCCTCGAAGCGGGCCACGCGTAGACCCAAGACGATCAAGCCAGAACCACCCGTGACCACGTTCCGCAACGGCTCAGGCGGCTCCCCGATGCCCACTCGCGCCTCAACAAGCGCGGCTGCAGGTCCATCATCTGGCCGGCCACAAAGAGCAGCCGCGCAAAAGGGCAGACAGCAGATTCAGGACACCATCATGAGGGATGAATCGCCTCCAGTGACTGCCCGACCAGCCCGAGTGTCTGCTTCGACTGCTGTCAAGAACGAGGAAGCAGAGCTGGATACTAGGCCGGATACCCGTGAGTCGGTGCATTCGATGCTCATCACACTGGCCAAGCAGCTCGCGGCGCTCCAGGCTGAGCGGCGGAAGTTGAAGAAGCCAAGGTGATCTGCCGCAAGGCTATTATGAGACCGTCTTACTTTGGGCCTCGACCGAACGTGTTACATGGTTTGTTATGCTTATTGTATGGTGATTGAAGGCAAATAAAGTACCGGCCAGTGTTGGTGCGTTGTGCGAGAGTCTCGCCAACACGTTGCAGGCGGTGCAACACGGTGATGCGGAATGGCCTACCACGGCCACGACACTGCCATATGTAAGAAGGGCAATGGATCAGGCGATATATAAGCGAATGGGGCTGGGTTGCATGCCGTTGAGTGCGCCGTCTTCCAGTTTGAGCCGCATCCCTGAGCCGCATCCTGCAAGTCCGCGCGCCAAGTAGGCCGAGCTTCCCCTCCTGCATCTGGCATCTCGTCGTCGTCGCCGAGTCTGTGTGCTCGTCGTTATCCCTTCTCCTCCTCCTCTCTATCTTTTCATCCTTTACTATCTTTAAACGCCCTCTATGTTCTCCCTGCGTAAGGCCACCGTCCTTGCGGTCATCTCGATTCTCCTTCCCTCGCCGGCGCAGGCGCTGTCATTCAAGTTGAAGGCTCACAAGGCGCACTCGACCACCAAGTCTGCGCGTCGTACGGGTCCTCTTGATGCTCGCCAGGACCCGGGCCCACTCGAACTCGACAACCTTTACGATCGTGCGCAGCCTCCCGTTGTTACCCTTGGAGACGGCTATACATACTAACTGTTTCCGCACGTTCCTACAGTCTATTACAGCACATTCATTACGGTGAACGGCCAGGAGCTTGAGGTTCAGCTGGACACAGGCAGTTCAGGTAAGCGCTCGCTGGACAGAGACTATGCAGCTGCCCCTAAACTCTCCGAACAGAGCTCTGGGTACGACCTAAAAGTGCTTGGACGACCGGCGTCAACGAGACAACGACCAACCTCTCCATCCGTTATGGCATCGGTGCGTGGCCGCGGTGCCGCGCCGAGGCTGCAACGCGGCGTATGATGCTAAGCCCTTTGATCCCACCTTGTTAGGCAACTTCGACGGCGCGATGACCACTGCGGACGTCGCTCTCGGTGACTCTCACATCCCAGGCC